>Ga0209530_1000012_pt1 | contig 151829 bp, 126 predicted proteins | sample BlaSpr_A8_Ref_O1_FD_187987 | JGI IMG/M metagenome (GOLD analysis project Ga0209530, IMG submission 187987) | Forest soil microbial communities from Thunder Bay, Ontario, Canada - Black Spruce, Ontario site 2_A8_Ref_O1 (SPAdes) (version 2) | ecosystem: Environmental > Terrestrial > Soil >...
GCCGGCGACGATGTCTGCTGCCAGCGCCGTCATGGAAAAAATGGCGGTGAGGCTGCTACAGATCAAAAACGTCTTGAAGACTCTATAAGTCATGGGTTGTAACTCTCGGTATGAGTTTGTTCGCATAAGTCATGGGGTTGAATCACTCAGTTACATTCCCTTTTCTTGGGGAAGTTGCCGAATGGGGTGCGCGTCCGAAGATGATGCCGGTTTCCACTTCAACTGGACGCCCGTCTTGCAGGTATGGTTTGAACTTCCATTGCCGGAGGGCATCCGTGATGGCCTTTGTCTGGCCCGGGAATGCGCTGAGAAAATGAATGTGCTTCACTTTGCCTTCTTTATCAACGATGATCCGGACGGGGACAGGGTTAAACGTGCGCTCGGTGAAGACCGGATCGACCCGCGCCATTACGTTTTCCTGGCGCGCGTAATCCTTGACGCACACCGGAAAAGTCCCGCCGCCGGTTCCAGTCGTGGGACTGGCCTCATCGGGCACCGTCATCTTATTCATGTCCAGGAGCAAGCTCTGCAGCAGTCTCGTGTCACGGCTGGTTAACACAATTTCCACCGCATGACAGCGGATTTCGGTAGCCGCGACATACCAGTGCAACTCTGCCACCGGCGACTCATAGGCAAAGAAGCGGAAGGAGTGGCCGCCAATCTTGAGCTCAGTGGGTGGCAGTTCCACCTTGTAGTCCGCTTGCAAGTTGTTTTTGGCGTAATCAATGAGTTCGAGGGCGTTGGTCGCTGGCAGCGGTGTGAAAAACATGTCTTGGGCGGTAATCAAGATATTCCCTCGAGCAGGGCCGTTGAAGTTGTCGGCCGGCCTGAGCTGCGCCAGAACATAGCGGCCGCTGTCTGACGGCGGCGGTCCTTTGTATTTCTCGGTCCAATCCGGGGGCAAAGCGTAGGTCATCCCAAAATATTGGTCGCGGAAGACATTGTTGGTCACGTTGCCGCCTTCCGGCAGGGGAGTTACGGAGTCACTCGCGCTCGACCATGCACCCTTTACCAAGATCACTCCCTCCGCCACTTTGGCCAGGGGGTGGGTGTTGTTAGAGAAGTCGCCGCCGTTCTTGGAAGCGTTTTGCGCTGTAGCATTCTGCGGCCAAGTGAGTAACACCAGAGAACAAGCGAAAAAAAATAGCTGATACAAGAATTGTGAGCGCATAGAAAATCCTTCGAGTCTGAGTAAGTTTCAGCGAGGCGCCAGAGACGACCAGTTAGTTCTGGAAAAACTGGCGAGACACTTTTGCGTCTCGCCAGCAACATGCCGCGAGTCGCTACAGCGAACGCAGGAAATCCAGCACCTCTTGTTGCTGGCTGGGGCTGAGGTCGAAGAAATTCTCCTCCACGGTAGTAGCTTCGCTGCCATGGCTCGCATGATCCTGGATCGCAGTGAGCAGGTTGGTGGTGCGGCCATCATGCAGCAAGAAGATTCGTTGTCCCAAGCCCCACAGCGGCGCGGTGCGGAACTGATCTCCGCCAGCGCCGCCCTGGGAGACGTTGTCCGCCAAGCCTGTGCCCATGTTATGGATCTCGATATCCGAGAACGCGGGCACTGAGGCATTGGTCAGCGCCGGAACAAAGCCCGACGCTTGCGTTGTTCCCGGCGTCGGATTGTGGCAGGTCGCACAGCCGATTGAGCTAAACAGGGCGCTGCCGGCGGAGATCGAAGACGCGCTAACACTCGACCCATTTAGCACAACCCCACCCGTCGGAGGCGGGGCCAGGAACCGCATAAAGTTCGCAAACGCCGATACATCATCGAGAACGGCTGCGTTCGGCGTCGCCGTTGGGTTGGACGTGTCTTCCGGGTAACCAGCTCCGCCAAGATTCAGGCAGCTTGTCGGCAGCCCCAGAGCCTGCTGGTCTTCTCCTGGCAATGGACGATCCTGGGGAAACAGTTCATTGCTGATGCCCATCTCCACGTTGTAGGCCTCACCGGCAAAGATGTGCAGCGACTTATTCTGTGCCTTCCAACCGAAACGGCTGATCGTGCCATCGTTGCCGTTGTGGTTGAAAGTGCCGGCAATGCCAAAGTTGTTGTTGAGATTGTGCACCTGGTTGTTTAGTAGAGTTGAGTCGTCCAGATTCTCGATCAAACCCGCGCCGAAGGTTGGCGTGGGAATGCGGAAGATTATGTTATTGGCTTCCTCGGCCGCATTGAAACTGGGCTGCGGCAGACTGCAGCTGCCGGCGTCGGCGCGGCCCGTAACCGTGAACAGATCTTCCACCCCTCCATTGGGAGCGCTCGTGTCGGCCGTGCCGTTCGCGTTAAAGAAGAATGGGAACCGAGCTTCGCGGGTTGGGCCGTTGGCCGTAATGAAATACGGGGTGGTGCTATCGGGTGCAACTGCGCTGCCCGCAAATGCGAATTGGGGATTGGTGGCAGCGCCTGTGCCACCGAACGCAGGTTGCGCGTGACATGAACTGCAGCTATTCGAGTTAAACCGCGGTCCCAGGCCAACGTTGGCCGAATTGGAAACTGTCTCCACTTCTTGGAAGCGAGCGAGACCGTCCTCGAAAAAAGCGGTGAACCCGTGCGGGTCGTCCGCAGGATTGATGATTGTCGCACCTGTGCCACGACTGGCACTCTGAACTCCAGGGTCGGTTTGGGCCAATGCCGTCCCGGCGAGGAACAGCAATGCCAAAGCTAAAGCTGATATGAGTCTTTCACTCTTGGTCACGACTCCTCCTTGTAACTTGCTTTGTTCTGATTGCCCCGGAGTCTGGCCTTCGGGCTCTGGTTAGAACGGCCAGTGGCGGCATTGCCGGGGAATGCAATGCCTCCGCCCCGCTCCATGGCATGAAATCGGCCGGAGACAGAACTGTCCCGAAAGCTCTTCAAACGATCGTGTCGGAGGTTCGCTTCCTCTTGAGGTCAAGAAGGTCAAAGAGGCAAGCATGCAGCGCGTGGTCCTCGCGGTAGGCGAGAGACACGCGTCTTAGATTAGTATCGAGCTCCCGCATTGCCTGCAGTCAGAACTGTCAATGGTCCGGCTGCGGGTTGGGCCTTTGGTAAATCGGACGAGGCCCGCTCATTGATACTTGGAGCCGCATTGAAGCGACTCGAAGCCTATCTGGTCCTGGCGCGAGATATTAGCACGTTCGTATGTAGTGTCAAGTTAAATTAAGACCACTCATGTACTAATGGCGTTAGCAAAAGGCGCGTCCAGCGTCGGTTTTCCGACACCAAGGGTTAACAGACATACGACGACCATCTTACGACTGGCAGGTCTTCCCGTTTCGGAACTTATCTTGTTCTTGGTCAGCGGATCTTGGTCAGTCAATCAATGTAATAACTCATTGGGGTGCGCACGAACTAGAACGGTTCGGTTTGTGGCCCCTTCACTACATCATCCTTAATCCTTATGCTTAAAGTTTGGCTCATAAACTCTCAGAGATGACTTGCCGGTCAGACAGCGAAATTAAAGAGCGCGGCCAGTGCTCGGATGGTCTGGGCCAAGCCTTCCGAGGAAATGTGCGATGGTGAGGGAACGCAAAAACGAGAGAGATTTGCGCCGCCAGCTGGATGTAGAAATGGCTGGCTCTGAGTAGAATGTTGCTCCTATTGCACAGCCTCCGCTAGAATCCGAGGCCAGGAGACTCTCTTTGAAACTTGGTTCCGAACGGCGGCGCATTCTCTTATTGGCCGGAATCTTGCTTGGTGGAACAGCAACGTCGCTTGCGCAGACCGAGACAACCCCGGGTCCGAGCACTCCAGGTCAAGCTATCCCTGGAACAACTGGAGTGAGCCCTTTCGCAGGCAGCGTCCCGGCGAAGCTTGTTCCAGGAGTTATGCCGCTCTCCTTGCAGGAAGCGATCGACCGTGGATTGAAGCAGAATCTCGGATTGCTGCTTTCGAATGCTGACATTCGATCGGCTCGAGGACAACGTTGGGAGCAGTTAAGCGCTCTCCTGCCGCACGTGACGGCCGCCCCCTATGTGGCTGAGTCGAAGATCAATATCAACGAACTCGGTTTTGGCGGTCTCGCTAGCCAATTGGATCTGCCACCCTCGATTGGTCCTTTTTCTTACCTTGATGCACGGGCGTCTGTAACCGACACACTGTTCGATTGGAAGGCGATCAATGCGATTCGGGCGGCCAGCCAGAATTTGAAATCCGCCAGCTATACATTTAAGGATGCCCGGGATCTGGTTGTCCTGGCGGTGGGCTATAGCTACCTGCAGGCCATCGCTGACGAGGCGCGCGTTGAAACCGCCGGAGCACAGGTCAATACCGCGCAGGCGGTCTACGATCAGGCAACCGACCAGGTCAATGCCGGTACCTCGCCCGATATCGACGGTCTGCGCGCCAAGGTCGAGCTCCAGACCCGGCAGCAACAGCTGATTCAAGCGAAGAACAACTTTGCCATCCAGAAGCTGACCGTGTCGCGCGTGATCGGATTGGCTCCCGGGCAGGAATTCGAGTTTACCGACAAGTCGCCGTACCAGGCAGTCGAAGAGGTTACGGTCGATGAGGCTCTAAAACGTGCCTACGCTTCGCGCTCCGATTACCAGGCGGCCATGAACGACTTACGTGCTGCTGAATTCTCGCGGAAGGCTGCCTTAGGTGGGTATCTCCCGTCGCTTTCGGTGAATGCGGATTACGGGTTGGCAGGGTCGCATCCCTCGACGGCGACTCCCGTTGCCGACGTACGCGGAACGCTGACGATTCCCATTTTTCAGGGCGGTAGCGTTCATGGGGATGTTTTGCAGGCCGACGCCAGACTCGAGCAGAGTCGCGAGCGTCTGGAAAATCTGAGAGCGCAAATCGATTCCGACGTGCGCGCAGCTTTGCTGAACCTGCAGTCGGCGGCGGATCAGGTGAGCGTGGCGCGCAGCAATATCGATTTGGCCGAACAGACGCTGGTGCAATCGCGTGATCGTTTCAGCGCGGGTGTCACAGACACCGTCGAAGTGGTGCAATCGGAAGAATCCGTCGCGAGCGCACACGAACAATACATATCGAGTCTCTACAACTATAATTACGCAAAAATTTCCCTGGTTCGCGCTCAGGGCATTGCCGAAGCGGGAGTCAAGGAATATTTCAAAGGAAAATAAACATGGCGGAAGAAAACCCACCGCGTTCAACGCCGGAGACGGGCAAGGAATCTGCGGCTGAGCCTTCGCCCTCGACGGACAGGGGCCGTACGCCGTTGCGCCGGAGCTCCAATCGCCGCAGAAACATCGTGCTTCTGGTTGTTATCGTGGTGGTCATTGTCGGCGGCGTGTTCTTGTGGCGCTACTTGAGCAGCTACGAATCGACCGACGACGCTCAGGCGGACGTTCATCTCTATCCCGTCAGCGCGCGGGTTTCCGGCTACGTGGTGAACGTCAACGTCGACGACAACCAGTGGGTGGAGAAAGGCACTGTGCTGGTGGAAATCGATCCGAAAGATTATGAAGTTGCGGTGGCGCAGGCGCAAGCGAATCTGGCCAACGCAGAGGAGACGGCGAAATCGCTGAACATAACAGTTCCAATTACTTCAGTGAACAGTTCAAGCCAATTGAACTTCACTGCCTCGGGCATCGAGGACGCAAACGCCGGAGTGATTGCCGCCGAGAGGCAGCGAAGCGCCGCTCAATCTCAGGTAGAGGCGGCCGAGGCGAACGATGTAAAGGCGCAAGACGATCTCCATCGCTATAAGTTACTGGTGGACAAGCGGGAGATATCGCAGCAAATCTACGATCAAGCCTTGGCGGCGGCCAAGTCCAGCACCGCGACGGTAGCGGCAGCCCACGCCAATGAGTCCGCAGCGGAACAATTCGTACAACAGGCCCGCAGCCGCCTGGCGCAAGCGGATGCGAACCACAAATATGCGGAGACCGGGCCACAGCAAGTGTCGTCGACCCAGGCTCGCGTGCGGGCTGCGATCGCCGATGTTGAGGAAAAGCGCGCGCTCCTCGAGCAGGCCCGACTGAATCTCGGATACACGAGAATCGTTGCTCCGGTGACTGGCGAAGTGAATAAGACGGTGGTTGTTGGGATGAACGTTCAAGACGGGCAGCAACTTCTCACGGTGGTGCCTCTCGATGAAGTGTGGGTTACGGCGAATTTTAAAGAAACCCAGCTCAGGCACATGAAAGTTGGACAAAGGGCGGAGATCCATATTGATTCGAGCGGCCGGACTTTAAAAGGCCATGTAGACAGCATTGCGGGAGCAACCGGTCCGCTATTCAGTTTACTTCCGCCGGAAAATGCCACCGGAAACTACGTGAAAATTGTCCAGAGGGTCCCGGTGAAGATCGTTCTTGATCCGGGGGAGAATAAAGATCGCCGGCTTCGACCTGGCATGAATGTGGTGCCGGATGTTTATCTCCAGTGAGTTCCGTTCCATAAGTTCCGTTCCATCAGTCCCGATGCAACGAGTTTCGTGCACTTGAGCTTCCCGGAATGAGTTCCGCTACTCTCACCCTCGAGCAGGACGTCTGGCGACCCAAGTACAATCCTTGGCTGATTGCCGTTGTCGTGGCGCTGGCAGCCTTCATGGAAGTGCTCGACACCAGTATTGCGAACGTGGCCCTGCCGTATATCGCGGGAAATCTGGGTGCGAGCAACGATCAAAGTACATGGGTGTTGACTTCTTACCTGGTCTCGAACGCCATCATCCTGCCCATCAGCGGCTGGCTCGCCGGCGCCTTGGGCCGCAAGCGTTTCTTCATGGCCTGCTTGACCGTCTTTACCATAAGTTCCTTGCTCTGTGGCATCGCGCCGAGTCTCGGATTTCTTCTTTTCTTCCGGGTGTTGCAAGGCGCTGGCGGCGGCGGATTGCAACCGATGGCACAGGCCATTCTGGCGGACACGTTTCCGCCGCAGCAGCGCGGCCTGGCGTTTGCCCTGTACGGCATTACCGCCATCATGGCTCCTACGATTGGCCCAACCCTCGGCGGATGGATCACCTTTAACTATTCGTGGCGGTGGATTTTCTTTATCAATCTCCCGGTCGGCTTAGCCACGTGGTTTCTGGTGCGCCGCTTTGTCGAAGACCCTCCGTATTTAGCCAAGCTCAAGGCGGCTGGCGTCAAATTGGATTACATCGGCATCGGTTTCCTCGCGCTCGGTATTGGAGCGTTGCAGGTGTTGCTCGACAAGGGCCAGGAAGATGACTGGTTCGGATCGCGATTCATCACTACTCTGGTCGTCATCTCGACAGTGTGCCTGATCTCTCTGGTCATCTGGGAGTTGTATCAGAAAGCTCCGATCATTGACGTACGCATGTTCAAGAGCTTTAACTTTGCGAGCGCGAGCCTCATGATGTTCACCTTGGGCATCTTGCTGTTCAGCAGCCTGGTTCTGATGCCGCAATTTCTCCAGACGCTCTTGGGCTACACCTCGCAACTGGCCGGGCTTGCTCTTTCCGCGGGAGGCTTGGTTTTGCTGATTGAAATGCCTATCATGGGCCAGCTGACAACGAAGTTCCAGGCGCGCTATCTGATCGCCTTCGGCTGGCTGGCTTTGTCCATATCCATGCTCTATTCCACCCAGCGCATTGACTTGCAAATCAGCTTCAGCGCCGCCACCTGGCTGCGTATTACCCAAGTGATTGGCTTGGGCTTCCTCTTTGTGCCGATTACGCTGGTGGCTTACATCGGAATTGCCCCGGAGAAAAACAACGCAGTCGCCGGAATCGTCAATTTCATGCGCAATATGGGAAGCAGCGTGGGAACGTCCTTGGTTACGACGTTAATTGCGCGGCGCTCGCAATTTCATCAGGGAAGATTGGTCGAAAACGTCCGAGTCGATAATCCCAATTTTGTGAATGCGGCCAAAGGTCTGGCGCAGCAACTGGCAAACGCTGGTGTGGGCAAACACGAGGCTCAAATGACCGCTTATGCCCAGATTTACCAATCCGTGCAAGCGCAGGCGGCGAGCCTGGCCTACGTCGACACCTTTAAGGTTCTTGCCGTGGGGGCGGGGATCATGTTCTGTCTGGCTTTTGCTTTGAAGAAGAACGATCCTGGCGGTGGTGGAGTTCGGGTAGTGGAGTAATAATCAATCTGGTGGAAGCAAAACAGGGGAGTTGGACGCAGATGATAAAAATCGTCACCATTGAACGCGAGTACGGCAGCGGCGGCGGCGAAATTGCCCAACAGCTTGCCAAGCATCTGGGTTGGAAACTTTGGGATCAGTTGCTGACCGAGGAGATCGCGCGCCTTGCCGACTGTCCAAAATCAATCGTCGAAGGCCGAGAGGAACGAACCGATCCCCTTTACTACCGGCTCTTCAAATCTTTCTTGCGCGGAAGCTATGAAGGAAGCCTCAATGCGCACAAACTCAAGCTGGTCGACAGCGAATGCATTTTGAAGTTTACAGAACAAGTGGTTCAGGATGCGGCGAAAGCCGGGAACTCTGTCATCGTCGGAAGGGGATCGCAGCAGTTCCTCAAGAGCCGCCAGGACACATTGCGTGTCTTTCTTTATGCTCCAAGAGAAGATAAGTTTCGGCGCCTGCTGGCTCGGGGCAAGAGTGAGAAGGATGCCGAGCAGCTCGTCGATACCGTCGATCAGGAACGCGCCGATTTCATTCAGAAGTATTTCGGCGTCGAATGGCCGGATCGTGCCATTTACCACACCATGATCAATACTGCGATCGGTGATGAGGCTGTCGTTCACATGATTCTGGATTTTATGGAAGCTCTCGATGCCGTAGTCGCCGTCTGAGCTCATAAGCGCCAGTGGTCTAAACGGGATACGGCTCTGAGCCCCTGCCGAGCCTACTAATTTCATCTCTAATTTCATCTCGTTGACATCCCCTCTACAATATTCTATTATGCCGATCTAAGTAATAGAGTTGGATGTAAATCCCATGTCGTTATCGCCTGTTGCAAAGCCTCTGCTGAATTTCCCCGGCCCCCATACCTTGCCTTTTGCCTTCCGCGCGACCGCCCTCGTATTTGAGGATCTTAAGTCCAAGGCCTTGCTCGAACGAATTCATCTGATCGGTCCCAGTACGGCGAACGTGTTGGTCACCGGCGAAACCGGTACTGGTAAAGAGCTCATAGCCCGGCACCTCCACAAGTTGAGCCCACGTGCGGAGGGCCCATTTGTGGCGGTGAATTGCGGAGCCTTTTCTGAGAGCCTAGTCGAGAGCGAACTATTTGGTCACGAGCGCGGCTCGTTCACTGGAGCCACGGTTGCCCGGGCAGGTTGGTTTGAAGCGGCGCGCGGCGGAACGTTATTCCTCGATGAGATCGGAGACCTTCCTTTCTCCATGCAGGTCAAACTGCTTCGCGTCTTGCAGGAGCGCCAGGTAGTTCGCCTGGGTTCGCGCAGTCCCGTTCCCATCGACGTGCGCGTGGTCGCGGCGACCAATGTCAATCTGGAGGATGCCGTGGCGGCAGGCCGCTTCCGCGAGGATCTCTATTACAGGCTCCAGGTCGCGACCCTGCACATCCCTCCATTACGTGAACGGCCGGGTGACATACTACCCTTGGCGCAATACTTCTTGGGGATCTATGGAGAGCGTTTGGGCCTTAAAGATCCGGCATTGAGCCCGGAAGCGATCGATGTCCTCGTTAGTCGACACTCCTGGCCCGGCAATACTCGCGAGTTGGAAAATGTCATCCATCACGCTTTGCTGGTGTGCCGGGAAAATGTTGTCGGGCCGGAAGATTTGCGCCTTTCCTCGCTTCGGCCTCGGCCAGCAATCATAGATTCCGCCGAGCCAGACCAAAAATTACAGGACGCTCTACTCGCGTTGTTTGAAGGTGGACGTCCCGGTCTTTACGCGGAAATCGAGGCCGCCGTCATAAAGACCGCGTACGAATTCTGCCATCGTAATCAACTGCAAACGGCCCGCTTACTCGGCATCAGCCGGAATATCGTACGTGCCCGGCTGATCCAGTGCGGTGAGTTGCCGAATAGCAGGTAAAACTAGGACTGCGGAGCCGGCGCGAAAAATTCATCGTGCACAAGCCTCCGCGCTTGAATAAATTCCCCATCGGTACGGTCGCGTGGACGAGGCAAATGGATTGGCAAGATCCTAGTAATGGTGCCGGGCTGTGAAGACATGACGACGACGCGATCCGCGAGATATACGGCTTCCTCGATGTCGTGCGTTACCAACACCACTGTAGTTCGCTCGGCTTCCCAGATACGCAAGATTTCCTGCTGCATGCGCATGCGCGTGAGCGCGTCCAGTGACGCGAAGGGCTCGTCTAACAACAGAACTTGAGGGCGGCCTACCAGAGCCCGCGCGATGGCGACTCGCTGTGACATGCCGCCGGAAAGCTGGTGAGGATATTCATATTCGAATTCATTGAGCCCGACCAAGTTGATGTAATGCCGAATTTTCGTCTTGCGCTCCGGTAGCGGAAGATCTTTCGAGCCAAGACTGGCAAGTCCGAAAGCAACGTTGTCATGTACTGTGAGCCATGAAAGGAGGCGGTGCTCCTGAAAAACCACGCCGCGATCCAGGCCAGGACGGATCACTTTTCTTCCGTCGAGAGAAACAACTCCTTCGTAGTCTGTCTCCAGACCGGCAACAATTCTCAACAAGGTTGTCTTGCCGCACCCACTGCCTCCGACAACGCACACGAACTCTCCCGGATCGATCGTCAAGATAATGTTTCTCAGGGCCAAGAGCTTACTTTGAGAACCCGCAAACAGCTTCTGCTCGATCTGAATATCCACTCTGCCGCACTTGTGAGCTGAGTCGTTCAGCATAATGTTTCGTCGTTCAGGTTTGAATCAGCGCGCTCTGTGGCCCAAAAGTCGTCGACCCACGGCGCTCGTCATCCAATCGGTAGTCTTGCCCAAACCCGCGAAAAGAATGACGCTGGCTAAAATGATGGCGGGGCGTCCCGTCATCTGGCCGTCCACCATGAGATAGCCGAGCCCGCTGCTGGCTCCGAGGAGTTCGGCGGCTACAACAAACATCCAGGCCAATCCGAGTCCGCTGCGCAACCCGACGATGTACTCGGGCAATACCGCGGGGAGAATCAATCGACGCACCATCTGAAAACTGCTGAGGCGATATAGTTTGCCAACCTCAAGCAGCTTGGGATCAATGTGGCGTATGGCGACCGAGAGATTCAAATAGACGGGAAAGAAAGCGCCTACAGCGATCAAAGTAATCTTCGAGCTCTCTTCAATACCCAGCCACAACAAAAACAGAGGGACCCACGCGATCGAAGGAACGCTGCGCAGAGACTGCAATAAAGGATCAAGCAACTTGCGGGCCAGCGGCGCGTATCCGGTCAGGCCGCCGAGGAGTGTTCCTACTGTCGCGCCGAGAAGGAATCCTGCGGCAACGCGACTCAAAGTTATTGCAATGTGTCTCCACAAATCGCCGACCGCCGCCATCCGGTAGATGGTTTGGCCAACCACGGTCGGAGCGGGCAGCCAATTGGGTGGAAGCATTCCTGCTCTTGCGAGAATTTCCCATAAAATCAGGACAGTTAGGGGAATAATCCAGCCAAGAAGGCGATCTGGGATCTGCATTCGCCGCGCGCTGTTGTTCTTTGGGTTGACGGCGGCGCTATTTGGTTTCGTCGTCGAAGCCATGGGCGTGCGTATCGAGACGAGTTTTTTCCAGTTGAGTTTCTGGTTTTGTTCCGCAACGCTCATTTTTGCGCCAAGCTCTTGTCCGTTACCTTGCGCGAGTACTGGGGATCGATCAGATTGTCCACAGTTGCGTTTACGTCCGTGCTGCTGCTGATTACGTTGTTTTGTTTCAGGACGTCGCCGGCGGCGATAATCACTTGCTTTTGAGCCTCTCCGATGACTGGGTTGCTCAAATCTGTGCGCTGCAAAACTTTCATGACCACAGGATCGTCCAACTTGGCGGCACCGGCAAAAAATTTACGAAACTCCTCCGGATTTTGAATCGCCCAAAGCCGCGCCTTCTCATATGCCGCCAATACACGTTCCACATAAACGGGATATTGCCGGGCGAATTCTTCGCGGACATCGAGTACGCCGTAGCTGTTGAAGTTGACGTTGCGATAAAACAGTTTGGAGCCCGCCTGAATTTCGGTTTGCGCCATCATGGGGTCCAATCCAGCCCAGGCATCGACGTCTCCCTTTTCCAGCGCAATTCTTCCTTCGGGATGTTGCAGCACCACAGTCTCAATGTCCTTCTCGCTCAATCCTGCTTCATGCAGTGCTCGCAAGAGGAATATGTGCGGATCGGTTCCGCGCGTCACGGCGACTTTCTTTCCCTTAAGATCCTCCACCTTTGTAATCGACGAATCTTTCCGAACTACCAACGCGGTCCACTCCGGACGAGAGTAGACATAGATTGCCTTGATCGGATTGCCATTGGCTCTTCCGATCAGCGCCGCGGCTCCTGCGGTGGATCCGAAGTCGACGCTTTTGCTGTTGAGCAGTTCCAACGCTTTATTGCTACCCAGGCTTTGTGTCCACTCGACGGAGATTCCATCGCTGGCGAGATCCTGCTCCAGAAACTTCTTATCCTTAAGCACAAGGCTCACTGGGTTGTAGTATGCATAGTCGAGCCTGATGGTCCGAGGCTTGGTTGCGGAAGGTTTGCCGCAACCTGAAGCCAGCCCAACGACGATAGAGACAGCCAGGACAGGAATCAGAGTTTTGATCTTCTGCAGGTTCAAGGTTTTCCCCTCAAAACGGAAAGGGCCAACGCGGTGATTCGTGAGCCCAGTCGAAAATGCCGAGCTTCACCACTAACTCTGTTCCACTGGTGCCGGTGCCGTCTCGGCAGTGCGCGGCTGGTATTCATTGGCGACCAGTTCTCCGAACGGACCGGTGACGTTTCCAAAAGGTTTAGTTTTTCTCGACTTGACCGGCAGGTGCGGAAACAGCAAATCAGCAACGCGGTAGGCTTCTTCCAGATGCGGATAGCCTGACAAAATGAAAGTTTCGATTCCAATGTCGGCATACTCCTGCATCCGTTTCGCGACGGTCGCCGGATCTCCGACCAGCGCTGTGCCTGCACCTCCGCGAACCAGTCCCACGCCGGCCCAAAGATTTGGGCTGACCTCCAGTTGCTCGCGACTTCCACTGTGCAACTGGGCCATGCGTCGCTGGCCTTCCGAATCGAACCGTGCAAACGCTTTTTGCGCCTTAGCGATGGTCTGATCGTCAACATAACGAATCAGATCATTCGCCGCAGTCCACGCTTCCTGCTCCGTTTCTCGCACAATCACGTGCAAGCGAATGCCGAACCGGACGGAGCGTCCGTGTTCCTCGGCCAAGCGCCGAACCGTCGAAATCTTCTCCTCCACCTGCTGTGGCGGTTCTCCCCAAGTCAGATAGACATCGACCTGCCGCGCAGCCAGTCCGTATGCCACCGCGGATGAACCCCCGAAATACAGCGGCGGGTGCGGCTGCTGAAGGGACGGGTATAGAACCTTGGCATTTTCCACACGGAGATGCTTTCCGTTTAAGGAAATTGCTCTGCCACCTACAGCTTCGGACCATATCTGGAGAAATTCCTCTGTGACCTCATAGCGCTCATCGTGGGTCAGAAAAACGCCGTCTCCGACAGCCTCGTCTGGATCGCCGCCGGTGACGACGTTGATCAGCAGTCGTCCTTCAGAGAGCCGGTCGAATGTAGCTGCCATACGCGCAGCAAAAGTGGGTGAAGTAATCCCGGGACGGATCGCCACTAGGAACTTCAACTTGGTTGTAACTGGGAGAAGGGTCGAGGCCACGACCCAGGCATCTTCGCAAGATCTTCCGGTCGGAAGCAGCACACCGACGAAGCCAAGTTCATCGGCCGCTTGGGCAATCTGCTTCAAATAGGCATGGTTCACAGTTCGTGCTTGTTCGGCAGAGCCAAGGTATCGACCGTCGCCATGAGTGGGCAAAAACCAGAATATTTCCATAAGTATGCCTCCTTTCGGAAGGCTGAGTTCTGTCTGAGCTTTGGCAATTAGAGTGCCAACAGTCAATTGCGCCTATGTCTGCGGATTTGGTATTTTCACGCGCCTACGGCTCGATTACTAAGAATTTGAGTTGTCTGTCTAAACAGCAATGTGCTGCCCCAGCAACACCGATTCAGCAATCATGTTGCTGGTGCAGCAATCGGATATGTTTAACAACTTTCATTGACAACTCCGGAGGGCCATCGTGCTTTCTACTGTGAATCATATTGCGATCAATGTTCCGCCTCGGCAACATGCCTTCGAGATCGCCGATCAATTGGCGAAAGCGTTCGCTCAAACCGCCGTCGAGCGAGACAAGCGGGGGGGTACGGCGAAAACCGAGCGCGACCTGCTGCGCACCAGCGGACTCCTGAATGCGATTATTCCATCCGGCTTGGGAGGCTGGGGGATGGAATGGCCGGACACGATGAAGATCATAAGGATATTTGCGCGTGTGGACAGTTCGATCGCGCATCTATTTGGATTTCAGCACCTTCTGCTCGCTTCTGTGGCGCTCTACGGGTCCCCGTCGCAAACCGAACGGCTATTTTCTGAAACCGTTCGCAATCAATGGTTTTGGGGCAACGCGCTGAATCCACTCGATCGGCGGACCAGCCTCACTCCCAATCGCGGAGCAGGATTCGTCATCAATGGGCGCAAGAGTTTCTGTTCCGGCGCGCTCGACTCTGACATGCTGATCGTATCCGCAATTCATTCCGTGGACGAAAAGTTCATGGTGGCGGCCCTACCGTCGGACCGCACAGGCATCCGGATTCTTGACGATTGGGACGCCATGGGACAACGCCAAACCGACAGCGGCACAGTGGAGTTCGATGCAGTCGCCGCGGGACAGGAAGAATTTTTGAGGACGCCCGGCCCGCTCGGCAGCATCCGGGCGTCTCTGCGTTCTTGTATCGCGCAATTGATTCTCAGCAATATTTTTCTGGGAATCGCCGAAGGAGCGCTAGCCGAAGCTCGCAATTACACGCTGGCGCAGACACGGCCATGGGCGACGTCAGGGGTCAACAGTGCCGCGGAAGATCCATATGTTCTTGCCAATTATGGTGACTTCTTCATCAATGTTCAGGCGGCTCAGGCGCTCACGGACATCGCAGCAGAATCTCTTCAGCGCGGTTGGGAGAGTGGAGACGCTATTACCGAAAATCAGCGGGGGAAGTGTGCCATTGACGTTGCAGCTTCCAAGGTGGTTACCACCAGAGCGGGCCTGGAGATTACAAGCCGGATGTTTGAAGTCATGGGTGCGCGCGCCGCTGCCGGTCCTGCGCGCATCGACCGCTTCTGGCGCAATCTGCGCACCCACACATTGCATGATCCCGTCGACTACAAGATTCGTGAATTGGGGGATTGGGCCTTGAACCACAAGCTGCCGAAGCCGACGTTTTATTCATGAGATTGAAATCGATATTCAGAAGGGAACGCATACCAATGAGGAACTCTAGAGCGGCGAAGCTTCGAAGCGCTTTGCTGATGCTCATTTTGGTCTTGACGGCTGCGCTGCCGGCGACTTTCGCGCAACATTCGCCATCGGACAGCGTTGTTCGTATCGGATACCAGAAATACGGCACGCTGGTGCTGCTGAAAGCTAGCGGCAGTTTGGAGAAGCGGCTGGCCCCGCTGCACGTCGAAGTTCAGTGGACCGAATTTCCGGCGGGTCCGCAGTTGCTCGAAGGTTTGAATGTGGGGAGCATCGACTTCGGCACCGTGGGTGAAGCGCCTCCGATCTTCGCACAGGCTGCCGGGGCCGATTTGGTCTACATCGGGAATGAGCCGGCTGCTCCTGCTGCCGAGGCCGTGATTGTTCCTAAGAACTCACCCATTAAGAGCGTGGCCGAACTCAAGGGAAAGAAGGTCGCAATCAACAAAGGCGCAAACGCTCACTATCTGCTGGTAAAGGTGCTGGAAAAGGCGGGTGTGCGATACAACGACATCGATACCGTTTTCCTCGCTCCCGCCGATGCGCGCGCTGCCTTTGAGCGCGGTAGCGTGGATGCCTGGGCGATCTGGGAGCCATTTCTGTCCGCCGCTGAAAGGCAAACTGGCGCCCGCATTCTTGTCAATGGCCAAGGCGTGGTCAGCAATCATCAATTCTTCCTTGCAGCGCGACCCTATGCTGCCAAGCGGCGCGACGTAGTTGCGATCATTCTGGAGGAAGTGGCAACGGTCGATGAATGGGCAAAGACAAAGCCAAAGGAAGCCGCAACCGCGCTTCAACCCGAGATCGGTTTGGATGAGCCGACGCTGGAACAGTCACTTTCACGTGGCGGCTATGGCGTGAAACCAATCACTGCCGCCGTGCTGGCGGAGCAGCAGAAAATCGCTGACACGTTTTATGACCTCAAGCTGATCCCCAAGCATATCAATGTCCGCGATGCGACACTGCCCGGTGTGGGCGTGGAGGCCAAACGCTAACGCGCCGATATGTCTCAACTTCACGCCAACGCCTCTGCCAGATCTCACACCTGGACCCACTTATTTGTGCGGCGCGCGTTGCCTTGGGTAATGCCGATTGCTTTATTGGTGGCTTGGCAATGGGCATCCTCGACGGGCCTTTTGTCGAGTCGCTTTTTGCCCGCACCGCGGGATGTGTTGAGCGCGTTTGTCAAGCTAAGCATCTCCGGAGAATTGTGGTCCCACGTGCGCATCAGCACTTTGCGTGCTTTATCAGGTTTTGCCGTCGGCGGCGGACTCGGGCTGGCGCTGGGATTACTCACAGGCTCTCTGCGCTGGGCTGAGACTTTACTCGACACAACTCTTCAAATGATTCGCAACATTCCCGCCCTGGCACTCATTCCTCTGGTGATCTTGTGGTTTGGTATCGATGAGATGGCCAAGCTTTTCCTGGTATCCCTCGGTGTTTTTTTTCCCATCTACATCAACACCTTTCACGGAATACGCTCGGTGGATCGCGGACTGCTCGAGATGGGCAAGACATACGGCTTGTCGGGTTGGCGTTTGTATCGCGAGATTATTCTTCCTGGTGCCTTGCCTTCGATCCTCGTGGGCGTGCGCTTTTCCCTGGGATTTATGTGGGTAATGTTGATCGTGGCCGAGACCATTTCTGCGCGCTCGGGCATCGGCTATATGACCATGAACGCGCGTGAGTTCATGCAGACGGATGTAATGGTCGTCGGCATCCTCTTATATGCTCTCCTTGGTAAACTCGCCGATCTTCTGGCCAAAGGATTAGAACGTTACTGGTTACGCTGGAATCCGGCGTATCAAACGGGACAGTAGGAGATCGGATTGCAAACCAGCCTCAGCTCGAAGGCGTTATTGCCCGAGGAAACGCAAACCCGGCGCGGTGTGGCAGTCGAGATTAATGACATCAGCACCGCTTACGGCACGCGAACTGTCCTCGAGCATTTTAATCTTGAAATCGCCACCGGCGAGTTTGTTGCTATTGTTGGCCGCAGTGGCTGTGGCAAGAGCACGCTTTTGCGCTTGATTGTCGGATTGCAAGGGCCGCAAAGCGGGAGCATCACTCTGGGGCGTGCGGCAAACTCAACTGGCAGGCCCGATGTCCGCATCATGTTCCAGGAGTCTCGGCTTCTGCCTTGGAAGAGAGTTCTTGAGAACGTCGTACTAGGTCTGCAGCCTGCACTGCTGCCACATGGGCGAAAAGTTTTAGCGCAAGTCGGTCTTGCTGAACGCGCCCATGACTGGCCCGCGACCTTGTCAGGAGGACAACGTCAGCGCGTGGCTCTGGCGCGTGCCCTCGTCCACGATCCCTCATTGCTCCTGCTCGATGAGCCACTGGGCTCGCTCGATGCGCTGACTCGCATTGAGATGCAGGAGTTAATCGAGGACGTCTGGCGTAATCGCGGCTTTACCGCGTTGTTAGTGACTCACGACGTAGCCGAAGCAATCACTCTCGCTGACCGCGTCATCTTGATTGAGAACGGTCGGGTTGCGCTGGACGAGATTGTCCATCTGCCGAGACCGCGCACCCGTGGCAGCGCCCGGTTTGCAGCACTCGAGGAACGTATACTCGGCCGCGTCCTTCAACGTCGCTCCATGGAGAAGGAACAGTGGTAGATAGAAGACGCGGTGGCATTGTAGATGAGGCGAGTTGATGACGAATGATGCGGCCGTTCCCGATGCTGGCATTCCAGCGATTTCTTCCGACGAGCATCGGAACGGCGAATATCCTGTTCATTCCTTGCTCACGGAACGTCGTAGCCCCAGGGCTTTTTCCTCAAGAACGGTTGCCCCGGAGACGTTAGGCAGCTTGCTCGAAGCGGCGCGATGGGCGCCGTCCTGCATGAACGAACAGCCTTGGAGTTTCATCGTTGCTACAAAGCAAAACCAGCCTGATTTCGACCGTCTGCTCCGTTGCCTGGTTGACTTCAACGCGCTATGGGCGCAGCACGCGCCTGTGCTCGTCCTGTCGATAGCCAGACTGACTTTCGCATCCAATGGAGCACCCAATCGGCACGCATTGCACGACGTCGGCCAGGCCATCGCTCATCTCACCTTCCAGGCGACTGCGTCCGGATTAGCGGTACATCAGATGGCAGGCTTCGATGTCGAAAAAGCTCGTCACGAGTTCTCGATCCCGCCAAATCATGAACCCGTCGCGGTTGCTGCTGTGGGCTACCCGGGTAGTGTGGCCAGCCTTCCCGAGAGGTTGCGCGAGAAGGAACTCGCCGCGAGAAAACGAAAATCGCTCAAAGACTTTGTCTTCGAGGGGCAATGGGCTCGTGCGACGAGCTGGACTCTGAAGGTCTAGAGTGGATGTTCTTATTCAGCCGGCATATTTTCGGCTGATTTTCATTATGCGCAAAATGTGGTCGCATTGGTCGTTATGGGCAAAATAATGAGAACGCCGCGCTCGCGTTACAGATTGGGACCCGGTTCCATTGTCGAACTGAGCCAGGCGCAACTCGAGCCGACGCAGGCGCAAATTACCAACGCGCAGGCAGGCTATGATTGCCGCCTTGCTTTGGCTATCCTGCAGTATCAAACGACCGGCTTCTACATAAAATGAAGATCTATGGTTGAGAGGATGAGAGCCAAGATCCGTAGGCGTTTCCCTGGACCGCCTCAGAATCTTCATTCATTGTTCATTGAATCTGCAAACCAATGCGCAACGCCCCCCACGCGTCAGCCTGCAAGACTTAAGTTAAACTACTGAAAAATAAGCAGTTATTGGAGTCGCGTGATGCAGGACAGAATGGAGGAATGCTTGCTATCTCTTTAATGTCCATAAAGTCCACTAGAATAATGGACGTTATGGCATAATTGCCAACCGTGAGACATGTCCAACAAGTTAAGGACTCTATGTGCTGTCGGCCATGATTGATGTCGATACGCTTTCGCCATCGGAGCGCAGTTGGATCGGGACGCGATCTGGGATACGCGAGATCGCATGACGGGCGGATCGATACTCTAGATCCTCCCATTTTTGGGAAATGCCCCCCGATTTTCCCTGCAATTTAACACTCCTTTAATGGAACAAGGAGTAAGTTTGTTTTTCTCGAATCCCGAGCACCTCAATTGCAGATGGTCTTAGCCATTGGTTTGCGCCGGATGTGTGATCGGGAAGGCGTCGAGGAAAGCAAAAGTCGGGCCGACGTCGAATTGAAAGCGTTTTCCGTTTTTCCCAGGAAGTATTGTTTCGACCAAAAGTGAAAAAGGAGAGGATTGCATTTTATGAGATTAACCAAGCACCTGTTTCTAACGGTCTTGACGCTGGCGGCACTTTCAATCGGCGCCTGGACACAAACCTCGGATACAACGACCCCACCTCCGAAGAAGAGGCACAAGCCCGTGGAGCCGGCGATAACGGCTGCCGACGTTCAAGCGTTGAAAGACGCCATCGCCGCCCAGCAGGCGCAAATCCAGCAGCTGAATCAGCAGATTCAGCTGCTACAGCAGAACGGACAGCAGGCGCAGGCTGCAGCCGCAGCCGCAGCCACGCAAGCCCAGACGGCGCAAACCCAGGCCGCTACTGCTCAGAGCCAGACGGTCGAACAGCAACAGGCAGTAGCTGAATTGAAAACCGATGTGGCCACGGTCACGACGACCGCCAACAACACGGCGGCGACGGTGCAAGAATCGTTGAAAGAGGTCAAGAACGTCAGCACGGAGTGGGAAACCCCAGTGTCGCTCCATTTCAAGGGCATTACCATTACGCCGGGCGGCTTCGCGGAAGCCGCATTTGTGCGGCGTTCGCGCGAACTGGGAGCCGATCTGTCAACTCCTTTCAACTCGCTGACCCTGCCCGGTGCTTCGCAGAGCCAGTTGTCGGAATTCTTCGGCTCCGCACGCCAGTCGCGGGCTTCGGTGTTTTTTGGGGGGAGGGTGAGCAATGCGGAGCTCTCGGGCTACATCTCGGGTGACTTCCTCTCGGCCGGTGTCACGTCCTCTGCCACGCAGACAAATAGCTACACTCTCCGTCTGCGCCAGGCTTGGGCCCAAGCCAAGTTTGACAATGGCTGGAAATTTCTCGGCGGCCAGGCGTGGAGCCTGGTGACCGAGAACAAGACGGGAATCGCCCCCAGCGACGACACGGGCAAAGTCAACGATGCCCGGCCCATGACGATCGACCCGCAGTACAGTGTGGGATTTACCTTCGCGCGTCAATGGGGGCTTCGCTTAACGAAAGACTTCGGCGACAAGGTGTCGATCGCTTTCGCGGTCGAAAACGCGGAAGGCACGCTTACCACGCACGAGAATGCTGACAATTTCCTTCTCGGCGAGGCGGGCGCCAGCAATAGCTACAACACGGGGGGAACTTACACTGCCAACCCCTCGCCCGATCTCATCGCCAAGATCGCCTTTGATCCCGGCTTTGGGCACTACGAGATCTTCGGCCTAGCCGACCGATTCACAGATCGTGTCTTTCCCTGCGTTGAGTTTGTCACAGGCTCGGCCTTATGCACCGGTGGTACCTCCGCTACAGGAGCCTATAACGCTTCGAAAGAAGGCGGCGGTATCGGCGCCAACGCCCGCTGGACTTTTGCCAGCAAGCACGTCGTTTTTGGCTTGCATGGCTTCGGAGGCAGCGGAATCGGCCGTTACGGCGCGGCCCAGCTCTCGGATCTTTCGATCAATCCCGATGGAACGGTTCATCTGATCAAAGATCTCCAGGGTCTGACTACGCTCGAATACCACGGCAAGAAACTCGATGTCTACTCCTACGTCGGAGCAGAGTACGCCGCCCGGACCTACGGCTACGATCCTCTCTTGGGCGGGACAGGAGGATACGTGGGATATGGAGCGCCGGAATTTGCCAATTACGGCTGCTACAGCGAAGTGTCTCCTTCTGGGAATGGCGGATTCACTCCCGGGACTCTAGCCCATTGCACGGGCGATACGCGGGCGGTAATTGAGGGTACGCTCGGCTTCTGGTACCGCTTCTACAGCGGGCCGAAAGGTAAGTTCCAATTTGGCACGCAGTACTCCTACGTGACGCGCCAGACCTGGTCCGGCGCCAGCGGGGGAACCACGCCTGTCGCGGGAGCACTCGGGCCCGAAGGGCTAGACGGAATGGTCTTCACCTCGTTCCGCTACTACTTGCCGTAAAACCGAAAATGGTCCCGCGTCACGGTGACGCGGGACCGCTAGGTTTAGAGAACAAGATTGAACCGAACGAGGTCTGCCCGAACCGGTCTTACGAACTAGGTCTAGCGAATCAAGTCGAACCGAACCGGCTTAACGACGAGGTTCAACAGCCTCTCAATCTTCTGAGGGGTGCCTTCCCTTCAGAATCACCGCCGGCCTGGTTTTGGCTTACTCTCCTTTTCCAGGCCGGTGGTGCTAACTTATATCTCTTCCGAGATTAAGATGTTCTGCATCGGTCTGGTAGTGTCTTGCTTGATAGCTCTTTCTGCAACCACACGGTGAAGAGACTGAAGTCTCAAAATGATTGCGTTCGAGGCATAGCTCTGACAGTTCCGCAATTCACGAACTCCGGTTCGAGAAAATCCTCGTCCGACAGGCCTACAAAAAACTCACCCCTGCGACCGTTCCATCAGGAATTGGCCATGGTTCGTCGCGGAGATTGTCGATGGATGGTGGAAATATGTCTCACGGTTCGCCACCGGCCGTCTGGGCGCGCGAATCACGATTATTGGCGGACCAAGTGATCGAGGCGTCACGCCGGGCAGGCGTTGCTACCAGCTATCTGTCTCGTTTGCAAAACGGATTCCCGCCATTATATTCGCCGCTCCACCGCCAATCTATTTGTTCTCGAGAACGTCGTCGGAGACAGATTGGCACTGCTCCAGATTGGCCCAAGGTGATCCGGCGCCCACTCCGCGCATGTTGCTCAGGTTACGTGCGTCACGACCAATTGCGCGTTTTGACCGTGAGTGACCTTGGTTTGTAAGCAACCCTTCTAAGCAGTCCATATTTGACTAAGCGCAGTTAGTCTAAGAGCGTACAAACGGCATGTAATTTCCTGGTCTCGAAGTAGAGAAAATTCCTGCATTGTCGGTATTGGCGTTTGCGCTCAGATTCTGAAGGCGCTACTTGAAACCAATGGCGAGGTACAAATGAAGCTCCTATGTATCGTTTTTCTCGTGTGCGCGCTGGCTGCACCGGTCGTGGCTCAAGACAATAGTTCCGTTGAATCCAGGATCATCGCGATGGAAAAAGCCTGGAATCAGGCCTATAAGTTTCGCGACAAGAAAGCATTGGGCGAAATCCTTCATGACTCCGTGGTGTTGGTCAATTACGACGGCAGTCTCCAGTCTAAGGGAGTGTTTTTGGCAAGCGTCGATGCTGCGAAGGCGACCGACCAGCAACAAGCGGAGCCTGAGTCGATCTCCGTGCATGTGTTCGGCGATGTGGCGATCGCGACAGGTGTCTTTCGCGAAAAAGGTATTGAAAACGGCAAAGCCTTTGTCCGACACAATCGATTCGTCGATACCTGGGTTAACAGCAATGGCTCCTGGGTGTGCGTAGCTGCTTCGGCCATTCCAGTGACTCACTAAGCGTACCCGGAAGCGAAAAGCGTCGCATTCATCGAAGCCTTCTAGGTTTGTCAAAGAAGCGCGATATTTCCTTGGGGCAGTTCTTCCCGGAGTTGGCAGCCGCTTTGGTGCGCCGTCATCATAGAGGCTGCTAGGTTTAGAATCCGCTGAATCGCTTGTTCCGTGCTTACTCCCCGGGAGTGGATGTTGGAGATCAGGTTGCGATTGGCATCGGTGTCCGCTGCTTTCGGTTGGTATGCCATATACGCCGACAGGCTCTCGGTGGTCGCCAAGCCGGGTCGCTCGCCAATCAAGAGCGCGGCAACTTTAGGATGCAGTAATTCACCAATCTCGTTAAGGATCCCCACCCGGCAGTGACGAATTACAAACGTATCACCTATGCTCCAACCGCGAGTTGCCGCCCCTTCGTATAGGGGCCCGAGCAAACGCGGAACCTGTAGGGCAACGGCCGTCGCTGAGAGGCCGTCGCCGATTACGATTTGCAGGTCTCGTTCCTTGGGGCAACGCCGATTCACCTCAATGCGCGATGCTTCGTCCAGTTGACGTCCCAGGTCGGGGCGCAACAGGTATTCATCTTTGCTGGTCGCGCGCGAGCAGGTTTCAAATAGATTCCATTTTCGCGAGAACTCGTCACCGAGATTCGTGAAGAGACTCAGTTCCGAACGCACTGCATCGCGAGCGGCGGCATGCGCCTCGCGCAGTTCCAGCTGTGTATTCGTTCGATACGCGGCGCCACTGCGGCCCATCAACAGGCGTGCTGGAGTCCTGGCGCGTACCTTCGTTAAGATCTCGGACAATTGGGAGGGCTTAGCGAGTTCGTCATCTGCAAGCTTGTCTTGTTCCGCCGCCATCAGACCGTCCTTTCGAGCGACGATTCCAACCTCTGCATCAGTTGTCGTCGTCTCGATGTGTCAAGCGGTACTGGTTCGTTGCCGCGAAAAATCTCCATACGCTGCAGCCATGCCAGGAACTCCGGCGCAGGTCGCAGCTGGAATAAGCGTCGTGCGGCCAATGCGTCGTGATAGCTGGTCGATTGATAATTCAGCATCACGTCATCCGAGCAGGGGACGCCCATAAAGTAGTTACAACCTGCAGCCGACAAAAGCAGCAGCAGGTTGTCGGCGGAGTTTTGGTCGGCCGCTGCGTGATTTGTGTAACAGACATCGCAGCCCATCGGCAGGCCGAGTAATTTACCCATGAAATGATCTTCGAGTCCGGCGCGTATGATCTGCCTCTCATCGTATAGATATTCCGGCCCAATGAAGCCGACAACGCTGTTCACCAAGAAAGGACTGAAAGCCCGCGCCACTCCGTAAGCTCTGGCTTCGAGCGTCAGTTGGTCGACGCCGTGGTGCGCTTCGGCCGAAAGCGCGCTGCCCTGGCCAGTTTCGAAATACATTGCGTTATCGCCCACCCAGCGGACATCGCGTTGTCGATGATGTTCGAGAACTTGTTCCTGGCCCTCGCGTAGCATGTTCAACGTGATTCCGAAGCTGCGATTCGCCGCTTCTGTGCCGGCCAGAGATTGAAAGAGTAAATCAACCGGCGCTCCACGACTTAGCGCGGCCAATTGTGTAGTGATATGCGCCAGGCAACAAACCTGTGTCGGAATTTCGTATGCGTCAACCAGGCGATTCAGCGCCAGAAGGATCGAGCGAACCGTCTCTACCGCGTCGGTCGCCGGATTCACGCCGATCACTGCGTCCCCGCAGCCGTAGAGCAATCCTTCGAAGGCTGCCAAAAGAATTCCACCGACGTCATCGGCAGGATGATTCGGTTGCACCCGGATGCCCAGCACCCCATGCTCTCCCATTGTATTTCTGCAGCGTGTGACGTTGCGGATCTTAGCGCCCGCCAGCACCAGATCTTTGTTGCTCATTAGCTTAGCGACGGCCGCGACGATCTCAGGGATCAGGGCTCGTTGCAAGGACTGTAACTGTATTTCTGTGGTTCCGTCGTCGAGGATAAATTCACGAAATTCCCCGACCGTCATGCTGGCGAGGCTGGGGACGCTTCCGGCACCACGGAAAGTCTCTTGGTCCAATGTTTCCAAAATCAGCCGAGAGACGTCGTCGTCGGAAGGATCGATCAAAGGCCGGCGAACGATTTCGTCCAGCGTCATATCGGCGAGTTTGCGTTTAGCGGCGATGCGCTCGCGCTCAGATCGCGCGGCAATGCCGGCCAACTGGTCGCCAGACTTTTCCTCGTTCGCCTTGGCAAACAGTTCGCGGAGGTCGGAGAAGTCGAATCGCTCGATCATGAGACGCCATGCGCTCGGAGACCCTATGTTACCGAAAAGCCGTCCGCCAAGCGCCACAGTTTATGGGCGGCAAGAACAGTTCGGAGTTTCGCCGATCCGGTTAGCATAAGAGGGTGAAGACACGGCAAAGAGTTGGCTTGGCGCGAGCCCTTTCCAAAATGGGTTATTGCTCACGCTCGCAGGCAGCGACTTTGATTCGTGCCGGATGTGTCACTTTGAACAGACGCGTCGTGCGAGATCCAGAAAATCCAGTGCGAATGCCTCAGGACCGGATCGAAATCGATGGTTCGCCGCTCGAGAAAGCGCCCGCGATCTACCTCGCCATGAATAAACCGCGCGGTGTGGTGACGACGGCGTACGACGAGAAAAGCCGCGCAACCGTTTACGATTTGCTCGAGCCCGGACTGCCATGGGTTGGTCCCGTGGGGCGCCTGGACAAAGCCAGCGAAGGCCTGCTCTTGCTGACCAATGATTCGGAGTGGGCGGCTAAAATCACCCAGCCCTCCAGTCATATGGACAAGAAATACCACGTGCAGGTGGATTGTGTTGCGGATGCCAATTTACTGGCGAGAATCACTCGCGATGGAGATTTGCGTGCCAAGACAGCGCGGCTTCTTCGGCACGGCGACAAGAATAGCTGGCTCGAAATTACTCTGGACGAAGGCAGGAACCGCCAAATTCGGCGTCTGCTCGAGGCTTTGAGGGTTCAGGTTTTGCGTCTGATGCGAGTGGCAATTGGTCCACTCGAACTCGGCGATCTAAAGAAGGGCTCGTCGCGACCGTTGACTTTAGAGGAGAGGCTCGCCATTGATCGGGCGCTGCCCGCGGCCTGCGATAAGCCGCCCAATTCCGAGTTTTCGTAGAGCCGCGGCAAACCGTGTCCCCGTTTACGTCGAGACCCCGTGTGTTTCCAGATAGTCTCGTGCCTGGCGAAGCACTTTGCGTTCATTGCTGTACGCAAGTTGGCCGGCTGCGTCGGCGAGCGGTACCCAGAGCGCCCGCTTGACTTCGATCCGCATGTCAGAGGCGAGGTTGTCGATTTCTCCTGACACATAGCGCATCAAATAGAAGCTGACGATTTTGAAGACGCGTTCGCCATCGCCCCAAGTGCGGACATAGACATACTTGTTATCCGCGAGTTTGGTGATCGGCTCGGCAACAACGCCGGTTTCTTCCAGCACCTCTCGCACGGCGGCAGCCTGCGGCTTTTCGCCTGCGTCCACCAAGCCCTTGGGAAGAGCGAACAAGGCACGGCTACGCTTGCGCGGCGTCCCTGCAGATTCGGCGGCAGGCTTCAGAGTTTCTTTTTTAGGAACTTTTTTCTCCGGCTCGCTTTTTTGCGTTTCAATCAGCGCGACGTGCCAGACTCCCGAAATCAGCCGCAACACGACTCCACCTGCTGAAATTTCTCGTGCCATAGGAGCCACCTCGGTACGACCGCATTACGAGATTCTAAGCGTTGCCGGTCTCTTGCTCGATGCGCTCCCATGCGCGCCGCACATGCCGCGCCTGCGTATTGGTCTGTCCCACGCACAACCGAAGCGTGAATTTTCCGTCGAGCTTAGTGTGCGTGAGGTAGAGGTCGCCGCTGCCGTTCAAACGATCCATCAGCAGTTGATTGTCATGATCGCCCGAGCGCAATCGAAAGCAGACAAGGTTGAGCTGCGCGGGAGCGGCGAGTTCAAAGCGAGAATCCTTCTGGACCCAACCGGCAAATTGATGGGCCAGGCGTACATGCTCGCGAATGTGGTGCTGCAGACCTTCGATCCCGTAATGCCGGATCACAAACCAAAGTTTGAGCGAGCGAAAACGGCGTCCGAGTTGGATGTGCCAATCGCGATAGTCAATCACCGCGCCAGACTCAGTCGCTTGATTCCGCAGGTACTCCGGTAGCACCGATAGCGTTTGAATCAGGTGCTTCCGGTCGGCGACATAGAAAATATTGCAATCAAAATTAGTGAACATCCATTTGTGCGGATTAAACGTATAGCTGTCGGCGAACTCTGCGCCATCATTCATGAAGCGGAATTCCGGGCACAGCGCAGCCGTGCCACTCATGGCGGAGTCCACATGCAACCAGAGATTGTGCTCGTGGCAAATGCGCGCAATTTCGCGCACGGGATCCATAGCGTTCGAAGAAGTCGTGCCAATCGTGGCGCAGACGAAGCAGGGAACCAGCCCCGCTTTAATGTCGGATTCAATTTGGCGCGCCAGCGCTTCCGGGCGCATGGCGAAATTCTTGTCTACTTCGATCTGCCGCAAGTTGTCCGAGCCCATGCCCGCAATCTTCATTCCTTTTTCGACCGAAGAGTGCGTTTGCGTGGAGCAATAAGCGATCAGGCGTCCATCGCAACCTTTGCGATTGCTGGCGAATTGCGTCGCCCGTTCGCGCGCGGCGAGTAGAGCGCAGAGCGAGGCGCTGGACGCCGTGTCCTGAATCACCCCACCTCCGCTGCTGGTCGAAAGAAATTGCTCCGGCAAGCCGAGCATGGGTACCAGCCAATCAAGCATGTGCGTCTCAAGTTCTGTACATGCCGGACTGGTGGACCAGAGCATGCCTTGCACACCCAGTCCGGCGGAAAGCATTTCGCCGAGAATCGCCGGCCCTGAGGAGTTCGAGGGGAAGTAAGCGTAGAAATTCGGTGACTGCCAGTGCGTGATTCCGGGAAGAATCACATGTTCAATGTCGCCGAGAATCCGGTCGAAGGCTTCGCCCTGCTCGGGCGCGTTTGCCGGGAGTTTCGAACGAACTTCTCCCGGCTTTACCCGCGACAGGACCGGAAAGCTTTCAACGCGGGATTGGTAATCGGCGATCCAGTCCACGACAGCGTGGCCCTGACGACGAAATTCTTCGGGGGACATATGGAAGGTTTTTTCTGCAGGCATGAAGTGCAATTTCTCCGGAATCATCTCAACTGAGCGTAGTACACGCGCGTATCGTACTCAAATTCGACGTTGCCGCCCTTCGCGTGCGCGCGAAAAAGCTTTAGCAGTTCCTGCATCATCGGCGTGTGGCTGGGATGGCCTTCGAGCGGCGCGTACGAAGAAGACAGCAACCGCCCGGCGAGGCCTTCGTAATCAAAGCGCTGGCACAGAGTGAAGACGCGCTCCTGATAGGGAGTGGGCGCAAAAAACTCATGGATCATAGCGGTCGTGCGTTCGTGCCGTACATCCTTGTAGTCGGTGCCGTAAGTTAGCAGAACATTTTCGTAGTCCTGCAAAAAAGGAGTGCTCGCGGTGCGCCGTTCATTCCATATCAAAACGCACCATCCTTCCGGGCGCAGGATGCGCGCGAATTCGGCGCGCGCGAGAGGCAGATCGAACCAGTGCGCGGCTTGCGCGGAGGTCACGAAGTCGACGGAAGCGGAGCGCAGTGTCGTCTCCTCGGCCGTCCCGGCAACAGACACCAGGCGATCAAAAGCATCCAACTGATGCCTACCCATTTCGCGCATTTCTCCGTTGGGTTCAACCGCAAACACGGAATTCCCGTTCTCCAATAGCAGGCGCGTAAATATACCGGTGCCCGAAGCGATGTCGGCGACGACGTGATTCGCTCTGAGTCCGCATTCCGCGCGTAGAAGTTCAAGAACTTCAGCGGGATATCCCGGGCGATAGCGGACGTAGTTCTCCACTCGATCGGAAAAGCGAGCCGTTGGCGACTTCGGCATGCCAATTCAGTGTAACCCGTTTCAACCCTCCTTCCGCACGGTACAATCGTGATTCGTATTTCTCGAAGGAGCTTCATGAGATTTCTCTCCGGGGCAGTTCTGTTCTTTCTCCTGATCGGTTCGAACCTGCAAGCACTTGATCAAGCCGGCAAAAACAAAGATAAGGCCAACGACAATCATAACCAGCCAGACGCCTCTGCCATCAGCGGCTTCCGCGACGTTGCCGCCGAGCAGGAAGTCGAAAAGAAGTTTATGCCAGTTCCCGACCCCAAGCTGGCGGAAGAGCATCTGCGAATCCTCACCCAAGCGCCGCACATAGCGGGAAGCGTCGAAGACAAAGCGACCGCCGACTATGTCGCGAAGAAATTTCGCGAGGCCGGACTCGACACCGAGATCGTCGAATACAAAGTTTGGATGAACTATCCTGCCGAGATCCGCGTCGACATGGTCTTGCCCGAGGGCGTTGAAATGCATGGGCCGCATCGCGAGCATGTCGATGGCGATCCACAAGCCGACGATCCACGCGTCGTGACGCCTTTTAACGGAATGTCGCCGTCGGGCGATGTCGAAGCAGAAGTTGTCTATGCCAACTACGGCTCGCCCGCCGACTTCGACAAACTCAAAGAGATGAACGTCGATGTGCGCGGCAAGATCGTCATCGTTCGTTACGGAGAGAACTTCCGCGGCGTAAAAGAATTCGTGGCGCAGGAACGTGGCGCGGCAGGAGTCATCATTTATTCCGACCCGAAAGACGACGGCTACTATCGCGGCGACGCCTATCCCAAGGGACCATGGCGTCCCGCCAGCGGAGTGCAGCGCGGCTCGGTCGGATTCATGTTCCAGTTTCCAGGAGACCCAACCACGCCCGGCATCGCCTCGACTCCGGATCTGCCAGACTCGAAGCGCGTGTTGCCCGCCGATTCCGCGCAGCTGCCGAAAATTCCCGTGACTCCGCTTTCCTACGCCGATGCCTCGCCAATCCTCGAGCATCTGGGCGGTCCGCAATCGCCGCGCGAGTGGCAGGGAGCGCTGCCATTTACCTACCACGTCGGCCCCGGTGCCTCAAAGGTAAAGATGCACCTTAAGCAGGACTATCAATTCCGCATCATTTGGGACGTAATAGGAAAAGTGAAAGGAACGTCTTCGCCCGATGAATGGGTGGTCGCAGGCAATCATCGCGATGCCTGGGTCTTCGGAGCAGTCGATCCCAACAGCGGAACTGCGGCGATGCTGGAGACAGTTCACGGTCTCGGCGAACTGCTGAAATCGGGCTGGAAGCCCAAACGCACCATCGTGATCGGAAGCTGGGACGCGGAAGAGGAAGGATTGATCGGCTCCACCGAGTGGGGCGAAGATCATGCCCATGAGCTAGAAAATGCCGCTGCCTATTTCAATATGGATGTAGCCGTATCGGGCAAAAAGTTTGGAGCTTCCGGTTCGCCCACGCTGAAAGAATTTATTCGCGAGATTGCAAAGGCGGTGCCCTCGCCGCAAGGCGGAACCGTCTACGATGCCTGGAAAAAAGCCAGCCAGCCGAGTCCGGATAACTACCGTCCCCAGGAAACTAGCACGTACCGCCCGCCGCCGAACGCAGTGCAGAGCGATGTGCCCGTGGGCGATCTCGGCAGCGGTTCCGACTACACCGTGTTCATCCAGCATTTGGGTGTGCCCTCCACCGATATCAGTTCGAACGGCGAATACGGGGTCTATCACTCGGCGTTCGATGACTTCAACTGGTTCAAGAAATTCGGCGATCCCGACTTCACCTACGAGCAGGAGATGGCCCGCATTTTCGGGTTAGAAGTGCTGCGCATGTCCAGCGCCGACGTGCTGCCCTTTGATTACGAGACTTACGGCAAGGAAATTCTCGTCTATCTCGATGCCGCCCGGGGCAAGAGTAAAGAGCGTTTTGGTGACAAGTCGCCAGACTTCGCAGCCGCGGTCGATAACGCGCGTCGGCTGCAGGATGTGGGCGCAAAAATGCTCCAGAAGCAACGGAAAATGCCTGGAGCGCCCGATCGGATGAATGCTAAACTTCGGGATGCAGAGCGGGCGCTGCTGATTCCAGAGGGTTTGCCCAACCGGCCCTGGTTTCGGCATGCCATTTACGCTCCCGGACAGTACACAGGATATGCAGCGGTTGTTATACCTGGAGTGAACGAGGCAATCGATCGAGGTGACTTACATCGTACCGAACAGCAAATTGCAGCTCTCGCGGCTGCTTTGAACCGGGCCGTCCTGGTTCTCGAGCTGTCCCGTTAACTGCGCTAGAGGCAATGCTTCAACCGTGCGGCGAGTTCCACGCCGAAGGCGACGCGAGTTATGGCACTGGCAAGAATCATTACGCGTTCTCAAGAGTGCTCGCGAGAGCTGGCACTCGATCTGCTTGCTCGCGGCTATGCCGTCGAGATCGTTTCTCCTGACAAGATCCCTGACAATATCGCCGATCTGGAATTGCGAGTTGACACTGCAGCCGGAGACCAGTTGATCGCCAGCGTGGAAGCGCGCGATGGCGAGCGTTCGGCTTCGCTCGATTTTGTCCATCATCTGAAAGCGCCAATGGTCGACTTCATGCGGCGGTCGCCCGAGCTACGTAAAGCAGCGTACTTTCCTGCGGAGCCGGTCAGTTTCGACGCCGAATCGAGCGGCGAAGTTGAAGAAGTCGAACTGCCGGCGGCTGCTCCGCCACTGGCGCCAGAAGCTGTGCCCCTGGCAGCCAACACTTTCAACGAGCCTCAACTTCATTTCGAAGAAGGAGGCCGTCTAATTTCGCCTTCCGATACATTCCCATCGTTGGAGATGGAACCACCCATCCAAATACAGCGACAATACTCGGCAGAGGACTCAACCGTTAAGCCGGCGCCGGACCCGGCGATGGTTCAGCCTATCGGTATTCAGCCTATCGATAGCCAACTCATCGACAGCCAACCGAAGGACATCCGGCCGACAGACGTCCAGCCGCCAACCGTGTGGCCGGCGCGACCGTCGCAGCGATCCAATCGACCTGCTCGATCGTTCAAGCGCGACGCCATGATTTTTGCCAGCGTGCTGCTGCTGGCTCTGGTTCTCGGATACGGCATCCGTCGTAGCGATAGCGCGAAAGCTTCCGCGCGGAAATCCGGCGCAGCGCCGGCAGTAAAACCCCAGACAGTCGCAGCCCCATCCACCCGCGTCAATTTGACGATGCCCGCGAACTCCGTAAAAGTTACTGAAAAAGATGCAATGAAACCTGCGATTGCACCAGCGGCCATAAACGCGCAGGCGAATTCCAACCAGCTCCCGACGCAATCGCAAGCCGAGAAGCCGCCTGCTGCCGTTGCAACAACTTCGATCGTCGCCACGCCAGCCAAGATTTCACGCAATCACGATGACGGTTTGATCGCGCGCGACACCGTGACCTATCTCGATCAACGTTTCAAGCCTGCTCGAAAACCTAAGGCAACGAAAACGCTCGCACACGGGAAGCCGCGTTCGCACAACCGCGACGGGATCGTCGCCGCGAATTCCGTCACCTATCTCAATAACACGCCCGCTCCGAAAACTACAAAGCAGAATTCAGCTCTCAATCCTTCAAAGCTCAACTAGCAATTCTTGCCGCTAAAGTATTGATACGCCAGGTCAGAATGGCCGCGCAAGTTATACTCAAATTCTTCTACGATGACAATGAACGCGCAGATGGCGATCGCGCACGTGTTGCACGGCCTGCCCACCGCAGCGACGGCGACCTTCCTGGCGCTTTTTCCCATCGTCAACCCGCTCGGCGGAATCCCGGTGTTCTTCACTCTCACCGCCGACTTCCCTGACGAAGAGCGTCGCCGCACCGCATTAAAAACCGCGTTCTACGTAATTGCGATCCTGGTCATCTTTATGCTCTTTGGCCGCTTCGTCCTGAACTTTTTCGGAATCTCGCTGCCCGTATTAAAAATCGCCGGCGGCCTGATCGTTGCGAATACCGCATGGGGCATGGTAACCGGCTCCAGTCGAATGACGATGGAAGAGAGCAGCGAAGCCCTGACCAAACCGGACATTTCGCTAACCCCCATGGCTATGCCGATGCTCTCCGGCCCCGGCTCAATCGGAGTTGTTATGGGCCTGGCCGCCCACGCCGATCATTTCCTTTCCTACATTGGCATGGTGATAGGAATCGTCGCGCTAGGCCTGACCGTTTATCTATGCCTGCGCCTGGGAGGTCCATTTGTGAAGCGCCTCGGTCCCGGTGCCGTCGGCGCGATCAACCGCATTTTCGGATTCCTGATCCTCGCGATTGCCGTCCAGTTGATATGGGACGGTGTCGCTGACTTCAGAGGATAATTGACATTGTGCTGGAGCGTCCGACACTCTTGCGCGGCTCAATTTCTACTGTCTCGCCTCTTCATTCTCCGCAGCAGCCAGAGCCTCTCTTTCCATACACCGGCTCACCACGGCTGCGCAGGATTCGATGAAATTCTGCTCCGCAGCAGTGAAGGTGTCTGCAAAGTAGCTCTCAATACACAACTCCGCCACCACGTGCCTCTTCGCCACGCCTTTTTTCATGGAGACAGAGATCGGCACCACAATGTTTGATTTCACAAGATCGGACCCGAGGTAGCGAGGATCGGTCGCAACATTATTGACCACCACCGTCTTTCCGGAAGTAGCCGCCGCGCCGCACAACCCCTTATCGAGCGGAATGCGCAGCGTGGGCATAAAGCTTCCCGTGTACGGCCCCAGCACCAGAGCGTCGAAAGCGGGGGTTTCCATCAGATAAAAGCCAACCCAGTTATAGCGTGTAGTCGCTTCATGGAGTCGCTCCGCAATGTGCTGCATAAGAACGGTCGACTTCGCCCCCTCGGCAGAGCGGACGTACGCCTCAAATTCTCCCAGGAGTTCTTCATGCTTTGGCATCGGAAACGGGGTCTCCTAATTCTGGCTTGCCCACAACTCGTCCTATTACTACTATGCCGCCGGCAAGCGCCCGGCTTTTCGCGAATCCCGGAAATGACCGACCCGAAGGCGCTTTTAGCCGAAAGCACCTCTATCCCGGCGTTCAACTCCAATAGAGGGGTCTGTTAACCCGGCGGAGAGGACGGTCGAGCGGCTCGCTCGCCCACCAAACGATGAGTCGAGCAATCATTACAGCGTCATCAATACTCGACTGTGCCTCTTTGGCCACACTCAAGTTTAGAGCATTATCAACAACTCTGGTGTATGTGCAGCCGCATACGCTCGACAGAGCCGGTACGCGAGTTTCACGCGGAACATATCTCCGTTTTACAAAGTAGAAGGGTGAGCCGCAGCTACTTGATCGTGACGAATTTCTCCACCAGTTCCGAGTAATCCTTCTTTTCCAGTCCATGCACCGTCTTGTTATATTCGTCCACCTTGCTCGAGTAATTCATGGAGCAGAACTTCGGCCCGCACATGGAGCAGAACGCCGCCGACTTGTAGTGTTCATCCGGCAGAGTTTCGTCGTGCATCGACCGCGCCGTCTCGGGATCGAGGGAAAGGTCAAACTGTTTTTCCCAGTCGAACGTGTAGCGCGCATAACTGAGTGCGTCATCGCGATCACGCGCCCCGGGACGCTGACGAGCCACGTCGGCCGCGTGCGCAGCGATCTTGTAGGCGATGATTCCATCTTTCACATCTTTCTCATTAGGCAGTCCAAGATGCTCTTTTGGAGTGACGTAGCAGAGCATCGACGCGCCGTACCACCCAATCATCGCTGCTCCAATGGCAGACGTGATGTGGTCGTACCCCGGAGCGATATCGGTAACCAGCGGCCCCAAAGTATAGAAGGGAGCCTCGTCGCACCACTCGTTTTCTTTTTCCACCTGTTCCTTAATCTTGTGCATCGGAATGTGGCCCGGGCCTTCGATCATCACCTGCACATCGTACTTCCAGGCAATGCGAGTCAGTTCGCCCAAGGTTCTTAGTTCGGCAAACTGCGCTTCATCGCTGGCGTCTGCGAGGCAGCCGGGACGAAGCCCATCTCCGAGCGAAAAACTCACGTCATACTTCGCGAAAATCTTGCAGATATCTTCGAAGCATTCATAAAGAAAATTCTGCTTGTGATGATGAGTCATCCATTGCGCGAGAATCGCGCCTCCGCGGCTCACGATACCCGTGATGCGCTTCGAAACCATGGGCACATATTGGATGAGCACGCCCGCGTGGATGGTCATGTAATCCACGCCCTGCTGGGCCTGCTCTTCGATCACTTCGAGCATCACACTCTTGCTGAGATCCTCGACGCGCTTGACCCGCGAGATCGCTTCATAAATCGGCACCGTTCCAATCGGAACCGGCGAATGCCGGAGGATGGCCTCGCGAATCGTCGGAATGTCGCCGCCGGTCGAGAGATCCATCACCGTGTCGGCTCCGTAGTGAACGGCAGTGTGCAGCTTCTTGAGCTCTTCTTCAATATTCGAAGTGACGGCAGAATTGCCGATGTTGGCGTTGATTTTGCACAGCGACTCGACACCGATCGCCATCGGCTCCAATTCCGGATGGTTGATGTTCGCAGGAATAATCATGCGTCCGCGAGCTACTTCGTCGCGCACCAATTCCGGCGTAATTTTTTCGCGGTGAGCGATATACTGCATCTCCTCAGTCATTACGCCCCGCCGCGCGTAATGCATCTGGGAGAAGTTGCCGTCCTCGTTCTCGGCATTGCGCTTGGCCAGCCACTCTGCCCGCGGTTTCAGAACCGCATCCGAACCACCGCCATTAGCGCCATTTTTCGAATCACCATTGCTCGCGGACATTTTCGTCTGTACCATCCTTCAGAAGATTGATGCAACCAGGTTTAATGCCAAATTATACGCTGCATCCGCAAGACGGCTGAATTTCTCAGCGAGGATAGTCGGCGAGGGCTGACTGGCAGACAGCGCCACTGGTAGGAAAAAGAGAATCCAGCGGTTGGGAAAGGGAATCGAAGTAAAATGTTGTTGTAACGACAATCGCGGGGTCTGATCGCGGTCAGATCGATTCTGGATCGATTTTAGATCATCGATTTCAGATCAAGGACCGATCCCGTAGGAGGCAGCATCTTGAAACGACTGATGGCTACATCGAACGACGTGGCTTTGACTACTTTGCGCGTAGTTCTGGGGGTGGTGTTCTTTGCCCATGGCGCGCAGAAAATGCTGGGCTGGTTTGGCGGCTACGGCTTTCACGGCACCATGGGATTCTTTACCCACATGGGAATGCCCGCTCCGGTAGCGCTGCTCATTATCTGCACCGAATTCTTTGGCGGCTTGGGTTTGCTCCTCGGATTGTTGACGCGCATTGCCGCTATCGGCGTTTTCGGTCTGATGGTTGGAGCCATCTTCATGGTTCACCTGCAGAACGGCTTTTTCATGAACTGGATGGGCACGCAAAAAGGCGAGGGATTCGAATTTCACTTGCTCGTGCTGGCCATAGCCGCAGCGCTGTTATTGCGCGGGGCAGGCGCGTTCTCGCTGGATCGGTCGCTCTCAAAGTAGAACAGCGAAGCGAGATGAGCCGATGGAGCGACGGGCGTCCACGCTCGTCCAACCACGTGACAGCGAGCTCAATTTCTCAGTGTTTTGCCGGTCTTGAGCGTGAATTGAATCCTCTCTTGCGTCTTCTTTTCGCCGCACAGCGACTTGAACGCCTCACGCTCCAGATCAAGCACGTATTGTTCGCTGACGGGGGTGCCGGGAGTGACATTTCCTCCGCACAGCACCTCTGCAATTTTTGTGGCTAGCTTCTGTTCATGATCGCTGATGTACCCGCCTTGCCGCATCAGGTGAACTCCCATCTTCAGTGCCGCGAGAATATTCTCCCCAGGAGCGGGAATATCGCTGCGCATCACCGGAGGCTCGTAGCCCGCGCGCGCCAACTCCAGAGCGCGCGCTTTGGCGTCAGAGAGAACGCGTTCACGGTTCATGGTGACCCGGTCAGAGCTTGACAGAAATCCCAGTACCCGCGCTTCACTGGCCGATGTCGAGACTTTCGCGGTAGCAATGGTTTCAAACGCCTTTTTCATCGCCTCCATTAATTCCACCGATTCGCCGCGGCCGTCGGGTCGAATCGACGCGGCACTATCCACGGCTCGCAACAGCATCTCTTTACAACCGCCGCCGCCGGGAAGCAGGCCGACTCCGACCTCGACCAATCCCATGTAGAGTTCGGCGTGTGGTTGCCGCGCAGCCGCATGCAGCGATACTTCGCATCCACCGCCCAGCGCAAGTCCGAAGGGCGCGATCACCACTGGTTTGGGCGAAAATTTGATGGCCTGCGTCATCCCCTGAAATTGCCGGATCGCGAGGTCAACGTCCTCCCATTCTTCTTCCTGAATCGACATGAGCAACAGCATCAAGTTCGCGCCCACGGAAAAATTCGGGGCGTCGTTGGTCATGACGAAGGCGTCGAAGCCATCGCCAGGTCCACCCGCCTTCAGCGTCTGGAGGATGAGCGTGATAATGTCCGCCCCAAGCGCATTCATCTTGGAGTGGAACTCGATGCAGCCCACACCATCGCCCAGGTCGACAAGCGAAGCTCCCGAGTTTTTCTTGACCACACCGCTGGATTTCTTGGCGACTTCAACCGACCAGACTCCCTCAGGAACTGCAACCGGTTTAAAATTTCCTCTTGCAAGATCGAAATATGCACGGCCCGACGGCGTCTTCGGATCGTCGGCATACCAGGATTTCTGTCCCGAAGCGAGCAGCTTTTCTACATTCGTCGCGACCGGATGCCCTTCTTTTTTCATGCGAGCAACGGTCGGCTCCACTCCCGCCGCGTCCCACAGTTCGAACGGGCCCAGCTCCCAGTTGAAGCCGAGCCGCATAGCGCGGTCGATTTCCACAATGGTGTCGGAAATTTCTGGAATGCGATTGGCCGAATAAGTCCACAGGTCGGACAAAGCTGCCCACAGGAAAGAGGCAGCTTTATCGGTCTTCGCCGAAGCTCCACCACCGCCATCCAAACCGAGCAGCATTCGTAGGCGCGCTCTCGTGTCTTCGACGTTCTTGGCCATATCGAGCGCGGCAAATTTCGCTTTCTGCCGCGGATGATATTCGAGCGTCTTCCAATCGATCGCGAGCCGCTCGTCTTCTTTACTTCCAATAGCGTCGCCGCTTTTGACCTTCTTGTAAAAGCCGCCCTTGGTCTTGTCGCCCAGCCACTTACGTTCGAGCATCTGGAGAAAAAACGGGGGAATCTGCAGGTCGCCGCGCTCATCGCGCACGTTCTGCGTCATGTTCGAAACTACGTGCCCAAGGATGTCGAGGCCGACCAAATCGATCGTCCGGAATGTCGCGGAGCGCGGCCAGCCTACGGCTTGGCCAGTAAGCGCGTCGATCTCTTCAATGCTCAGGTCCAATTCCTGCATCAGGCGCATCACGTTGAGCACGGAAAATGTGCCGATGCGATTGGCGATGAAGTTGGGAGTATCTTTCGCCAGCACCACGCCCTTGCCCAGTTGCAAGTCGCAAAAATCCGTGACCGAATCGATCAGCGCAGGATCTGCGTCCGGAGTCGGGATCAACTCCAGCAGCCGCATATAGCGTGGAGGATTAAAAAAGTGCGTACCAAACCACGCGCGTCGAAAGTCTTCAGAAAATCCCTCGGCGATCTTCGCCACTGGAAGCCCGCTGGTGTTGGTGGTGACGATGGTTCCCGGCTTGCGGATCGCTTCCACTTTCTTTAGTAAGGCCCGCTTGATCTCCAGATTCTCGACGATGGCCTCGATAATCCAATCGACTTCGGTCAGTCGTTTCAGATCATCGTCAAAATTCCCGACCGCGACCAGGCGCGAAAGCGATGCCTCAAAAAATGCCGCGGGCTTCGATTTTTTTGCTCCATCGAGTCCGGCGGCGGCAATTTTGTTGCGCGTCGTCCGATCCGCGTCCGGAGGCGCGTTCGACGGAACGATATCGAGCAGCAGCGAAGGTACTCCCGCGTTGGCGAAGTGTGCTGCGATACGGGCGCCCATCGTGCCGGCCCCAAGAATGGCAACTTTGTGGATGCGCTTCATGAATGCGAACTCCCACGGATAAAAACGCTTTTTGCGACTTCCCCTACGGAAGTTTATCTATCACCCAGTCGTTCTTGCCAGTCTCGACCAAGGTTATTTCGGAAGCCTTGCGCGTGACGTGCGAGCCTCGAAGCGTGACCAGAACCACCGGAAAACTATACAACCCCGAATGTCCATGCCCGCGCGTGATCTCGAAGGAGTGTTCGGCTGCGTTCGAAAAAAACTCCTCCAGTTGTTCGGCGCTCTGCGTTTGCCGAATACCGTCGCTCAGCAGGACCATTCCGTTTTCCATATCTCCTGTTTGCCAAGCGTGCAGAAAATGGCTGGCTGCCGCGAGCGCAAACACGTAACCCGGATCCGTCGGAGTGTCCTGTTTGGCAGGATGGCCGTGCGCTCCGGCCCAGACTGGAATCGTCTGGAAAACCGTCAGGATCAAAAGACAAACTGCTAACCGGATTTTTACGCTGAAGCTGTTCCTCATTGTCGCCAGTGACGATGTAACTCATTACTTTACTGGAAAAAAGACCGACGGCTGGGTCTTTGTTTAAGGTAGAGGTTCAGCGCAGGCGACAGGGAGAGAAAGTATGCCGTCGTCGCCACACAGCAAAAGGCTTACAAGAGTCTGCTCACCCGCCGTGCTTGCGACTCCAGTTGAGCAGCGCGATCGTGAAATCGCGGACAACTCAAAATAGCAAGGCACTGTGCCAAAATGTCTCCGCAAACACTGGGACATTCCCCGTCCATTCCCAGTTTTCTGAATTAAACGACCACGGTAGTACAAACTCGTGAAAGGGAGATGAAATGAAAATCACAAAGTTGTTGCTTTGCATGTCCTGCGTCATGTAGGCGCCGATCGTTTGGAGGCAAGTGTAGAATGGCTCGTCCAGGTCCGGCGTTTTGGGCTACCAGGATCCTCACACCGGCGCATTTCGCCCTGTCCCGCGAAGAAAACCCTCACGCTGATATCCTGATTTCATTTATACCGTTCTCAGCACCTCATGCCCTCAATCCCTCATCTGCCTTCCGCGAACGAGATCGCAGCGCAAATTCGCCGCAAAGAACGCTCGCCGGTAGAAGTAGCCCGTGTTCACCTCGATCGCATCGAGCGCCTGAATCCTGAACTGAACGCATTCGTTGATCACCAGCCCGAATCCGTGTTAGCGCAAGCGCGCGAAGCAGAAAAAGCAATTCGACGCGGAGATCGACTCGGCCCTCTGCACGGCGTTCCACTGTCCATCAAGTCTTCGATCGATGTTACTGGACATCGCTGCGAAGGCGGCACCCGCCTGCGGGCTGGACGCGTCGCCATCGAAGATGCACCGCTGGTAGCGCGCCTCCGCAATGCCGGAGCCGTGATCCTGGGGGTCACGAATGCGCCCGAACTGCTCATGGCCTGGGAGACGGACAATCTACTTTATGGCCGCACCAACAATCCCTGGGATCTGACTCGCACCGCCGGCGGATCGAGTGGTGGAGAATCTGCGGCCATCGCTGCCGGACTTTCGTCGGGCGGCGTCGGCAGCGACGGTGGTGGCTCCATTCGCGAGCCCGCCCATTTCTGCGGCATCTGCGGATTGAAGCCCACTCCCGGACGTATTCCCTCGACCGGTCACTATCCGAAGCCTGGCGGCCCGTTTGCCCTGATTGGAGTCGTCGGCCCGATGGCGCGCACGATCGAAGATCTCCAAACACTGTTTGAAGTGATGGCGGGGTACGACGACGGCGATCCCAGTGCCGCGCCGGTGCGAGTGTCGACCGACGCGCACGGGCTTGATGACGCGACCATCCGTGCCCTCAAAGTTGGTTTCTTCGAAGACGATGGCCGAACTCCAGTCACACAAGAGACCCGCCTGGCAGTACAGCGCGCAGCGGCGCTCTTATCGCGCAGCGGATTTCAAGTCGAGCCATTTCGCCCCGATGGACTCGAAGAGGCGCATCAACGATGGTGGGAATTTTTCGGCACCGCCGGAGGAATGATTCTCGAGCCCATGATTCTCGAATCGACGCCAAGAGGCCACGAGCCCGAGCTCAGTCCGATCCTGCGAGAGTTCCTCGCTTGGACCAAAGCCGAACCCACGCACACCGGTGAGTCGCTGCTTGCCGCCTGGCTGGGACGTGATGCCGTGCGCGAGAAAATTCTGTTGCAGATGCGGAAATATCCCCTGCTGCTTTGTCCCACCGCGGCAATCCCGGCGTTTCGCCACGGTGAGCGGGAATGGCAGGTGGAAGGCAAGATCGTGAAATATCTCGACGCCTGGAGCTACTGCGAGTGGTTTAATTTGCTAGGATTTCCGGCCGTCGTTGTCCCGATGGGCTGCTCCGACGAGGGCCTGCCAATTGGCATCCAGATTGTCGGTCGGCCCTGGCAAGAAGAACTCGTGTTGGCAGTCGCCGCAAAGCTTGAACAGGAGCGCGGTCGGTGGCAATCCCCCAACGTCTGGGAACGCTAAACCTAGCCGATAGTGCTCCGAGAACTGGCGACCCAGTCTTGTAGCGATAATTCGTGTAAGATTCTAGAGGCGAGTACAGATACAGCGCTTCCGCGCGTGTTGAATCATCCAAGAACGATACTCCCCAATTACCAGGTAGAACCGCGACCCTCGGGCCGGCGGCACATTCCTGTCAGGAGAGGTTGAATGGCGAAAATTGCAAAGACAGCCGACCGAAAAAAGGTCATGGACACCACCAAATCGACCGCATGCCCCAAGTGCGGCAAGGAAACCCGCATCGTAAAGCGCATGAAAGATCGCGAGCGCAATGTGCCCGGCGGAATCTATATTTCCTGCTCGGGCTGCGAATTCTTCGAGAAACTGTAGACGGGTAGTTCTCAGTTCTCGGTAAAGAATCAGGATCGATGGAAGAGGCGCGGCAGCGGTCGCGCCGCTTTCTTTTTCTAAGACCTAGCTCTACCCAATCTGTCCCAAGATCGCCCGCGTTTCCGTAGCCGGGTCTACAGCCTCCGTAATCGGGCGCCCCACTACAATGTGCGAAGCTCCTGCGGCAATCGCTTCTCCGGGAGTAACAATGCGCGCCTGGTCGTTGGGACCCGTGCCCGCCAGCCGCACGCCTGGAGTCACGATCAGGAAGTCCTGGCCGAACTCCTCCCGCAGAGCGCCAGCCTCCTGTGCCGAGGCGACGATTCCCTTGCATCCGTTCGAAAGCCCGAGAGCGGCCATTCGCAGAACTTGCTCGAGTACTCCTCCGTGCATTCCAATCTTGCCCAATTCCACGTTGTCCAGGCTGGTCAACACCGTCACCGCCAGTACGATGAGATCGGGCTTACTGGCCGCAGCCTCAACCGCTGCACGCAACATCTTTCCGCCGCCGGAGGCGTGCACCGTCAACATGCTCACGCCGAGCTGAGCCGCCTCACGGACAGCCGCCCCGGTTGTGTTTGGGATGTCGTGGTACTTGAGGTCGAGGAAAACGCGGTGTCCCGAACTCACCAGTTCACGGACGATGGATGGCCCTTCGGCGGTGTAGAGCTGCATGCCGACTTTATAGGTGAAGGCGGAGTCGCCGACGGCCGCCACGATCTTTCGGGCGGCCGCGGCCGTAGATACATCCAAGGCAATTATGAGACGCTGGCGCGGATCCATTTTTCGAACTCGTTATTTCGAGCCCGTTGCCGAGTGTATCGGGTTTAGAACAGCTTCGCTACGGGGTGCAGCATCGCCATAGTCATCTGCCCATAATTGAGACGGCTATTCGCGTTATTATTCGTAGCCGACGGGTACAGATCCAGGCGAACTCGTTGCAAACCGAGCTCCTTGAAGCCCAGCGCGCGTGCGGCATTGTAGGAGAGATCGATGATCCGGCCATCCACCACAGGACCTCGGTCATTGATTCGCACCACAACGGCCTTGCCATTCCTCAAATTGGTGACTTTGACGAATGTGCCCAGCGGCAGGCTGGGATGAGCGGCCGTGAAATCGCGCATGTCGAAGGGTTCTCCGCTGGCTGTCTGCTTGCCCTGAAACTGTTCTCCATACCAGGACGCGGTCCCCACTTGATAGGCCTTCGACTTGGAACTGTTTCGGCTCTTACTAAGAGTGTTATGCCCTGCGGTCTCAATCTGACTGACCGTCGGCTGTGTGACCTTGTCGGCTTCCAGGCTGCTTGGCCTAGATGCGGCTCCTACCCCTAGACTGGCGATGGATAAAAGAACTACCAGGCTTTCGGCAAAACGTCGTCGCATTCAGTTACCTCTCGTCGTGGAAAGTCGTTTTCTGGTCGTATGCTCCTTTGGTCATAACGAACAATCCTATGATGCTACCGAGGCGGGAAGAGCGTGTCAATGAAATACCCTAGGGGATAATTAACTAAGTGGTAATTAATCAATCACTTAGCCCCATGAAATCTATGGATTTTGCTTCGTATGTCATTGAAAGCAGTCGATGGAGATTGATTACTGATTGGTCACTAGATGAAATCCGATTTCTACAGAATTTTGCAACTGGTTATCGAATGTTGGACTTACGTCAGAACTACGGTAAGTTATGTAAATTCAGTGTCTTGCGATTCATCGTCCACCGCCGAGCAACGGTTCAAAAGAGAATTCGAGACTGCTTTAAGAGACCGCGACCTCAGTCTTCCGGAACGGCTGGAATCACTTTCAAAATGTAGTGTAGACTTTGCGACAGCTTGAACTCATTCTGAACGACTTAGCCCGTTCCCCGAGCATTCCTTGACGAACTTCGGCTAAAGGTCGTCCCCGGCCATCAGTCGACGGGTTCGGCGAAAAGGTGAACGTGGCGGTGGTCACCGGAGCAGTCCAATTGATTCAGAATACGACGCTGTCTCCCGACGTGCCGCCGTCCGGAATCAGTACGGCGGTTGGACCGTCCCGTCAGGTCCGTACGTTGGAACTCCAGGGAACCTTCTCTTCGTGGTCGCCTTGCCAACCCGGGGCCGCTAGCTCGAAAACGGTTCGCTCGCCGGACACGTCGCCGGCGCTCGTAGTGCCATCAGCGTTTCCGTCCGCGTCCTGGACAAGCCCCGCATAGGGAAAGCTGATATGGCAGAGCGCGTAAGATTTCTCTTAACCTAGGTCGTTAGGGATCCTCGCCTCGAAGGAGCGTCTGCGGTCAGGAGCACGTCAAGTGTCGCCGGGTTCGCCTGGCTCGGCCAATGGTCAGTCTGGAAGGGGCGACGGGAATTGAGCGTCTCGCCTTGTAACAGTCTCAAACACACGTCTACGATTTTCTTCCTGTTACGGGTTGTGTTCAGCGTCTTCGCTCGACCATAAACAAGAGGCACGGCACGTCTGAATGCTGCACCCAGCCAGACTGCGGTCCTACGAGTACTGAAGTGCCGTTCCCTTGATCGCGTTTTCGGTTTACAGTGACCCAATATGCCTGTAACTCCGCCCGTGGTGCTAACGATCGCCGGTTTCGACCCCTCCTCGGGCGCTGGAATTACCGCCGACATCAAGACGATCGCAGCCCACGAATGCTACGGCGTCTCCTGCATAACTGCCTTGACTGTCCAATCGACCCAGGGTGTGCGCCGGGTGGAGGGAGTGTATCCCGTCGATCCCAAGATTGTTGCCGCAACTCTGGACGAACTGCTCGCCGACGTGACCATCGAAGCTGTCCACATCGGAATGCTCGGTAATGAGCACGTAGTCGCCGTGGTGGCTGATTTTCTGGACCGCGCCCGGCTACCGCACATAGTCCTTGATCCGATTCTGAAATCGAGTTCTGGAGCCGACTTATTGGACGCTTCCGGTACCCGATTGCTGATTGAAAGGCTGCTCCCGCTAGCGGAGCTGGTCACGCCCAACCAAGTCGAGGCCGGTGTCATGACCGGTATCGCCGTCACCGATCTCGACCAGATGCGCGAAGCCGCCGCTCGTCTGCACGCTCTGGGAGCTGCGAATGTAGTGATTACCGGCGGCGATGCTCCAGCTGGCCCAGCGGCTGGAAGTCACCCGGAGAAAGCAATCGATCTTCTCAGCTTTACCGCCGCCCGAGGCATGCAAACCGAAGTCTTCAAAGCCGACCGTCAGCGCTCGAATTCCACTCACGGCACCGGATGCGCATTCTCCACCGCGCTGGCCTGCCATCTTGCGCACGGACGTGGCTTGCCCGAAGCCGTTCTTCTAGCCAAAGTCTACGTCTCAGCCGCGATCACGAACGCTCATCCGCTCGGCAAAGGAGTAGGGCCGTTGCAGCACCTGTACCGCATGAGCCAGCAAAGGCGCCCCAGCACCGTAGTCTCGGAAACCGAGCACGCCCACTCGAGAAACTGACTCTTTCTCCGTTTGTAAGAGGGAACAATGCCGAGGGAAACAGAAGGCGGAAAGCAAGGCCGTTCACTGAGAGCTGAGAAACGGGAACCTACTTCTTAAGCAGTAATCCAGCCACAAAAGACGCAATGGCCGCGAGCAGCCATTCCATCCGCCACATCTGAATTGCCTGCCAGTCCAGAACCGTCCGGGCGCTGAAGAATACGCTAACCGCGAGCGCTCCTACCACGCAGAGCACGCCCAACAAAAAAGCGATGACCGCCGCGGTTGTAAGTCCCAGCCGCTCCCCCAATGTGGAGAGCTCATGCAGTCCGGGGATTTCAAGCGTCTCCGCGTTCAAATCAGGCCTGCTGGCGCCGCAGGCATGGCAGTACAGCGAGCTGACGATGAACTCGGTGCCGCAACGGCAGGTGGAGCTTCGTCCAGCAGACGAGACAGCCTCGGGTGCCAGGACCGGCGCACGCCAAAATTCGTTTTGAACCTGATCAACCGCTTCTGCCATAGAAGAGCTCTTTTGCGATCCTTTTCGGATCGCAAGCGAATCACCAAAGCAAGCTATTACAAAGACGACGGTTACGAGCGCACTAGGGGGAGGATGGCCGCTCCGCAGGGCAAGAATTACGCGACTAACGCCCGATTTTCCCATTCTGCACGCACTGACCAGACCGCGGACGTACCCCTCGTGGTTCCCAGCAACTCTTTGGTACACTCTGCGGCTAGGCACTGTTGGTAAGCGGATCGGACATACTAACTGTCCAACTAACTGTCCAAGTCTCCCGCTAGGTCAAAACGAATCTTCCCGACGGACCCCAATCGGTTAAACTAAGCAAAGCGTGGTCTCCCCCCTCCCCCGGTATCGCCTCGTTCGGGCCGCCATCATCTTGCTGGTTTTGGCCTTGGCCTGCCTCGCCCCTGTCGGCCTAGCTGCGGACACGACCCTGCTGAACTCATTCCGCCCCGCCGATCCGCTGAATCAAACGGCCTTCGAACACTATTACAATCTCGATTACGACGCCGCAGTTCAGGATTTCGAAAAGATCCTGGCGCGTCATCCGGCCGATCCCTTTGCCGTCAATCATCTGCTCTCCGCGATCGTGGTGCGCGAGCTGTATCGCATGGGCGCGATGAACACCGGTGAATACTCGAACGACAGTTTCATCGGACAAGCTCACCGTCCCGCCGATCCCGCGCAAAAGCAGAGAATCCAGCAACTGGTCGAGCAAGCCGAAAAGCTCGAAGACGCCGCACTCGCTCACAGTCCGAATAACGTCGATATGCTTTATGCTCGCGGCGTGACTCGCGGACAATTTGCCCTTTACACGGCGCTGATCGAGCGCGCTTGGTTTTCTGCTCTGCGCAATGCCGTCGGGGCCCGTCGCGATCACGAGCGCGTGTTGGAGTTGGATCCGCATTACACCGATGCCAAGCTGGTCGTCGGAGCCCACAACTACGTCATGGGAAGCCTATCGTTTACGGTCCGCATGGCCGTGTCGCTCGCCGGGTTGAGTGGCGATAAAGAAAAGGGACTCCAGTACTTGAACGATGCCTACCACGGCAATGGTGAAACCAGCGTCGATGCCGGGATTGTGCTCATGGTCTTCCTGCGGCGCGAACACCGCTACGGCGAGTCTTTACAGATCGCGGAGGCCATCGGTCCGCGCTTTCCGCGTGACTATCTGCTGCCCCTGGAAGAGGCGAATTTGCTGCGGGTATCGGGCAAGAATGGCGGAGCCGAGGAACAATATCGCCGGGTCTGGCAGAACGGGCGCGAGGGCAAGTACGGCAACCTGCACTACGAAGTTGCAGCCATCGGACTGGGTGACTTGTTGCGTGGTGAGAAAAACTATCAAGCGGCGGCGACAGCCTATGAGATGGTAGGCGAAGTTACAAACGCCGATCCCGAATTGCTGCAGAAAGCGAACTTGGGAGCCGGCGAAATGTATGACCAGCTCCAAAAGCGCGATCTGGCGGTAAAGAAATACGAGGCGGTAGTCGCCACCAATTCCGACAATGCCGAAGCCGATAAAGCCAGGAAAAGAATCAAAGACGCCTACCGTGAATAGCAGAGTCCGCGACGTCAGTGATTCGATACCTGAACCGCGGAATGGCTCAATCCCCAGTGTGGAACATTTTCTCCGCCATCGTCGTATTCTAAGGACAGGGAGACACACCCATGTACTGCAACGCTTGCGGCAAAGTCATCGCGGAGGATGGTCGTTACTGCTCTCACTGCGGCCAGTTGGTGGGGATTACGCCCACGCCAAAGAAGCTGATGCGCTCCCGCGCCGACAGAAAAATCGGAGGGGTTTGTGCGGGACTAGCTCAATATCTCGATCTCGATACGTCGCTAGTACGCATCCTCTGGTTCTTCATCACGCTGGCCTGCGGAATCTTTCCCGGCATCGTGGCCTACGTTCTAGGCTGGATTATCATTCCAGAGGAGGCGTTGCTGCTGCCTGCGGCAGCGTCGCGGCAGCCGGTCACCAGCTAGCATCGTGCCCCGCCGCCGCGCTGTGGCAAAATGATCCTCGCTGTCATTGTGAGCGAGGCGCGCCTTTGCTAGCTTGACACCCAATACCTACACCTTGCCTTTCCTACGCAGCGACGACGCCGAGATCTTCTACGAAATTCGCGGTAATGGTCCGCCCGTCGTTCTTCTCCATCCCTTTCCCTGCGACCACGAATTCTGGAATCCGATAGCCGCCGCGCTCGACTCCCGCTACCGCCTGATTCTTCCCGATCTCCGCGGCCATGGAGACTCCGAAATTGGCGAAGGTCCCGCCCACGTAGCAAAGCACGCCAACGATCTTGCCCGTGTGCTCGATGCCGGCGACATTAGCAAAGCGGCGTTCATCGGCTGCTCCATCGGTGGATACATTCTGTTCGAATTCTGGCGTCGCTTTCGTGCCCGAGTCACCTCGCTCGCACTTTGCGACACGCGTCCTCAAGCCGATACTCCTGAAGCCCGATCGAATCGGTTGAAAGAGGCAGCCACGGTCCTGGAGCAGGGAACCGGGCCCTTTCTCGAAGCCATGATTCCCAAACTCATGGGGCGCACCACCGTGGCCACGCGTCCAGATCGAGTCGAAGGCGCGCGCGCCATGATGCGCAAAATCTCCGCCGAAGATATCAGCCTGGTGCAGCAGGGTATCGCGGCACGCCCCGACTCCGTCGCGGATCTGAAGACGATTAACACTCCCACGCTGATCGCCATCGGAGAGGAAGATGTCCTCTCAACCGTAGCCGACGGCGAACTGATGCGTCAGAACATCGCGGGCAGTCAGTTAAAGGTGATCCCGAAAGCAGGACACTACGCACCCTGGGAGCAACCGGAATTAGTCGGCAAAATGCTCCGCCAGTTTCTGGATGACGTGGCGTTGAAATAAACGTTTCCGAGCAGAGCCGTCCCCGGTCGAAAACCTATTCGATTCTGTTCCCGTGCTTATCGCCGTGCTGGTGCAGGGTCAGCCCGGTAGCCTTGCCTTGGCGATTGGTTTCGAACGTGATCTGTGCGTCCACTACCTTCAAGAAGTAGTCCTTTTCGTTCTCAGGAAACACCTCGAGTTTTGGCTGCCCAGTAGCTTGAATAAAAAGTCGATCGCCCTCTCGCGTCACGGTAATTATAAAAGTCGGTGCCAATTCGTAGCGACCGACGTAACCATCAAACAGCTTGGGATCAACTGCGACTTGTTTGTGTTCCTTCGGAGGCTGAGCCAACGGGAACGCAACGTCGAGCAAATGCCGTCCGATGTCATCCACTCCCGTGGTCGTAGAGGCATTGGACAATGCAACCACGCCAATTCGGTTCTTCGGATCATAACCAATGAATGCTCGGAATCCGCCCGTGCCGCCGTTATGCCAGATAATCTCGCGACCGTCTTTTGTCAGGATGTGCCAACCGAGTGCGATTTGAAGGCCCGGCACGCCCGTCGGCTGCCGCACCGTCACCATGGCCCCCATTGCCGGAGAAAGTGGCGACTTCGTATAACCTAGATTTGCCGCCAAGAATGTACGCACGGTCGGTGTCATTCACCTTTACAGTTTCCAGGGTTTCCTGGGCTCGAGCTCCATAAGTGATACACAGCGCAGCCAGACAGATTCCTAGGGTCGAGGAAATCTGCATCTTCTGCCCATTCTCAAATTTCATGACATCTCCCCGAAGTCGATTTGCAGAGCTCAAGATAGAAACTCTTCGACTATTTGGAAGCTTTCGCATCAGCCGGGGTTGGATAGCAATGGCAGAAGAAGGTTCTCGCCCTGGACCCAAGTCTCTCATTTTTTCGACATTTCCTTTGCGAGATCGAGTCCTCCGGCTGTCGCTGGTCATTACATATTAGGAGAGATCGAGAATCGCAAGGAACGTCCTGCCGAAGCCGTTTGAATCGCGATCTCCGATCTTGCCGCGTCGCCGAGCATCAGAAATCTTCGTTATATTAAAGCTATGCCCCATGATTCAAAGGCGGATGCGAAGCCAGCTGATCCGAAGCAAGAGGGTCCGAGTGTCATCGTCCGTCCAGCCCGCGCGGTTCGCGGGGTCGTGCGCATTCCCGGAGATAAGTCCATTTCGCACCGTTACGCCATGCTGGCGGCCATTGCGGAGGGTACGAGCCGTTACCAGAATTTTTCGGCGGCGCGCGACTGCGTGAGCACGCTCGATTGCGTGGTCCGACTCGGCTGCGAGTGGAAGCGCTTGAAAGATGAAGACGGGACGATTGAAGTGCATGGCGTGGGGCCGCGACTCAAGGCTCCAACCGAAGTGCTCGATTGCGGAAACTCCGGATCGACCATGCGCATGTTGAGTGGAATTCTCGCCGGCCAGCCCTTTACCAGCGAATTGTGTGGAGACGATTCGCTCTCGCGGCGTCCCATGGCGCGCATCATGAAGCCGCTTTCCGAGATGGGAGCGAAGATCGAGGCCGCGGCAGGCGAACGCCCTCCGCTCAAAATTCACGGCGGCCCTCTGAAGCCGATTCACTACAAACCGGAAGTGGCGAGTGCGCAGGTGAAGTCATGCGTTTTGTTCGCAGGATTGTTTGCCGATGGTGAGACCGTGGTCGAAGAGCCCATCCGCACACGCGATCACGGCGAAATCGCGCTCCGAGCCTTTGGCGCGGAAGTCGAGCGCAAAGGCAATGCCTCGCGGATTCTGGGCGGACAGCATCTGCACCCCATCGAGGCGCATGTGCCAGGAGATCTTTCGAGTGCCGCATTCTTTCTTTGTGCCGCGGCGCTGTTTCCCGGATCGGCGATCACATTGCCGGGAATTCTGATGAATCCGACGCGAGCGCGCCTGCTCGACATCTTGTTGCAGATGGGGTTGAAGATTTCGGTCGCGCATTTGGAAGAACATCAAGGGGAGATGATTGGTACGATCGAAGCGCGCGGAGCGACCTGGAAGGGAGCTGTAATCACTGGCGCCGATACGGCCGCGTTGATCGACGAGATTCCGGTCTTGGCGGCGGTGGCACCTTATTCCGAAGGCGGCTTAGAGGTGCGCGATGCCAAAGAATTGCGGGTAAAAGAGTCGGACCGAATCGCTGCCGTCGCTACCAATCTGCGCAAGATGGGCGCCGACGTCGAAGAGGGGCCGGACGGAATGCGGATTCCCGGCGGCCAGTGTTTGCATGGCGCAGAACTCGAATCATTCGGCGATCACCGCATAGCCATGGCCTTCGCCATCGCCGCATTGCGAGCCGAAGGGGAGACGATAATTCACGGCGCGGATGCCGCCGGGGTATCGTATCCAATGTTTTTTGAGGAATTGGAAACGGTCGTCGGTCGCTAGTCGCTAGTCGTTGGTCGTTGGTCGTTTGGTCTTTAGCGTTTGCTTTTGCCATCGACCAACGACAGCCGATGCTATTCGGGAAATCCCATGTCGAATGACAAATCCCAATCTCCCGAAGTTCTCCTCCAGCAAGAGTTCAACCGCTGGGCCGATAACGGCGAGGGCGCAAAGATGGAACGCCATCACTTCGACATCACCGAAAAAACGATTCACCGCATGGACTTGCGCCCTGAGGAGCGCATTCTCGATCTAGGCTGCGGATCGGGTTGGGCAACGCGATTGCTTGCGCGCAGGGCTGGCAAAGTTCCACCAGACTCAAGCCCGGTAGTCGGAGTCGACATTTCCGATGAGATGATCCGGCAAGCGCGAGACGATTCCAAAGAATTCGATAAGGTGACGTTCGTCGTCGGATCCGCCGCGCAAATTCCGTGGGAAGAAAACTATTTTGACAAAGTGCTTTCCGTCGAATCTTTTTATTACTATTCCGATCAGGATCGAGCGTTGGACGAGCTATTTCGCGTCATGGCGCCGCAGGGACGCTTGTTCATTCTTATCAATCTCTACCAAGACAATCCCTACTCGCTACAATGGGTGCCGAAGTTGAAAGTTCCGGTTCACATTCGTTCAGCGGCAGAATATGTCGAGGTGCTGAAGAAACACGCCTTCGAAAACGTGGAATACGCGCTGATTCCGGACGACACACCCACTCCGGATAATTATCAGACGACATCGTTTTACAGTCTCGACGATCTCAAGGCTTTCAAACGCATCGGTGCATTGCTGCTCATGGCGTCAAAACCGGGGCTACAGAAATCAGGTCTGTGGAAACTATGACTAATTTCATCAAACTTGCCGCTCTTCCCGAACTGCCGGCCGTCAACGAGGCCAAAGAATTCGCCTGCGGCGGCAGGACCATCTGCGTCGCGAATGTTAACGGCGAAATCAGTGCCCTGGAAAACATCTGCCTGCATCGCGGAGGCCCGCTCGGACAGGGCGTGATTGAAGGCGGCAAGATAATCTGTCCGTGGCACGGCTGGGCGTGGGATCCGAAGACGGGCGAAGCTGGTCCGGGCGCGAAGATCGCGGTTTATCCGGTGAAGATCGAAGGCGGAGATGTGTTGATCGACTTGTGACCCATGAGTGCGGCGACTCACTTTTTCACGGGATGGATCCTCGCAAACTCAGCATAATTTTGTCAGGAGTGCGGTGCTCCAGTGACGCCCGGTCTCAAAATCTCGTCGCCGATTTGATCTATCCCAACAGTTTCACGAACTGTCCCGGTTGCCCTTCAAATCCGGGAAACACCGTTTGCAAGTCTTTGTTCCCCAGGTAGCGCGACACCACTTCGCTGAGCACCAAGCGAAAGTCCGTTGTCACTGCCAAATCGCGGCCTTCGTATAACTGCGACTGGTCGAGCCCCGGCCAGCGGCCGTAAACCTTGCCGCCCTTCACCGGTCCACCCAGGACGAACATTACGTTGGCATGGCCGTGGTCGGTGCCGCGGTTCCCATTTTCACGAGCTGTCCGGCCGAATTCGGACATGGTCACGACCACCGTGTCTTCTCCGAGATCGCCGAGATCGGTCCAGAAAGCGGCGATTGATTGCGAGAAATCGCCGAGCACGTTGGCGATCTGTCCCTGAGTGCTGCCCTCGTTGACATGATGGTCCCAGCCACCGATGTCGGCGAAAGCCACCTGTACTCCCAGGTTTGCTTTGATCAGTTGTGCTAGCTGCTTCAGGCTGTCGCCGAAGCGTCCCTTGGGATAATTTGCGTTCGGCGCCGGCGTGTAATGTGCGGGATCGGCAGCTTTGAGCGTTTTGACAGCGTCGAAGGTCTCCTGCCCGGTGCCGTGCAACACGGTGTCGACCGAGTGATCGTACATGGCCTCGAAGGTATTCGACATTGGTGCCGCGCTGGGGTTTTTTCCGCCGACTGAAAAATCATTGAGATTGTTGACCGCGACTGCCGGCTCTTTGCCGGAGAGAATACGCGGCAACGACGGTCCGAGCGCAATGGCACGGAAGGCGGATTTGTCGGGCGGCAGATCGTGCAGCGCGCGGTTCAGCCATCCGTCCTCGGTGATTTTTATGCCCGGTGTGCCGGATTCCATGAAATCCTGCGCGTCGAAGTGCGAGCGCGACGGGTCGGGCGATCCAGCGGCATGCACGATGGCGAGATGCTTCTGGTTCCAGAGCGGCTGGAAGGAGGCCATCGCGGGATGCAATCCAAAAAATCCGTCAAGGTCGAGCACGGATTTCTTCGGGATGTTGATGGTCGGACGCATGGCGTAGTAACTCGGCTCACCGTGCGGCACAACTATATTGAGGCCGTCGGCTGCTCCGCGCTGGAAGATCACGACCAGGCGCCTGGTGCGGATGCCGGAATCGGCGGCGCCGAAGGCTGCACGCGTCAGGAAGCTCGGTAATGCGGTGGTACCGACTACTGCCAGCGCGCCGCTGCGTAGGAAAATGCGTCGAGTAATGGACATAAGAACCAGCCTTCAGCCCCCAGCTTTCAGCCATCGACTCAAACCGATTCGAGGTACCGATTCGAGCGAACAGCTGAGCCGACAGCTATCTCTTTTGAAACTCCGGCGACCCTAAGATCAATCCTGTGATCGCGGCTATGTTTGGCGGACGCTGGGGATCATCCAACTTTCGCTGACTGATCCTTGGGTCGTCCAGTTGCTTGCTGATGGTATCGTGGGTTTGCTTCGAAATGTCGCCTGCGAGTAATGAATTCTCGAGCGCCGCTAGCGCTTCTTGCGGGTCCGTCGTTCCGGCTGCGGGCCCCATATCGAGATTCGCGGAATCGACTTTGACTCCTTTAATCTTGCCCGCGGCAAGACCAAGCGAGAAATTCATACGTCCGAGTAGCGCCGAAGAGTTTACCCATGTGTCGGCCTTCATCGAGTAGCCAGTCGGCGGCATCATCCCATACAGCGCCATGCCCATATTGTTGAGCGTCCCGATGAGCGCGCGGGCGTCATCCACCTCCGCACCACTGGCACGCACCGAGGAGACGACGAACTCGAGCGGTGTTTTCACTTTGGCGCGGTACGCGTCGGGCGACCAGAACTCGGGGGACTTGAACATCGTGCGCAGCACTTCACGAATGTCCCCGTCCTTTTTGAGGAAGGTCTGCGTCATGCGATCGACCAGCGCCGCCGGAGGATTATCAGAGACAAAACGCATTGCCAGCTTTTGCGAGATGAAGTGGGCCGTCTTCGGGTTGTGCGCCAGCAGGTGCAGTACCTCGAGTCCTTCCTGCTCGCCGTTCGACTTGATGCGATGTCCGATGACGATCTTATCGCCGGGCTCGTGCATGCGAGGTTCGAAGCGGAAGTCCCCGCCTTTTTTGGGCTGCTCCAGCGTCCACCCGGTAAATACTTTCGCCACTTCAGTGACATCTTGCTGCGAGTAGCCTCCGTTAACACTGAGCGTGTGCAACTCCATCAACTCGCGGCCGTAGTTTTCGTTCAGACCACTTGCCTGCTTGCCCTTCCGCGGACGATTCTGCGGGCCATAACCATATCGATGCGGTGCGATGCCGAGCGCGATTTCCGAGTTCGGACCGACGCTTAGCCAGTTGTCGAGATAGAACATCATTGCCGGACTCTTGGCGGTGGCGACCAGCAGGTCCTCGAATTTTCCGAGGACATGCGGACGTATGGCGTCGCGCTCATAGCTCGTCAGTAGGTAACGGTCGGCTCCCTTGTTGATGAATATGTTGAAGTGGTTGAACCAGAAATCGGTCATCACTTCGTCGAGTTGGCGTTCGCCGTAGATCGCGCGCAGCAACTTGGCCTGCATCAACTCGCTGACTACGACCTGCTGTGGATTGTTGAGCGCCAGCATGGTTTCTTTTTGCTTGGGGCTCATGCCGCTCGCCAGTGCGTCGGCCTTGGCTCCTTTGGTGGTGGCGAGCGCCCGTTGTTCTTCGGGCGACATTCGCAAAATTTGTTTCATGCGCTCGTCGGCGGGTAGATCGAGCAGTTCCTGCGTTTTGAGATTCGCCAGGCGGCGTTCCTCGCGGCGTTGCATCTGAGCGGGGTCGGCGGAACCCCCGTCGTCGTCTTTGCCGCCAGAGGCGTTGCCATCGGATGCAATGGCGACCTCGGAAGTATTCTGCGGGCCGCTTTTGACCGCATCTTGCTTCCGCTCCTGCTTATTTTCGTAGCGCTGGAGCTGCGCTGCATAGACGGCGCGCTCGGTAGGATCGCGCGGCATTGAGGCTTTGCCTTCGGCGATCTGCTTGATCAACTGTTCGGGAGGAAAATTCTCGACAATCTCTTTGGTCCCCATACTTAGCGTGCGGAATGGAGCCAGCCTGGCTTCGAGTGCCGAGTCATCAATTTTGTCGGGATGAAGTTGGAGGTCGATCCACTTGTCGACGCCGATTTGAGTAACGCGTTCGACGTCACCAGGCCGCGGACCATAGGTCAAACGATTCAGGGCATGGACGGCATGTTTCTGTGCGTCCATAGACGTCGCATCGGCGGGTTTGTCTTTTTTCCGGCCCAGAGCAAACTGGGTGGGAAGCGTAGCGGCCACAAGCAGCACCGCTCCCGCTAGCACATGGCGTTTGCGCAAGCGCATTCCCATCCTTAATATAGGCCTCACTAAGAGTGAACCCGGATCGCAGGAAAAGTTGCTGGCAAGGCTCGATCGAAAGGAAGCGAAATCAGCTCTTTAATTGTGCCACATAAGCTTTTCCGTTCTGCGACTTGCGGGTGGTACTCTCGACGAACTTGAGAAATTCGCGCAGGTGCTCCTTTGCCGATAGCTCAGCTTCGGAGAATTTCACGCGGACGCCAAATGACGGTGCGCTGCGGGTCGCGACTCCACTGATAATGACGCCTTTTACCCAGATCTTGCCGCTCGCTACCCACAACCCAATCTCCAGGGCCTTGCCCGGAGGCACGGCGCTGGCGGTCTCGACCAGGCACCCTCCACGGCCGACATTGGCCAGATTTCCCCAGACCGGCTGTTCCACTCCCTCGATATGAATTTCCACTGCCACATAGCACTTGATCCGCTGAAAACGGCGGCGATCGGATAGCTCTTGCGGAGTGAACAAATCTGGCTCGAAGGGCGGTGCGTGATCTACCGGTTCGGGATGGGGAAGCTCGACCGGGGTCGTGGGCACGGTCGCAAAGTTTGCATTCTGCTGCACTGGGCGCGCCTTTATGGCAGCATCTTTAATCTCGCGCATGGCGCGCAATAGCGCCGCTTCGCGCTGCTCCGCGGGTACCTCACGATAGGTCTGGAGCAGTTTCCCAAGGTGGCTGACCAGGTCGGGATCTGTGAGCAAGCGCGTCCAGTCCGATCCTTTGGGCGACAGTTTCGTGGCTTCGTTCATACGCAGAACTTTCCAAGCGCAGGGTTCGAGGCAGGAAAGCAGCTCGACTCGCCTCATAGATTGAACTTTGGTAGCGGGTTACACAAGATGACCAAGGTCACTCCCCGAAGACTAGGGGCCAGAAAAACTTGGAGGGGCCGCTAATGCATCGCGAAGCGTATCAACAATTTGCATCGGATATCCACCAAAAGGAGTCCAAAAGACTTATCATTTTTATCGGGTAAGGAGAGAACTCAAAGTTTCATGGCTTCTGCAGACAGTATCACCAGCCAATGGCAACGCTTTCTTGCATTCATTTCGCCGATTGTTCTTTTGAGTTGTTCACTGATTCTGCCCGTCGTTTTCTTCCCAGCGGCGCTTTGCGCCCAGAGTTCAAGCCCGAGTTCGGGCGCCTCCACGCCCAGTCCGGTTACGAATTCAGCCGGCATTCCCAATCAGGTGCAAACCTCTGCGCAAAATCCAGTGTTCGGCAGTGTGCCCCAGGACCAGCCGATTCCGGGCGTCTTGTCGCTGACCTTCAGCGATGCCATCGAGCGGGCCCTGCGCCAGAACCTGGCGGGTCTGTTGTCGCAGTACAACACCATCGAGGCTCGGGGAGAAAAATGGCAGCAACTCAGCGGCCTGCTTCCGAATATCAACGCCGACGTGCAGGAAACCAGACAGAAGGTGAGCCTGCAGGCGCTAGGGCTGAACAGTTCGCTGTTTCCTGGCATCCCTGCGGTCATCGGACCTTTCTCCTACTTTGACATGCGCGCCTCCGCCACGCAGCACTTCGACTGGAAGTCGGTGCAGAAATACCGTTCGTCCGTGCTTGGCGAAGGCGTGGCCAAGTACAACCTGAAGGATGCGCGCGATCTGGTCGTGCTCGCGACCGGCAACGCTTATCTGCAGGCGATTGCTGGAGCAGCCCGCGTCGAAACCGCGCAGTCGCAGGTCATGACGGCGAAGGCGCTCTACGACAAGGCGGTTGCGCAACAGCAGGCCGGAGTCGCGCCGGCCATCGACACACTCCGCGCTCAGGTCGAATACCAGTCGCGCCAACAACAGTTGATCGCGGCGGTGAATGATTTCGCCAAGCAGAAAATCTCCCTCGCCCGCGTGATCGGATTGGCGCCCCGCCAGGAATTTGAATTGGCCGACAAGGCTCCCTACGTGGCCTTTCCCATCCCCGATCTCGAAACCAGCGTGCAGCGCGCCTATTCTTTTCGCTCCGATTACAAGGCAGCGCATGATCGGCTGGTCGCTGCGCAATTGGAGCGCAGCGCGGCCACTGCCGGATATTTCCCCAGCTTCGATCTGGCAGCGAACTTTGGTGAAATCGGCGAGGCCCCCGGGGAGGTGTTGCCTACGTATTTGATCTCGGGTACGGTGAACATTCCAATCTTTCAGGGTGGCAAAGTCCATGCCGATGTGTTGAAGGCTGAGGCCAGTCTGCGGCAGGCGCAGGCGCAGATGTCGGATGTGCGCGCCCAGATCGATCAGGATGTCCGCAATGCGCTGCTCGATCTCAAATCATCCGCCGATCAGGTGGAAGTCGCCCAGAGCTCGGTGAATCTTGCCGATCAGGCGCTCACGCAATCGCAAGATCGCTTTTCCGCCGGAGTCACCGACAACCTCGAAGTGGTGCAAGCACAGGAAGCGGTAGCGACGGCGCACGAAAGCTTAATCTCCAGCTTGTACATGAACAATCTCGCTAAGGTTTCTTTTGCCCGCGCTCTGGGACGCGCTGAAGAGGGCGTCCGGGAATATTTGAAAGGGAAGTAAACTATGGAACCAAGCAACAGCGTTGTAGCCGAGGGCAAACCGCAGGCGGACGTGCGTCCGCCGCAGTCTTCATCGCCTCAGCCCCCGCCCCCGCCCCCGCCTGACAGCGAAAGCCGCTATCAGCGCCGATCCGAGCTCTTGAGCCACCCGCGCACCCGGATGGGACTCATCTTCGTCGGGCTCCTGATTTTGATCGGCGTCTTCTTTCTGTGGCGCTACCTGGCAAGCTACGAAGCTACCGACGACGCTCAGGTCGATGGACATGTGAACTCGGTGAGCGCGCGCGTCAGCGGCCATGTGGTGAGTCTTAATGTGCAAGACAACCAATACGTGGAAAAAGGAACAGTGCTGGTAGAAATTGATCCCTCCGATTACGAAGTCGCCGTGGCCCAGGCGCGTGCCGAATACGCCGATGCAGAAGCGCAAGCGTCGGTCGCGGGCATCAACGTCCCAATCACCAACGTGAATACTTCGAGTCAGGTAAGCGGTGCGCAAGCCGGTGTGAGCGGTGCGCAGGCTGGAATCGCCGCTGCCCGCCAGCAGTTAGATGCAGCGAAAGCGCAGATTGCCGAGGCGGATGCGAACAACACCAAGGCGCAGAATGATCTTGTCCGCTATAAGCTGCTGATCGATAAGCAGGAAATCTCGCAACAGCAGTACGATCAAGCTGTCGCCAGTGCGCAGGCTGCCGCCGCGACTTTGAAAGCAGCCCGCGCCAACGCCGACGCTTACGCGGCGCAAATCGAGCAGGCGCAAAGCAAACTGCAGCAAGCCAATGCCGATCTTCGCAATGCGGGTACGGCACCGCAGACGATGCGAGCCATGCACGCGCGTGCCGAATCAGCGCAAGCCTTCGCCAATCAAAAAAAGGCAGCGCTGGATCAGGCGGAACTGAACCTGCAATACACGAAAGTGATCGCGCCGGTCAGCGGAGCTGTCAGCAACCGCACGGTCGAGGTTGGTCAAAACGTTCAACCCGGTCAGGAGATGATGAAGGTCATTCCGCTCGGCGAGGGCGATCTCTGGGTTACAGCTAATTTCAAGGAGACGCAGCTTAAGAAGATGAAGCCTGGTTTGCCGGCCGACATTTCAGTGGATGCGACGGGAAAAACTTATAAAGGCCACGTCGATTCCATTGCCGGGGCCAGCGGAGCGCGCTTCAGCCTGTTGCCGCCAGAAAATGCCACCGGCAACTACGTCAAAGTGGTGCAGCGCATTCCCGTGAAAATCGTATTCGACAGGGACGAAACCAAGGGACACGAACTCCGCCCGGGAATGTCGGTGGTGCCGAAGGTCTGGATCGATAAATAACTGGGTCGCAGATAAACGATCGATGCATAAATAATGGGCGCCGCTTCAATCACTATGGATGACGCCGCCGCATGGCGGCCGGCGGTCAATCCCTGGGTCATTGCTCTCACCGTAACCCTCGCCACGTTCATGGAGGTGCTCGACACCAGCATTGCCAACGTGGCACTACCGCATATCGCCGGCAGTCTCTCCGCGGGCCAGGACGAGAGTACGTGGATATTGACTTCGTACCTGGTCTCGAACGCCATCGTCCTGCCGCTGAGCGGATGGCTCTCTTCGATCATCGGCCGCAAACACTTTTACATGGGGTGCGTCGCGCTGTTCACCATCAGTTCGTTTTTGTGCGGACTAGCTCCCAACCTTTCCTTGCTCATTTTCTTCCGCGTACTTCAGGGCGTCGGCGGCGGAGGGTTACAGCCGAGTGAGCAGGCGATTCTCGCCGACACCTTTGTTCCCGCCAAGCGGGGCATGGCATTCGCCGTTTATGGCATCGCGGTGGTCATGGCTCCGGCTATTGGTCCAACCCTCGGAGGCTGGATCACCGACAACTTCACCTGGCGCTGGATTTTCTTTATTAACATTCCGGTCGGAATTCTCTCGCTCCTACTGACATCACGGCTGATTCAGGATCCTCCTTACTTTAAGCGCCGAAAGTTGAAAGAAACCCACATCGACTACACCGGACTCGGTTTCGTCGCGCTCGGCCTGGGAACACTGCAGGTGGTCCTCGATAAAGGACAACGCGACGACTGGTTTGATTCGCACTTCATCATATGGCTGACCGTAATCTCCGCCGCGTCGCTGATCTTTGTCATCTTCTGGGAGTGGCATCAAAAAGATCCCATTATCGACCTGCATTTATTTCGCGAGCGCAGTTTTGCCACTGCGAACTTCCTCATGTTTATGCTTGGCTTTGCTTTGCTCGGCAGCACATTGCTGTTGCCGCTGTTCATGCAGACGCTCCTCGGCTACACCGCCGAACGCGCCGGTTTGGCGCTAATGCCGGGCGGTTTCACGATTATGATAGCCATGCCCATTGTCGGATTTCTGCTTTCCCGATATAACCCCCGGTATTTAATGATGTTCGGTTTATCGATGCTCTCGTTTTCGCTGTTCCATATGACGAACTTCGATCTGGGCGCGGATTTCCGCACCCTGACGCTCGCGCGCATGTACCAGGCGCTAGGCCTCGCGTTCCTCTTCGTGCCCATCAACACCACCGCCTATTCTTCTTTGCCACGGGATAAGAACAACGCTGCGTCCGGATTGATGAACCTCGCCCGAAATATTGGGGGTAGTGTCGGGATTTCTGTGGTCACGACTCTGTTGGCTCGCCGCACGCAATTTCACCAGGTCCGCCTGGTGGAAAATCTGAACGCCGCTAATCCGCAGTTTCAATCGAGGCTGCAAGGGCTGACTGGTGCCTTTTCGGGCGGCGGTTCGGGTCCCGGAACCGCACTACAGCAGGCCTACGCCATGATGCAAGCCAATGTCATTCGGCAGGCGACCATGCTTGCTTACATCGATAATTTCTGGTTGCTGGGGATTGTGATCGCTTGCTTAATTCCCTGCGTGTTCTTGATCAAGAAGACAAAACCGGGAGGCGAGATCGTGGCGCATTGACCACGGTTCGCAATTATGGTTCACTGATCGCCGTTTACTGAGGGAGGTGCGATGATTCGCATCGTTACTTTGGAACGGGAATTTGGCAGTGGAGGCGGCGGCATCGCCTGCGAACTGGCAGGTCATTTAGGTTGGAAGCTGTGGGATCAGCAACTGACGTGTGAGATCGCCCAGCGCGCGCAGGTAACAGAATCGGCAGTAGCCTTATGCGACGAGCGGGTCGACAGCCGCTTGTATCGCATCGCCAAGACTTTCTGGCGCGGCAGTTACGAGCGCGGCATAGCGATGACCGCCGCTCACGCATTCGATACCGATCGCATGATGACTATGGTGGAAGAAATCATGCACACGATCGCGGCCGAAGGAAATGCCGTGATCGTCGGCCGGGGAGCCCCGTTTTTTCTGCGCGAACGTGAGGATACTTTCCGCGTCTTCACCTACGCTCCACGTGACGAAAAGATTCGCCGCGTAGTCGCCTTGGGCAAGAGCCGCGAAGAGGCCGAAGACTTGGTAGAGAACGTCGATAAAGAGAGAATGGCCTACATCAAGCACTACTTCAACGCCGACTGGCCGACACGCTCCCTCTATCACCTGATGATCAATACGGCAATCGGGAATCAGAACGTAATCGCCACCATTCTGAACGGTATGCAAACGCTGGACGCCGGTTCTGCTGAGACGCTGCCTCACAGCATCCGCTGAAGTACGAACACTTAAGCGCCCGACCTACGGGCTGCGACCTAAGCGCTAAAAGGGCTTCTTCACCAGATGCTCGCCTAATCCGCCTAAACTCTTGCCTCCCTTTGTGAAGCCCTTCAGTTGACCGCTCATCACCCCCTTCATATCCGGCGTGAAGGTTGGGTTTGATGTGGTGCCCCCAATGGTTATCGGAATGCCTCCCGATCCAGCGCCCGCAATCTTCGTGAGATCACCGCCGACGCCGGCCAGGTTCGCCACCACCTTGAAGTCGAGCACATTGTTGGGACTCACGGTGCCCGCTCCTGTGACCGTCGCCAGCGAAGGAATCACCACGTTCAGTTTGTCGAGGCGCGTGCCGTCGGGCCCTTGTCGCAGATCGGAGCTCAGATTCTCGATGACCGTATCATTTCCAGTCCCAGGCTGTTTGCCGGTAAGAGCGAATAGCCCTGACAATTTGGAGCCGAGGTTAAACCCGGCGAGCGCGGAATTGCTCATCTTCATCCAGCCCGTGGAAACTAATGTGTCGAGTGGACCATCGGAACTGACCGCGAGCGAAAGCGTGCCCCCTTTGAGTTTGGCACCCGGAGGAAGAACCACCCCGAGCGCGGGCAGCAAGGCCACGAGATCGTCGACCGGCATGGATTGTCCATTCAGCTTGGTATGGATCGACGTCGTTTCTCCCTTCATATCGTAAGTGCCGGTGAGTTTCGTCACTGCCTTGCCGATTGTCACCTCACCCTGCACAATCTTTCCCGATGCGTTCTTCAGATCGTGCTCCACGGCGAATACAACCTCGACCGGCACTCCCGCAGGAGTGCCCTTAGGAGCCAGTTTCAACGAGGTCGCCTTCAGGGTTCCGCTGGCCTTCGCGATGCTGCCGTCGGAGGTCAGCGTGCCGCCGAAATCAGCCGAGCCCGTGATGCCGAGCGCGGGATCGACCAGCGCCGATTGCGCGAGATCGAGTTTCTTCATCTCTATCTTTGCCTGCACCGGCGTGAGCGTTGTGTCGGTCGCGTTGATGGGGCCGGCCATCCCGTCAATCTTCAAACTTCCGCCGCCCGGGAGGCCGACGGTAGCGGTCACGGGAAACGAGACTGTAAAAGAAAAATTGCGCATCGCCACATTGACCTTGTCATAGACAATCGGCTTCCGCGTTCCGGCCATGGAACCGACGGTAACGGTTCCATCGGTCAGGTCGAGCTTGTCCACACGTATATTCGCCGGCGAGCTGGATTTTTCTGCGGCCGGTGCGGCCGGTTGCGTTGAGTGATTGCCGAGCGAGGAGAAATTCCAGATGCCATCGCGGTCGCGCAGCAAGGTAATTTGCGGATTCTCAATGGTCAAACCGGTAACGTTGAGGTGCTTGCTAAAAATGAGCGGCATGAGTTCGACCCCCACACGCAGCGATTTTGCCTGGATAAATGGCGCGTTGCTGAACTTGGAATCGTCCGCGATCGAGAGCTGGTTGGCTTCTACACTGCCAGAGAATAAGGCGAGACTTAAATCGCCGATTTTCACCGGGCGCCCCAGAGCCAGGCTGAGGTTCGACTCAATGTCGGGCCGGAAATGGTTGACGTTCACCAGAAACGGGAGTGCAATGATGATCACAATTAATACGGCAATCCCGATACCAATGATTTTGAGGTGGGGTCTCACGGCGATACCTCCTTAATTTGTGACCTAACGGCGGGGCACGGAGCAAAGTAGACCGACAGTCTATCAAAATCAGGCCCAAATGGGCATTCAGACGGATTGAACCAAGGACTCGTTCAGTCGGCGTCTCGACGTTATAAGATAGGCGCACAAGGATGGAGTCGATTCCGAAAGTGGCAGCTTCTGATTTGTATCCCCCCGTGCAACAGGTAGTGGCGCGTCTCGCCGGTTCGCCGGAGGTGCGCGCCGCATTCGAGAGATTCCGCTCCCAGGAATCTCAATTCGCGTTGTGGCAGATGGAGGCGACGCGAGTGGCCGCGCCTCCGTTCGGCGAGACAGCGCGTGGTGCCTGGCTGGCCGACCGCTTTCATGAGCTCGGTCTGAACGATGTGCAGATGGATGAGGTCGGCAACGTGTTCGGTGTCCGTCCCGGCTACGGCACCCTTTTTGTTGCGCTCAGCGCGCATATCGATACCGTGTTTCCAGCAGCGACGCCGTTGAGCATCCGGCAGCAGGGCAGCCGGTTGTTCGGTCCCGGAGTTTCCGACAACGGGGCAGGCATCGCGGCAATGCTGGCCGTTGCCAGTGTGCTGAGGAGCACGCGAATTTCGCACGCGCTGCCGTTTGTATTCATTGGAAACGTCGGAGAAGAGGGCGAAGGCGATCTCCGCGGAATGCGGCATGTTTTCGCAACGCCGCGCTGGCGTGACGCGATTGCCTATAGCGTGGTCGTCGACGGCGCGGGAGCGGACACCGTAGTGGCTGAAGCCCTGGGCAGCCGTCGTTTTGAAGTAATCGTGCGTGGCCCAGGCGGCCACTCGTGGAGTGACTTCGGCGCTCCCAACCCAATTATTGTGCTCTCCCGCGCCATCGAGATCTTCAGTCGGACACAAGTGCCAGCCTCGCCGAAAACAACTTTCAATGTCGGTGTGATTCGCGGCGGCACCTCCGTCAATTCGATTCCGGAATCCGCGAGCATGCGCGTCGATCTGCGCTCCACGTCGATGTCGGAGATCGACCGGCTGGAGCGAGCATTGCGGGTTGCGCTCGACCACGCGGTTGCATCCGAAAATCAGGCCGCTGCTCAGCAAGGAACGCGCCGTCCGCATGTGGTGCAGAGCGAAGTGGTCGAAATCGGAAATCGCCCGGCAGGCGAGCTGGCGCCGAATGCGCGTCTGCTGAAAGTAATTCGCGCCGTGGATGCGCAGTTAGGCAATGCCGCGCAGGTGCAGCGGGCTTCAACCGACGCCAATATTCCGCTTTCGCTCGGTCGCGAAGCCATCGCCATCGGCGGCGGCGGCTCCGGCGGCGGTGCACACACGTTGCAAGAATGGTTCGACTGCAATGGACGGGAGCTAGGCCTAAGGCGCATTCTTCTTACAATGCTGGCACTTTCGGGAGTCGGAGAATGATGACGCGAATTGCTCTGGTTATGTTCTTGGCCGCAGCGTCTTATGTGTCGGCGCAGAGTGGCGTCTCGACCGAGAGTGCTCAAACGACCGCCCGGTCCAGCGCTCCGAAGCCGAAAGCGGATGTGATCTTTACCCATGGCAACATCTATACCGGAGTGCTCGACACGACGGCTTCGTTGGGAGCTGGCAAACGCTCGGAGGCGCTTGCCATTGTGGACGATCGCATCCTCGCAGTTGGAGCACGCGTCGACATCATGAAATTGAAAGGACCGGATACGAAGATCATCGATCTTGGCGGTCACTTCGTGATGCCGGGATTCAATGATGCCCACCTCCATCTGGCCAGCGCAGGTCTGGAGAAGATGAACGTGAACATGGTCGGCGTCAAGACGCTCGATGAGTTTCGTGATCGCTTGCATGCCAAATGCGAGGCAGCCCCGCCCGGTGATTGGGTCGTCGGTGAAGGTTGGGACGAGACTCTGTGGCCCGTCCAGACTCCGCCCACACGCTGGGATGTGGACGAAGCATGTGAGAAACACCCGGTTTATCTCGGGCGCATCGACGGACACATTGGCGTTGCGAACACGCTCGCGCTCCAACTGGCCAGTGTCACGGTCGCCAGTCGTAATCCGGACGGCGGAAGGATCGATCGCGATGAAGCCGGTACGCCGAACGGCATTCTCCGGGAGAAAGCGCAGGAATTGGTGCAGTCGGTAATTCCCAAGCCAACGCACGAGAAGCGGCGCCAAGCCGTCGAGTTGGCTTTGGCGGATCTGGCCAGCCACGGCGTCACCTCCGCTCAAGATTACTCCGACTGGGAAAATTTTCAGATTTATGAAGAAATTGAACACGACGGAAAACTGACTGCCAGAATTTCAGAGTGGCTGACATTTGACGATCCGATTGACGTGCTCAACAGCAAGCGCGACTCACATCCCGCCTCCGACAACATGCTCCACACCGGAATGCTGAAAGGCTTCATGGATGGCTCGCTCGGCTCGAAGACAGCTGCCTTGCTTGAGCCTTACAGCGACGATCCCAAGAACAGTGGCATACCGCAGTACGACGCGGCCAAGCTGAATGCCATGACCAAGGAGCGGGTGCTGGCGGGATATCAGATCGGCTTCCACGCCATCGGCGACAAAGGCGTGCAGATGGCGCTCGATGCCTTTGCCGAAGCGGAGAAAGCGGCCAAAGAAGCCAAGGTGAAAGCTGTCGATGGCGGCACCGATTACCGGCTTCGCGTTGAGCATGCGCAGGTCACCACGCCCCAACAGATTTTGCGTTTCAAGGAACTCAAAGTGATCGCATCCATGCAGCCGAGCCATGTACTCACGGATATGAGTTGGGCTGAGTCACGTCTGGGGCCAAAGCGCGCCGCGCACTCCTATGCGTGGGCTGAGTTCCTTCGTCGCGGAGTGACAGTGGCCTTTGGCACGGATTATCCAGTCGAGCCCGTCTCGCCGTTTCGCGGCATCTACGCGGCACTCACGCGTATGAGCGAGGACGGAAAGAAAACTTACTATCCTGAACAGAAACTGAATATCGAGCAAACGATCACCGCCTATACCGTAGGCTCAGCTTTTGCAGAATTCGCCGAAAAGCAAAAAGGTAAGCTGGAGCCGGGCATGCTGGCCGACTTTATCGTGCTCGATCAGGACATCACCGCTGCCCTGCCGCCAAAGATGCAGGACACAAAAGTTCTGCGCACCGTAGTCGGCGGCAAGACCGTGTACGAGGCGAAGTAGCAGCCCCTTCTGGGGACAGACTTCTGCAATCGCCATGACTGCGAAAGAGCGGGAACGCGCGTTCATGATCGGTGCGCCGCTGGCGATTATTCCAGCTCTGGTTTTCCTTCCCGCCGTGACCTTTTTGATCGTCTTTCCCCAAATCGCGCACGGCCGGGCGATCGGGCTTTTCGTATTGCCGGCATGCGCGCTCGCGGGCAGCGTTGGATTGTGGAAGCTGGCGGCCGGTGCCGTGCAGAAGCCATGGGGAATATTCAATGCGCTGAATTTTGGTGCATTGCTTATTTTGCTTGTCATCGCCGCCTACACCGGACTGTTCCTGGCACTGATGACGCTGAACATGTAGGGGTCGAGATCGACGCCGCCCATGAACGCAAACCGCGTTTTCTGCGTCTAACCAATTGGTGGCTTGGTAGCCGGACCCGTGCCTTGGGCCGAAGGTATAATACGCAATTAGGCACTTTTAGGAGGAACGAAATGGATTTGCGCGAAAGCGCTTTTTGGAATCGTTTTAAGGCCAACCGTTGGGCCTACACATTTACGATTTTGGCGACGCTCACGGTCGGAATTCTGATTGGCACGGTGGTTTCTTCGGGAGTGAAAGGCAAAGAAGGACAGAAGTCATCGGATGCGACGCCGTTGACCATTCCTGCTCCGCAACAACTCTCCAATACCTTCTCGCAGATTTCCAAACAGCTTGAGCCGAGCGTGGTCAATATCAACACGGAGTCGACCATCAAGAATCCGCACCATCGGCGTTCCGCGCGCCCTGATCAAGATCAGGATGATGGCAGCGGCGATGACGACAACCAGTTCCAGGATTTCTTTGACAAGTTCTTTGGCGGTCAAGGTGGACAAGGCGGTGCCGATGCTGGCACCATCCGGCAACGCTCGCTCGGTTCTGGTGTAATCGTTGACTCGAAGGGCTACATCGTTACCAACCGGCACGTGGTCGAAAAAGCCGACCGCATTCGCGTGAAGTTGCAGGATGATAACCCGGCCTCTCCGGGTCATGATGCCAAGTTGGTCGGCATGGACCAGGAGACCGATCTGGCAGTAATTAAGATCGAGGTCGATCATCCGCTGCCCGTCGCGAAACTGGGCAACTCCGATGGCATGCAAGTTGGCGACTGGGTACTGGCTATCGGCACGCCTTTCGGGTTGGAAGAAACTGTGACCGCCGGCATCGTGTCAGCCAAGGGACGCAACATCGTTCCCGGTCGGCAGTTTCAGTCTTTCATTCAGACTGACGCCGCAATCAACCCCGGCAATTCCGGCGGCCCGCTGGTGAATATGACGGGTGAGGTGATCGGTATCAATACCGCTATTCTCACCGAGACGAGTTCTTATGCGGGCGTTGGATTCGCCATGCCTTCGAACACGGTCGCGACGGTCTACAACCAGTTGATCGGGCCCGAACACCGCGTCGCGCGGGGCTCCATCGGCATCGAGTTTTCCGCTCAACCGAATCCCGCCATCGCGCACATTTATGGATCGGGTGTGACGGTATCGAATGTCGTCTCGGGCAGCCCGGCCGACGAGGCGGGGCTGAAGATCGGGGACACTATCACTTCCGTAGATGGAAAAGAAGTGAAGAGCGGCGACGATTTGGTGGCTGAAATTGCTTCCCGCAAGCCGGGCTCCAAGGCCAAACTCGCCTTCGTCCGCAACGGCAAGAAGCAAGAGGCGACCGTAACCATCGCCGATCGTTCGAAACTCTTTGCTTCCCGATTGGGCGAAGACGATGAGAACCAGAGCGAAGAGGCGCCCACTCCCAGCAAGTTCGGGATTACGGTCAGCAGCATCACTCCCGACATGGCGGATCGCCTGGGCATTACCGCCGGCAAGGGCGTGGTGGTGAAAGACGTAAAGCAGGGATCATTCGCCGAGGATCTCGGTCTGAACCGCGGCGATGTGATCCTCGAAGTGAACAAGCAACCCGTGAACAATCCCGACGACTTTACGAAGATCGAGTCGTCATTGAAGAGCGGGCAGGATGTCGTGTTCCTAGTGCGTCCGCGCGGTGCAAGGGCGCAGGATGGAACGATCTTCCTGGCCGGTGCACTTCCGTAACCGCTATATAATCCGGCGAGACTGGCACACTATCCCCAGATCGGGGACCATAAGGTGGGCTGGTCTCGCCGGTTTTTTGTTTGCAAGACAGTCGTCAGTCGATGATCGCCGGTCGTTCGCGAGTTTCAGTCGAGTTTTTGACGGTCGAATGTTAGACATGCTACGGTGCGTTCAAATTCGTCATTGGCGAAGAGTGGGGTTTTATGGCCTGCTCTGCCTGCTCGCGGGCGTACCCGCTGTCGCGCAGACCGATGCGTCGACTTCGCCAACGAAGCCAGCGCAAACTTCCACGGTCCCAGCACCGCAAGCAAAGCCCAGCACTTCGAACGCCAGCGGCCAAGCAACCACCCAACACACCACGACTCACAAATCGACGGCTCACACAACAGCAACTCACACCTCGTCGGCTCACACCACCGCGCGGAAGGGCAAGACTGCCCGCGGCAAAACGGTCACGAAGAAACACGGCCAGCAGGCGATTGACTCGGATCGTGCCCGGCAGATCCAGACCGCGCTCATCCGCGAGCATTACATGCAAGGCGAGCCGTCCGGGACGTGGGACAACGCCACGCAGGCCGCGATGCAGCGCTATCAGGCCGACCAGGGATGGCAGTCAAAGACGACCCCAGATGCGCGAGCACTGATCAAACTCGGCTTAGGCCCTAGTCACGACCATTTGCTCAATCCAGAAAGTGCGATGACCGGCGCGCCAGCCGCAGGCGATCCGAAGGCTGCGACAAAACCGCTGCCGCCAGAAAACAACATTCCTCAGCAGTAGTCCCGCGGCAGCCGCTGATTTTCCCGTTAAAATGGCGGAGCCAGGCGTGATTGCGGCGCGGCTTCAAGCCCGCGAACCAGCGGAACAGCAGATAAAACGCAACGCAAGCCCACACCCGAAAGCAATCAAACACCGGCACTTTGCCCATGGTGAGCGCTGGTTGCAGCCACCGCCGTGTTCCGGCATCCACCGCCCACGGAAAAAGTAACGCGGGCCGACAACTCGCTTTTGAATTTCTTGTGCAACGCGCGATAGGCGACCGTTCCGTTAAGCGGGAAGAAGAAACCGGCGCGCTGAAGTGGGTAATCCAGCGCATAAAAAAATAGCTGACGGTAGTGCGCGCCAGATCGGTGGGGCTTACGCCGGGAGCGCCGAAGAAATCGCGCGTATGGTCGATAGCCGTGAGAACCATGATGACGCCGCGAACAACATCGATCGCTTCGATGTGGACTCGCGTGCCGCACAGGTTCAATCCCGGCGGAGATCGGCAGATTGACTTAGCGTCGAAGTCTAGCGAGGAAACAGTTTCAAAGCTATTTCTGTATAGTAGACCGTCGATAGCTCTGGCAAAAGTTATCGCATAACTTATCGCGAAAAAAGACCCCATAATTTTGCGGAGGCAGCTCCTAAAACGTCCGCGCGCAGGAGTACCATGAACATTTCGATTCGAACCATACTCGGTCTTTTGTTGGTTACCTCCTCCATGTGTGCACAAGATCGCTCCTCGGCGCGCTCCATGGTCATCACCCGCTATGGCATCGTTGCGACCAGCCACGTCCAAGCCTCGGTAGCGGGGGCGCAGATTCTGGCGCGCGGAGGCTCGGCCGTTGACGCCGCTATCGCCGCGAATGCCGTGCTTGGCGTGACCGAACCTATGATGAACGGCATGGGCGGCGATCTGTTCGCCATTTACTGGGACGCCAAGTCCGGCAAACTCTACGGTCTTAATTCCAGCGGATGGGCGCCGCGGGCTCTGACCATCGAGCATTTGAAGGCTAAAGCCACTGGCGCGACCTCCATGCCGCTCAAAGGCATTGATTCCGTAACGGTCCCTGGCGCCGTGGCCGGCTGGCACGCGCTGCACGAGCGCTTTGGAAGGCTGACATGGAAAGATCTTTTTCAGTCCGCGATTTTCTATGCCGATGAGGGCTATCCGGTTCCGGAGATTATTGCAGGCTATTGGAATGGCTCGGCAGAAGGGCTCTCTCAAGATGCCGAGGCGCAGCGCGTCTATCTTACGAATGGCAAGGCTCCAGTCGTCGGACAGGTATTCCAGAATCATGACCTCGCGAAAGCCTTGCGGCTCGTCGCACAGGACGGACCCGACGCGTTTTACAAAGGTGAGATTGCGAGCGCGATCTTGAGCACGTCGCGGAGCCTGGGCGGCACGATGGCCGCGGACGATCTGTCCGAATTTTTGCCGGAATGGGTTGAGCCGATCTCAACCACCTATCGCGACTGGACTGTCTACGAACTTCCTCCCAACGGCCAGGGAATGGCGGCCCTCGAGATGCTCAACATTATGGAGACGACTGCGCCGTCCCCCGAAGGACCACTCAGCGCAGCCGAGCTGCATAAGAAGATCGAAGCCATGAAACTGGCATATGCGGATTTGGGGCGCTACAACGGCGATCCTCGCTTTGCGAAGATTCCTGTGCAGGGAATATTGTCGAAAGAATATGCGGCAGAGCGCGCAAAACTTATCGCTCCCTCGAAAGCTAATTGCGAGGTCGCACCCGGGGCGCCGCCCGTGAGTGACACGACTTATCTCTCGGTCGTCGATCGCGAGGGCAATATCGTCTCGTTGATTCAAAGCAATTATGAGGCGTTCGGATCAGGCGTGGCGGTGCGCGGCATGGGATTCGTGCTGCAAGATCGCGGCGCGCTGTTTTCGCTCGACCCTGCCTCTCCGAATGCTCTTGCCCCGCGCAAGCGCCCATTCCACACCATTATTCCCGCCTTCATGGAGCATGGCGACCAGCACATTGGTTTCGGGATCATGGGAGGAGCGAACCAGCCGCTGGCCCACGCGCAATTTGTTTCCAACGTGGTCGATTACGGCATGAATATCCAGGCGGCGATGGAGAATGCCCGATTCACCGTCAGTCCGAACCGTGGGTGCAATATTGTGATCGAGTCGCGAGTGCTGCCCGCGGTGCGGCAAAAACTTTCTGCAATGGGCCACCAGCTCGATGTGCGGCAGGAATACTCCACTGCAATGGGTCGCGGGCAAGCAGTGATGCGTGACTCCAAGGCCAACCTAAACTACGGAGCTTCCGACGCCCGCGCCGATGGCTCCGCCGAACCGGAGCCTCCCCCGACGCAGTGAACGCCCGTCTATGATGACGATCGCCCATCTCAACCTGAAACAAGCTGTGCGGTAAAATCGAGGACATTCAGCTCGGCGATATCATGGCCCGAGTCGCCGTTCGCGTCGGAGACAATCGCGCCGAGAATGCCATCCCCGCACCGAGCCCGACTTCAACTGCGCCGGCATCTACTGCACATCGACAATCTTCAAGCTAGTCACCTGTCGTATCCATCGCGCCATTCTTTTTTCATCCCCTATTACGATGCGGTATGGTCCCTCTTTGTCGTCGAGCGGCTTGCCATCCTTCACAAAAGCCAGTATGACCTGCCTGTCTGTGAACGCCGGATCCAGTTCGGGTAGGGCAAACACAACGCGATAGCCATCCGCTGCTTCCACCAATAAGCAGGAAGCCAACCGTTTTCCTTTTAGCGTCTCTCCATACCCAACCACTGCTTTTTCCAATACCGCGCGAAGCGAAACGCCCGCAAACGTTGTAGATACGCCAGAGACAGCCGTCGTGACCGTGACCCGCGGGAGGGCCTCGATATCGGCCCGCGTCAAAACAGTTTGTTTCTCCCCTGCGGCTTGAACAGTCAGTTGCTGACCGGATGCAAGGGCTGCATGCAGTGTTAGAGCAAAAAATAGGGCGGCAAAGAACAGGCGATTTCTCATATCGAATCTCTCATCTCAAGTACGGAGCATCATTACGCGTTGCCTTCTTCTGAGGAGGTTAGGAAATACCCTTGCATCGCCGGTCCTGCACGCTCGAACCATCGGACGGCGAGAAAGAGCACCAGCATCCCGGAGCAGCTGAAACCACAGCGCAATAATTAAGATGGTAATTACTCCCGTAGGTCCCTTGCAGTCCACGTGTTTTCTGGGTGCAGGAAAAGCGAATAGTTGCGACCGCAGTACGTTAGCTCGCTCAAGAACTGAGCCAAGAAAAATCTAGCTAAAGCTCGGCTTAAGAAGGTCCTTGCTTCTTTCGTCGACACAGGAAGCTCTGACTCCTTAATCTCACACGCGTAAAATCATTACCTCAGTCGCCTTGATCAGCGCGGCCGCGGTCTGTCCGGGTTTCAATTGCATCTCGCGAACAGAAGTCGCGGTGATAATCGACGTAACCTGCTGCCCTCCAATCGAAATCTTCACCTCTGCCATCAGACCGCTGACGCGGACAGAGTCAATTCGTCCCACTAATTGATTGCGGCCGCTGACGCGGCGAAGGACCTCTTTTTCCGGCTCTTTTTTTGTGCTGCCCCGGCTTCTGAAAAGGAGCTTGTCCACCTCGCTCTGCGGAATGCGATGGTGCCCATCGGATGTCTGGATGCTGTGAATCTTCTTCTTGTTAATCCACTGCTTGATGGTCGGGAGGCTGACCCCCAGCTGCAAAGCGGCATCACGCAATTGCAGCACATCTTCCGTGTCCGTTCCGGATTTACGCCGTCTTTGCATCGGAACAAAATCGTACAGTCAACGCCAGGCGCGGTCAATACGCCGGTTCCACCGTCAGGATAGCGCATAGAGCACAGATTTAAATGGCGGCGGATCGAAAGCGCTGCGACATCCTTTCATCCCACAAACCAGGTTCGGACTCCATCGATACGCTTCCCGTTCTGACGTGCGAACGCGGTTCGTAGGATTTCCAAGCGGCGCGTCTGAACTACTTGAAAATCGCCTAATCCAATACTGGCCGCGGGCAGTAGGGAATCGGCATCCCTTTGACGATGGCACCCGGGTTGCCCTCGACCAGCGCATTTGCGTACTCGGCACCGACAATTTTTTCCGCCACATTGCGCGCCGCGGAAAGATTCGGGATCCGGCGTTTTGTATCATGAGCATCCGAAGCGAGAATGTGGACTGCAGAGCGATCCAGCAGCCAGCGGGCCACAATCTCGGGCCGTTCTCCCCAAAAACCCGTCAGCGCCGATGCGGTGACTTGAACCAGGCAGCCCTGTTCTGCCCATTCCAAGATGCGCTGTGGCGTTTGCTGCAAGATTGGGTTTCGCTCAGGATGAGTAAGGATCGGTGTAAGCCCGCGATCCCCCAGGCGCGTGAAGCACTCGGAAAGGCGAGTCGGGACACTGAAGTTACTCAGTTCGATCAGCAGATAGTTGGTCTCGCCAATCGTGTAGGTGTGCGGCTTTTCCAGCACGCGTTCCAGGTTTTCAAACGACAGATGAAAATCGCAGCCCAAGCTAAACTGCAGCGCGGCCCCGAGCTTTCCTGGCGGTTGATCCCGCAGTTGATCCCGCAACTGGTCGAGAAGCCCGGAAAGATAGGCGCGATCGTAGACGTAACGATCGTTGGCGTGCGGCGTAGCCACCGTGTGCGTAATGCCATCCGCGGCTGCCATGCGGCACATTTCGATGGCTACCTCCCAGGACTTGGGGCCATCGTCAACCTCGGGAAGAATGTGGCAGTGGATGTCGATCACGATGTAATCTTTACCGGAACCCCAGATCCGAAAACCAGACTTAAAACAGGAAAAACGTTAAATCATTAACTTTACTAACTCTCACGATTAGAACACATCCAGTCGTGAAGTATTGCCGAGTCACGGTGCGCATTTTTGAGCGTCCGGCAGCCTGATGGCCGTCGTGGCGCATCCAAACCAACGGGCTCCAGTTTAGAATGTTGCGTCTGGTCGAGCCGGGGGCCGAGTTGCGTTGTTCCCGCCTTCTCATGCACGATAGTGGACACAACCTTAATACGTTCTCACCTTGGGTATTTAGGAGTAGGTTCGCAAATGAGCTTTCTAAGGGCGGCGAGCGCCGCACTGATTGATCAAACTTGTTTTCGCCGGATTCTTTCAGGCGCCGTAATCGTCCTGGCGGGAGCTTCCCTTTCTTGTGTCAATAACGCGAGCGTTGCCACAACGGCGAACCACAGTGCCTTTGTTACCCTGCCGGCGACTGGTAATGTGCTTTTGCTGAACATCAACGGCGCAACCGGCACGGTCACAGTGGGACCCAGAACGCCAGTCGCGGAGAATGTTACGCCCCGCGGCTTGGCCTTGCATCCGTCGAAAAAGTTTCTCTATGTGGCCAACGCTCTCGCCAATACGATCTCGATTTTCAATGTCGGCGCCAGCGGAATTTTGACTCTTGGTGGTACTCCAACTCTTGCCGGTAACGGTCCGAACGCGGCCGTAATCGATCCCTCTGGCACGTACTTGTTGGTGACAAACGTTTATGGCAGCAATGGCTCGGGCGGCGACATTTCAGTTTATACAATGGACTCCGGAACCGGCGCTCTGACGGAAGTTGCGGGTTCTCCTTTCCCTGCGAATACGGGACCCACCGCGATTCAGTTTACTCATTCCGGCAAATTCGTTTACGTGACCAATCCCAATATCGGCATGGTCACCGGCTTTTCGTTTTCACCCTCGAGCGGCGCGCTGACCTCTGTGCCCGGGTCTCCATTGATTTCAGGAGCAGGAGCCTCGGCCCTCGCAATCGACGTGGATGATCAGTACCTCTACGTGGCCAATCCTTCGGCGGTGAACCCTTCGCCGAATCAATCTACCGTGGGCAACATTTCGGGTTTCACCATCAATTCCACCACGGGAGCACTCACACCGATGCAAGGTTCTCCCTTTACCGCCTCGGAAGGCAACGGCCCTACGGCGCTTACCGTCGCTCCGGGTGGAAGTGGATTTCTTTACGCAGTAACTCCGGGAACGAGCTACTCCATCTGGGGTTTTTCAATCACCCATGGGACCGGCCAATTAGTGGCCTTGCCGAACTCGCCGTTTAGCCTATCTGGCGGCGGACTCTTTGCCGTTGTCGATCCGGTCGGCAACTTTTTGTATACAGGAAGTCAGTCTGGGAACGGCCTTTCCGGCTATACCTATGACCTATCAACCGGGGCTCCCACCATCATCGGCGGCGCGCCGTTTTCTACCGGATCAGCACCCGGAGCTATGGTCTTTTTAGAGTAATACGGCTGGCCCCTCGGGCCTGGACTCAGACTTTAGAATCTGCAGTTTCCAGGCTGGCACTTTGGTGGCACAAGTTTAGCACCCGCGTGCCATTTTCAGATTTGCTGCTTGGTCTTACATTCCCCTTGAGCAGTTCTGGGGGAGGGCTGCCCGGGCGTCATGGGTTCGAAAGAATCCCGGACGCCCGTTTAATTTCTGCGGGCCTGCATGGCTGTCGCGGAATTTCGATTCACCGCGTGCTCTACGCGGACGACAGTCTCGGCGCACCCGAGAAAACTCAATTTGTAGAGATCGTGAAGTTCACCTTAATGCGAGCTCGAGTCTCCACGGGCTGCCCGTTTTGGAGAAATGGCTTGAAGTGCCATTGCATTACCGCCTCGCGAGCTGCGGCCGCCAAAATATGCGGTCCGCTGAGGATTTGCAACTCCTGGATCGTGCCGTCTTTCGAGATCAGCGCCTGCAAGGTGACTGCTCCCTGCACCTTCATCTGCCGTGCCAGCAAAGGATAATCCGGGGGCACCGAAACGGTGACATTCTGTGTGGTTTGCGGCGAAAGTTGCACACGCTCGCCGGCGCTCGCCGTCGCATCCGGCACGGACGTGCCAGCACCGGGCCCGCTGGCTGCAGGAGACGTCGCGCCCGAGTCTACGTCCAGACGAATCGCGTTGCTCTTCGCCGGCACATTGATGTGGCGGTTCCCGGCGACAACCTCGACCTCCAGCGGAGGTAAAGCGGCGCGTTCTGTCGTTGCCGACAAGGGTGGTTCTGTGGGAGCGGGCGCAGCGGTTTTTGCCTTGTGTTCGTGCGCCGGAGCCGCGGGCGTGCTCGTTGGCACTGCAACCGCACTCTTGCTCTTGCTGCGAAACGCCGCTTCCTGCACTTCGGGGCTCGGCGGAAACCAAAAATCCCAATCTTTCAGAACCACCGCGACCAGAGCCACGAGAAGGATTCCCAAGGCAATCAGCATTCGCTTGCGCTGGACCTCCGCATCCGGCAATGCGGGTTGCGATGGGAGCGGCGTCTGTCTTTCCAGATGGTTCTCGGATTGGGCTTCGTCGTGAAACATGGGCACGGGGAGAATCCTCGAAACGTAAGCCGGTCTCGGGGGATGGCTCAGTTAGTATCCCCCAAACCCGCCCCCATGCCAAGCAAAACCCGGTCTGGTTCTAGCTTTCGCCGGCTCCGCTGGGCCGACGTGCCGATCCCGCTTCTAAGCCCGTCTTGGGGAATCCCTGGTAATCCTAAAATGCTTGTCCTCTTGAGCGAAGCGAAAGACCTATATATTTTGCCCTTGCCCTCAGCGGAGTTGCAGCGAGTTTCTACCGCGAACATCAGTCCGCTCTTGATCCGGTAACCGACGTTATCAGAGTTTCCCTACGATGTTTTTTTGCTTTTGCCCTCGAGCTTGTCAAGAATACCGGTCGCAGCCTCAAGAATCTCCCTGTCCACCTTACGATTCGCAGCCAGCGCCTCCGCCAACGGAATCGAAATAATCTTGTTTCCGCGAAGCGCGGCCATGTGCCCGAACTCGCGGCGATGCACCATATCGATCGCGCCCAGTCCGTAGCGCGTCGCCAGCACACGATCGAAAGCGCTGGGCGTGCCACCCCGCTGCACGTGCCCAAGCACGGCCGCTCTCGATTCGAAGCCGGTTCGTTTCTCGATCTCGCTCGCCACCAGCGCGCCGATTCCACCCAATCGGGCGTGCCCGAATTCATCCACGCCTGCTGCCGAAGTCGCGTTGTCTCCGGCAAACTTCGCGCCTTCGGCAGTGACCACGATGCTGAAATATTTTCCGCGGGTGTGCTGCTGTCGAATCAGTTCAGAAACCTCATCGATATCAAAAGGAACTTCGGGGATCAGGATGACATCCGCGCCGCCGGCAATACCGCTATAAGTAGCGATCCAGCCCGAATCGCGTCCCATCACTTCCACCACGATGACGCGATTGTGTGCCTCGGCCGTAGTATGTACGCGGTCGATGGCTTCGGTGGCGATATTGACAGCTGTGTCGAAACCGAAAGTAAAATCGGTGCCGGACAAATCGTTGTCGATCGTCTTCGGTACGCCCACCACTTTTATTCCGTTATCAAAAAGCTTCTTCGCAACCGAGAGCGTGTCATCGCCGCCAATTGCGATCAGTGCGTCGCAACCATGCGCCTTGAGGGTCTGGGCGCAGCGCTCCAGACCGTCGGGACGTTTCGCGGGATTCGTTCGCGAAGTGCGCAGAATTGTTCCGCCGCGGGTCAGGATGTCGCTCACCACATCGAGGTCGAGTGGCGTCGTCTTTTCTTCGAGCAATCCGCGCCAGCCCTCGAGGAAGCCCAAAAATTTGTCTTCATAGTGGAACGTGCCCTTCCGCACCACGGCGCGAATTACTGCATTCAGTCCGGGACAGTCGCCTCCGCCCGTCAGCATTCCAATCTTCATCGTCGGCTCCTAAGTTGAGTCTATTGCGAGTATGAGTCCGCCCCGTGAGAAGGGTCGCTCCGCCCATACGGCTTGTTTCAGTGAGACGGAACGTATTAGGTTATCACGCTGGTTTCGCGCGCACGGGTAACGACTGACGCCAGCAGCGCCCGCCGGGCGCGGCTCGGCCGCGAAAAATGTGAAATCGAATCGCCGCTTGCGTACCCGCTTCTTTTTCGCCACAATACTTGCCGCCGGGCGCTCTTCACCAAACAGGTCGACCGGGCAAGACGGACCGAATACGACCACGGAATACGATCTCATGCCGAAAGTCTTACGCGTTCTTCTCTGGATTGCGGTGAGCCTCCTCGGAGCGCTGGCGCTCGCCACAATCGCTTTTCATCGCGGCGAACAAATCAATGCTCTGTGGCTGGTGATTGCGGCGGTTTGCGCCTACGCTGTTGGCTACCGCTTCTACAGCGGTTTTATTTCTGCCAAAGTGCTGGTGCTCGATCCCATGCGTGCAACTCCAGCGGAGCGTCTCGACAATGGTCGTGACTTTGTTCCCACCAACAAGTGGGTCGTCTTCGGACACCACTTCGCCGCCATCGCTGGACCCGGACCGCTCGTTGGCCCCGTGCTCGCCGCACAATTCGGCTATCTGCCCGGCACGCTCTGGATCATCGCCGGCGCCGTCCTGGCCGGCTGCGTGCAGGATTTCGTTATTCTGTTGCTCTCTGTCCGTCGCGACGGCAAGTCGCTCACCGAGATGGCAAAATCTGAAATCGGCCGTGTGGGTGGAGTGGTCGCCTATCTCGCCGTGCTCAGTATCATCGTGATTCTGCTTGCCGTGACCGCGCTCATCGTAGTCAATGCTCTCAAATCGAGCCCTTGGGGAACGTTTACCATCGCCATGACCATGCCCATCGCCGTCCTCATGGGCCTCTACCTGCGCCGCATCCGTCCCGGCAAAGTTCTCGAAACTTCAATGCTCGGATTTGTGCTCGTCCTGGCCGCCATCTTCGGCGGCCAATGGGTCTCGCAAACGCCGTCGTGGGCTGCATTCTTCACGCTGGCCGCGCCCACGCTGGCCATTCTCATCATCGTCTATGGATTCGCCGCATCTGCACTGCCCGTGTGGCTCTTGCTCGCGCCCCGAGATTATCTGAGCACCTTCGTGAAGCTCGGCACTATTTCTTTACTGGCAGTTGGTATCATCCTGCTCCGCCCATCCCTGCACATGCCGCCCCTGACGCGCTTTGCCGACGGAACCGGACCTATATTCGCCGGGAAAATATTTCCCTTCGCGTTCATCACCATCGCCTGCGGCGCGATCAGCGGATTTCACTCCCTGATTTCGAGCGGCACCACGCCCAAGCTGATCCGCGGCGAGAAAGAGACGCGCTTGGTTGGCTACGGCGGCATGATCGCCGAATCGATGGTCGCCGTCATGGCCATGATCGCGGCTTCAGTGTTGCAGCCCGGAGTCTATTTTGCAGTCAACAGTCCCGCGGGCATCGTCGGCCAGGCGCCGGATGCGGCCGCGACCACCATCAGTTCGTGGGGCTTTCCCGTCACCGCCGCGCAAATGGCAACTCTGGCGCACGCGGTCGGCGAGCAGACGCTGTTCAATCGCACCGGCGGGGCTCCCGCCTTCGCCGTCGGTATGGCACAGATTTTCTCCAGCACGCTCGGCGGACAAGCCGTCATGGCCATCTGGTATCACTTCGCCATCATGTTCGAGGCGCTCTTCATCCTCACCATACTCGATGCTGGCACCCGCGTTGGCCGTTTCATGCTGCAGGATGCGCTGGGCCATCTCTGGAAGCCGCTAGGCCGCACCAGTTGGTACCCGTCCATTCTCTTGACCAGCGCGTTCGTCGTAGCCGCGTGGGGATATTTCCTCTGGCAAGGGATCAAAGACCCGCTAGGAGGCATTAATTCCCTGTGGCCACTTTTTGGCATTTGTAATCAATTGTTAGCGACAGTCGCGTTGTGTGTGGCGACCACGATCATCGTGAAGATGGCGCGAGCAAAAGTGAAAGTAGGCCGATTACGTTACGCCTTTGTCACGCTGATTCCTCTTTTCTGGCTGGTGGCTGTGACCTTTACCGCATCGTGGCATAAGATCCTCGATCCCAATGCGCGCGTAGGTTTTCTCGCCCATGCCAATCAATTAGCCGCCGCCGGAGGCAATCCCAGATTGATCTTCAACGATCACCTCGACGCCGCCGTTACCGGCGCTCTAGTTGTAATGGTGACCATGATCCTGATCGAATCAACCGTGGAGTGCCTGCGAGTAATTTCCGGAAGCAAGTCCGCCATCACGAAAGAAACCCCGTTCGTGGTCACAAAGTTCGCAACCGAGGAACAAGCATGATCGAAAGAATGTGTATGCCAGAAGCGAGAGTAGGCAAAGCAAAAGCTAATACAATTTTGGCCGCGCTCCTGCGCCCATTCCTAGTGATCTCGGCGGCACTCCGAGAAATTTTTGACGAATCCGCCTATCAGCGCTTTCTGGATCGCACCCACCTGAAATCCTCACCCAGCGCCTACGCCGTTTTCTGCCAAGAAAACGAGCAAGGCAAATCGCGAAGACCAAGATGCTGTTGAGAACAAAAACTGATCACTGCCCACCGACCACCGCCCCTGCTACACTTCCCTCATGCGCGTCCTCGGCATCGACTGCGGCACCGAGTACACCGGATACGGCATAGTCGATCTGCTCGCCGATAGCCGCAACAATGACCGCCTGGTGTGCATCATCTGCGGTTGCATCAAAGTTTCTCCGCGCGACCCCATGCCCACGCGCCTGTCGCGTATTTCAATCGGATTGCAGGAGCTCATCCTCCAGCATCGCCCCGACCGTGTTGCCATCGAAGACGTTTTCTACTCCGCCAACGTGAAATCAGCATTAAAGCTCGGTCAGGTGCGCGGAGTCGCCATGCTGGCTGCCGCGTCCGCCGGACTTGAAGTGGCCGAATATTCGCCACTTTCCATCAAATCGGCTGTGGTCGGATACGGCCGCGCTGAAAAACATCAAGTCCAGCAAATGGTGATGCGCCTTCTGAATCTCAATCAGATTCCACCGTCCGCCGACGCCGCCGATGCTCTAGCCATCGCCATCTGTCATCTGCACACCGCTGCCACACACGAACGCCAGAGCACTCCTGCAAACCAGAAGTCCAGGTCAAGTTACTCCCGTCCTAGTCCTGAATCCGCCGCGCCACGCACTACTCGGAAGTGCACTCCATGCTGATTCCTGCCGTTTCTCAAGGTATCCTGAATTACGCATTCTGAAATCTGCCGCTGCCCCCCTTGCCGTGAGGGATGCGGCATAAAAAAATCACACGAGTAATTGAGGATCAAATTCCAATGAACCTTCCCCGTCTCGTTCCTGCCGTTATCGTCACGTTGCTCCTGCAATCGTCTGTAATGCAGGCCGCGAAGAATGCTTCCTGCACCTTCGACACCTTCTCCGCACCCTCTGGATATTCCTTCAGCCAGGTGCAGGGAGTGAGCGATGATGGCACCGTCGTGGGCCAGTTGATCGATAGCAAGACGCAGCAATATGTGGCTTTTATGCGCTCACAGAGCGGGGTTTTCACCGAGTACGCAGTCCCAAAATCGTCGAGCACATGGCTCTACGGACGCAACGGCAGCGGTGATGACGCCGGCTTCTACCAGGACACCACAAACCCGGAACACGTTCATGGATTCCTCCTGCAATCCAGCAAGCTAACCGTCGTCAACTATCCCAATGCCGCGAACACCTGGCTGTTCGACGTCAATCAACTGGGAGATTCAGTGGGCGGTTTCAGCGCCAGCTCGTCAGTGGTCAAGGGATTCAAGCTGGTAAACGGCGACTACACCATCATCGCCTATCCCAACGCGCAAGTGACCTATGCTCTTGCCATCAACGACAGCAACGAGGTGGTTGGAACCTATGCCAGTGGCCCCGTCAGCTACGGCTTCTCCTGGCAGGACGGAACCTTCACCAAGATCGATTACCCAAATTCGAAGTACGGGACCGTTCTCGCCGGAGTCAACAACTCCGGGGTCATCGTCGGCAATCATCTTTCCTCCGATAAAGATTTCGGCTTCATCTACGAAAACGGCGTCTTCGAGAACATCGTCTACTCCGGCGGGAAATACACTATGGCCGGAGGCATCAACGACAACGGCCTGATCTCCGGCATCATCTACCTCAGCGGCACCAACATGCTGGGCTACACGGCGACCTGCCAGTAGGGCGGACTCTTAGCGAATCTCTGATGAATCTGTCATCCTGAGTGCAGTGAAGGACCTCTGCCTTTCAGCGCAAAATGTACAGCTCTGCCCTTGACACTACTCGCCGCTATCCCTAATGATTAAGCCGCCCATGCTTCGTTCCTCTCATATTGTCTGCCTGCTGGTTTTTTTCTCGTCCCTCGCCTACTCCCAAACCGGAGCCCCGGCCGCCGTTACCTTCACCATCGACTTCCCCGCCTCGCAGCCGGAGCACTACTCGATTCGCGTTCTCTCCGACGGCTCGGCCCATTACCAATCGAGCGGGCATCTATCCGCCGATTCCGATGAGACCGACAGCTTCGATCTAGACTTCACCGTAGGTGCCGAGAGACGTCAGAAAATCTTCGACCTAGTAGCCAAGGCTGATTATTTTAGAAAGGATATCGATTCTCGTCACAAAGGCGTGGCCTTTACCGGGAAAAAGACGCTCAGCTACAAAGACGCGCAGCGCAGCGGCGAATCGACTTACAACTATTCCACTATTCCCCCTGTGCAAGATCTGACCGCACTGATGCAGAGCCTCTCAGCCACGCTCGAATTCGGACATCGTCTCCAGTACGATCACCACTACCAGAAACTCGCAATGGACGAGGAGCTCAAACGCATGCAGGAGATGGCAAGCAGCAATGAATTGGTTGAGATCGCGGCCATTCAGCCAATCCTCGACCAGATCGTCGCCGACCAATCCGTGATTAACGTAACCCGAGCTCGAGCCCAACGCCTGCTGGAGCATGCCGCAGCGCACTAATCGCTACCGAACCATGCGATCGGGACGGCAAGGTTCATCCTCATGCCAGGCTACTGCACAATAATTCCCGCATACCCAACCACCGCCTCGTAATCGCCGGAGACCTCTCCCGAAGTTGCGTATCGGATCAAAGTGGCAGAACTGGCTCCCAGAAGATTCGCCGCCGTCAGCATGACCACCGTTGGCCCGAACCCGCACATGCTGATGTCTTCGTTCATCACCGCCTCCCAGAGTCCGCGCGCATCCATTGCCAGCACACGCTCAATAGCTCTGCGGTCTTTGACGCGAGTAACCGCGTCAGACTCGTAGTGATTCATATCGCTGGAGGCGATGATCAGAATTTTCTCGTGGCGATTCTCTTCGCAGTCTTTTTCATAACCATCGGCAATCACCTCCGCCAGCGCCTCTCCCAGTCCACCGAGCACGTCAAAGTCGCTCGTACCCACGGCAATCGGGACGATCCGCAATTTCGGCTGTAAGGCCTGCAGGAAAGGAAGCTGCACTTCGATGGCATGTTCGGTACGGTGCGCTGCGCTATCTTCTTGCAGAGCAGGGAAGCGGCGCAGCAAAAGCGCACCCAGCTCCGCATCCGCCGCGACATCGCCCAGCGGAGTTTGCCACGTCGTGCTGGCCATGACCGCCAGCGGACGTCCCTTGCCGGTGTGATTGGGGCAGAGAATCACACAGCACTCCGGAATTTCCAGCCGCGAGTATACGGCGCCTGCGACCCCACCGGAGTAAATGTATCCCGCGTGCGGAGCCACACACCCAAGGGCAGTAACGCGCCCAGCCTCCGCCCAGGAAGTAAATCCGCGAACCTCGCGCAATAACTCATCAGCGCGGCGCGGATAAAATCTGCCGGCAACGGCGGGAGCTCGCAAAGCAAAAGTCATTGATGACTCGTGTGGCGCGGGCGCCCTCGTCCACGAAAAGTCAGCCCGCGAAGACGTATCTGCGCGAAGCTACCCGCGAAATCTACAGACGAAAACTAAGAGTTCCCGTCGCGCAGCGCGCGAAACAAAGCAGCGGCACGTTCGAGCGGCAGCGCCTCAGCCCGGATCGAGGGCTTCACACCGCTTTTCGCCAGAGCCGCCCGTAGCGTGTCTTCATCGTACTGCGTCTTCAGATTATTCCAGAGAGTCTTGCGCTTCTGCCCAAAGCACGCTTTCAAAAACGCAATAAACTCTGCCTCGGAAACCCGAAGCGCCTCCAGCCGAGGCTTGATCGTAATCCGAACCACGCTCGACTGGACCTTCGGAGGTGGAGTAAAGGCCGCTGGCGGAAGCGTAAAGAGTTGCTCAACCCGCCCATACAATTGCGCCGTAGCTGAAAGCAAGCCGTAGTCGCTGCCTCCCGCCGAAGCCGCCAGGCGATCGGCAACTTCTTTCTGCACCATGATGACAATCGTCGAAAAATAGCGATGATATTCAAACAGCCGCAGCAAAATATCGGAGGTAATGTAGTACGGCAAATTGCCGATCACGCGCGCCGGCTCGGGCGTGAAATTCAGGCCCGTACGCACGCTCCCCGGCTTCGCGCCGAACACCGTATCCAGTTCGATCGTCAGGATGTCGCCTTCAATAATTTCAACATTCGAGTGCATGTTGAATTTCATGCGCAGCTGTGCCGACATAACGCGGTCAAGCTCCACGGCAATCAACCGTCGCGCCTTCCGCGCCAATAAATCCGTGATGGCGCCACGTCCCGGGCCTATCTCGAGCACCGTGGCTTCGGAGACATCGCCCAGCGCCTCCACAATGCGCAGCGCCGCCGCATCGCTCGCCAGAAAATGCTGCCCCATCTTGGGCTTGCGCGAACTCGTTTGTAACGTAGCGCCCTTGGGCACGTTGACCCTCTTTCTTTCCGGCTTTAGACTGGCGGAGTCCTTCTTCTACAGAAACTCAATCATAACGTGAGCGAGGCATATCGAGTTCTGGCTCAGGAGGCTTCTCCGCAATGCATATCGCTTTCGCCGCATCCGAGTGTGTTCCCTTTTCCAAAACTGGCGGACTGGCCGACGTAGTCGGCGCCCTCCCGCGCGCGCTGGCTGCTCTCGGACATCAGGTAAGCGTCTACGTTCCCCGCTATCGTCAAACCCAACTGACCGATCCGCAAATAGTCGTCCGCAGCATCACCATCCCGTTCGATGACAAATATCGTTTCTGTTCCGTGGTGACCGCCGGTAACAGCGCGGGGGTCCGATTTTATTTCGTCGACTATCCGCCTTACTTCGACCGCGAGGCGCTCTACGGAACCCCAGCTGGCGATTATCCCGATAACGCCGAGCGCTTTGCAATGTTTTCACGCGCCGTGATCGAAGCCTCCAAGATTCTAGGCGTGCCGCAGGTCTTCCATTGTCACGACTGGCAGTCCGCGCTCGTGCCCGTCATGCTGCGCACGCTTTATGCCGAAGATCCCGCGTTTCGAGAAGTCGGCACCGTTTTCACCATCCACAACATGGGATATCAAGGCCTGTTCCCGCCCGATACTCTCCCGCTGCTGATGCTACCCTGGGAGTTGCTCACTATCTCGAAGATGGAATTTTTCGGCCAGGTAAATTTTCTGAAGGGCGCGCTCGTACACTCCGACTTCGTCACCACGGTGAGTAAAAAATACAGTCAGGAGATTCAGACCACCGAATATGGCTTTGGCCTCGAAGGAGTCTTGCGCAATCGTGCGGCCACCGTGGCCGGCATCTTGAACGGAGTGGACTACGACGAGTGGAATCCGCAGACCGACAAGTTCATAACCGCGAAATATTCTCCGCAGGATCTGAGCGGCAAGCTGAAATGCAAACAAGATCTGCTGAGCTCCTTCGGACTCATCAACCCCGCCGCGAACCCCAAAATTCCCGTGATCGGCATCGTTTCAAGATTCGCCGCACAAAAGGGATTCGATCTCATCGCGCAGATCATCGACCGCCTGGCGCGCGAAGAAATGATCATGGTCGTGCTTGGCTCTGGCGACAAGCTTTACGAGGAGATGTTTCAGCGCCTCAACAAACAATTCCCTAATAAGTTCGTGGCCAAGGTCGCGTTCGACAACGCCATCGCCCACAAAATCGAAGCCGGCGCCGACATGTTCCTGATGCCCTCCCGCTACGAGCCCTGCGGCCTGAATCAGATTTACAGCCTCAAATATGGAACCGTTCCCATCGTGCGTGCGACCGGAGGCCTCGACGACACCATCGAACCCTGGGATGCGCGCACCGGCAAAGGCACCGGCTTCAAGTTCACCGACTACACGGGCGAAGCCCTGCTCGCAACCATCAAGCAAGCCCTGCTCGACTATCAGGATCCCTCCTCTTGGCAGACGCTGATGCGCAACGGAATGAGCCGCGATTTTTCCTGGGGCGCATCGGCGCGGGAGTACGGCAGAATCTACGATCGCGTACGCCATCTGCGGAGCGCCGAGGCAGCCGCAGCATCGGACTTCAAAAAGGAGCTGGTGCACGGTCCGTAACAAGTTGCAATCAGCGAAAATCGAGCAGGGGGACATGCAAGCGGACATTGAGCAGGAGGAAGCACAGATGCCCGAAGCACTCTCGCGAAAAGAAAGAGCCTCGAACTGACGGTCGAAGCAGCGCACAGCCCGGGGGCTTCCCTATTTTCTTGTTGGCAACGGTCGCCTTAGGCGGCGTGATGCCGTTTACGGCGGGGGGATGTCACCAACGCTCTCGGCCCGCGCTGGCAGGCCGTCCCCGTCGTGCCCTGTTGCCCGCAACTCCGTGGCTGGCCTATCTGTTCGCCATAATTCATAGCCTGCGGCGGTCCGCTGGAAAAACCCCGAGCGGAGTGTAGGAATCCCGTAAGTCCTTATTCGCAAAACTTTGACTTAAGTCCCTTAGATTCAACGACTTTTTCCAAGCCTTCTTCCTAACTCCACAGCAAACCAGTCCCGGGACCGCTCTCGCGGTACACTTTCGAAGACGCCCGCACTCCCACTCCGATGAGCACCTCGCCGCGCACCATCTTTCATGTCGATATGGACGCCTTCTTCGTGTCCGTCGAAGAATTGTTCGATCCGTCGCTGAAGGGCAAGCCGGTAGTAGTCGGCGGACAGCGCGACGAACGAGGAGTGGTCTCAGCCGCATCCTACGCTGCGCGAAAATTTGGTGTTCATTCCGCCATGCCGTTGCGAACGGCCGCGAAGCTCTGTCCGCAAGCAATGTTTGTCAACGGACATCCCGAACGCTATCGCGAGTATTCCGCGAAGGTCCACGAAGTGCTCGGACATTTTTCTCCCCTGGTCGAGATGGCTTCAGTCGACGAAGCTTACCTCGATATGACCGGGACTGAGCGTCTGCACGGACGACCGCTCCGGGCCGCGCACCGCTTGCACGCGGAGATGAAATCCACCACACAGTTAAATTGCTCGATCGGAATCGGCGTCTCGCGTTTGGTCGCCAAAGTCTCATCGGCCAAAGCGAAGCCAAACGGAGTGCTCTGGATCCTGCCCGGACAAGAAGCAAAGTTTCTCGCCCCGCTCGCCGTCGGCGACATTCCCGGTGTTGGCAAAGTGATGGAGCAGAAGTTGCACGCGATCGGCATTCAGAAAGTGGGCGACCTGGCGCGTTTGGAAGAAAACGATCTGGAGCACCGCTTCGGAAAATGGGGTCTGGCACTGGCCGGCAAGTCGCGCGGCGAAGATGCGGGGGGATGGTTCGACAGCGCCGTTGGCGAAAGCGTCGATCCCAAATCAATCAGCCATGAACACACTTTCGACGAAGATACAGGCGACGCCGAGCGTTTGCAGTCCACGCTGATGCGCTTAAGCGAAATGGTGGGGCGGAGGCTGCGCGAAGGCGGATATTTTGCGCGTACTCTGCAATTGAAATTGCGCTACAAAGATTTCACCACCATCACACGAGCGCAATCGCTCGAGCAGCCGACGCAAATGGACAACCAGATTTTCGATCACGCGCAGCATTTGTTTCTCGCGAACTGGAAAGCAGGCGCGCTGGTGCGATTGCTTGGTGTGCAAGCATCGAATTTCGAATCGCACTCCGATCAACTCGACTTGCTCGAGCCTTCGCAGCAACAGCGCTGGCAAAAGGCTTTAGCGGCTGTCGATCACTTGCGCGACAAATTTGGCGAATCCAAGATCGGCCTTGCAAGAGGTATGAAGGGCGGATTCCGCGAGCGCACTCACGAAAATCCCGTAGGCTTGCCGGGCAAAAGTGGTCGAGACAACGATGGCGAAGACAAGCATGGCCAAGAAAAGAACGCCGGAAAGTCGCGCAACGAAAAGAAATTCTGAAGGCCAGCTCTACGAGATATATTCGCGGATGTACTCATCGCGCGAAGTAGCGAGCTGATGAGCATCGCCATCAAAGATGACCTTACCGTCGCGCAGGATCAGAAAACTCAAAGGCACTTCGCAATGCTGCCCTTTGGGAAGAGCGACCATCTTGTTCGTCGCCTTGTCGAAATAGTGCGTAGCCATCGTAAAAGCGTCCTGCAGGCGGTGAGTCACCATGAGGGCGCTCGTCTTGTACACGTCACGCTGTTTCACGATGAGCTCGACAATTGTGTTCGAGGTCACCGGATCGAGTCCACCGGTAGGCGAGTCGTAGAGCAGCACTTCCGGCTCGGTAATGATGGCGCGAGCAATGGCCACGCGCCGCCGCATGCCGCCCGAGAGTTCTGAGGGATACATGTCATAGGTTCGTTCCAACTCCACGAAGCGGAGCGCTTCGCGGACTCGGCGCTCGATTTCCGCGGAGGAGATTCCTTCTTGCATGAGACGGAAAGCAACGTTCTCGTAGACTTTGAGCGAATCAAAGAGCGCGCTTTCCTGGAAGACGATGCCGACGCGCCGCCGGAGTTCGAAGAGCTCCTGTTCCGACATGTGCGTGATTTCTTCTCCCAGCACATAGATGCGCCCGCTGTCGGGTCGCAGCAGTCCGATGGCGAGCTTTAGCAGAGTGCTCTTCCCCGACCCAGCGACCCCAAATACCGCCTTGGTTTCGCCGTGTGGAAGTCGGAATGAAATGCGATCCAGCACAACTTTTTCATCGAACGCAATCGAGACGTTGTCGAACTCAATGGCATAGCCAGAGGGGTTCGCGACCAGAGCAGCGGGGCTTTCAATGGGTAGAGTAGGAGCCGACATGATCTATCTGTAACCAAAAATCGCAAAAATCAGCTTGGTGACGAAGAAATCCACCACCAGAATCAGCACGGAAGAGGCGACCACGGCTTGAGTGGTCGAACGCCCAACCCCCTGCGTCCCACCCCGCGTCGACATGCCGTAATAGCAGCCCACGGTCGAGATGATGAAGCCAAACAGCACTGGCTTGATTAGGCCGGTGAAAACATCGCGAAAGACGAGAATCTGCCACACCGTGGTCCAATACTGCTGCGTGTCGACCCCGAACAGAAGGTGCGCGACGGCGTAGCCACCGATGAGTCCGAGCAGGTCGGCGATGATGGTTAGGAAAAACAACATGAAGGCGGTAGCGCCAATGCGAGGCGTAACCAACTTCTTCGTGGGGTCGGTGCCCAAGGCGCGCATGGCATCGATCTGTTCGGTCACAATCATCGAACCCAGTTCGCTGGCCATGCCGGAGGCATTTCGTCCCGCCACCATCAGCCCCGTGATGAGCGGACCCAGTTCGGTGACCATTCCGATCGAGACCAGTCGGCCAATCAGCGAGATCCCACCGAATTGTTCCAATGTGCTGGCTGAGTTCAAGGCCAGCAACGCCCCAACGGAGAGTCCTGTCAGAACTACGATGGGCAGGGAGCCGACACCGATCAGATCCGCCTGCTGCAGCATGTCGCCCATATACAGAGGAGGGCGGAAGAAGTTGGCAAGGGATTGTGCCGAGAGCAGCGTGTATTCCTGAACCGCCAGGGCAACATCTTTGGCGACTTCGATGGGCGAAATCAGTTCGAGTTCGAACGCCATGTCTGGTCAGGAAACTGCTCAAGGAACTATAGCAGAGTCGTATTTTCCACAGCATGCAGTTCAGCACGCCTGTTGAGGGAACTGCACACGGAGGCGGGTCAGGCCCGGCCTCTAGCAAGCGAACCGCCTACTCGCGGCTTTTTTTCTTGATCTCGATCGCCAGCCGTTTGATTTTTTGATTTAGCGTGGAGAGCGGGACATGGAACCGTTCTGCCGCCTCGGTCTGGTTCCAGCCGCACTTCTCCAACATGTCGATGATGATGCGCCTTTCGCAATCTTCCATGATGCTGAACAGTGTAGCCCCGGAGTTCGCATCCAAAGTCGGAACCGAGCTGCCGCGGCCGACGATGTGGTCCGGCAGCAGATCGAGTCCAATGTCACTGTCGGAGGAAAGCACCACGGCGCGCTCGATGGTGTTCTCGAGCTCGCGGACGTTGCCCGGCCATGAGTAGCTGACCAGCGGCCGCAACGCTTCGGTGGTAATGCGCCGGCGCGGCCGCTCGTTTTCCTCGGAGTACTTTTGGAGGAAGTGCTGCACCAGCAAAGGAATATCTTCACGACGCTGTCGCAGCGGAGGTAGATCGAGACTGATGACATTGAGACGGTAGAACAGATCTTCGCGGAACTTTCCTTCGCGAACTAGTTGGCGAAGGTCTACGTTGGTGGCGGCAATGATGCGCACGTCCACTTGAATCTCCTGAACACCACCGAGATGCATGAACTTGCGATCCTGCAGCACGCGCAGAATCTTGCTCTGCGTCTCCATGCTCATCGTACCGATCTCATCGAGAAAGAGCGTCCCGCGATCGGCAACTTCAAACAGTCCCTTCTTCGATGTAACCGCACTGGTAAAGGCGCCCTTGACATGTCCGAACAGTGTGGATTCAAGCAGGTCGGGCGGTGTGGAACCAGAGTTGACGGGCACAAACGAACGGTCGCGTCGAGTGGAATTGAGATGGATCGCCTTGGCGATCAGCTCCTTTCCAGTCCCGCTTTCGCCTTGCAGCAACACAGTGGAGCGGCTGGGAGCAACCTGCGCTACCAAGTCGAAAATCTTCAGCATGGGCTCGCTCTTGCCCACGATGTGCTCAAAGTTGTAGCGCTGTTTGAGCGCGCGCTTCAGCTGAATATTTTCTTCTTCCGCCTTCTGGCGTGCGACGGCGGCGCGCACATCGGCCAGCAGTTTCTCGTTGTCCCAGGGTTTCTGGATGAAGTTCGTTGCGCCGGATTGCATAGCACGGACGGCGTTCTCCACCGTCCCATAGGCGGTGATCATGATGATTGCCTGTTGCGGATGCTGCAGCCGAATTTCAGCGAGCACATCCATTCCGTTTTTGTCGGGCAACGCCAAATCGAGGAGAACGACGTCAAAATTACGCTGTCCAATCTCGCTCAGACCTTCGCGTCCGCTGGCCGCAACGACGACGGTGTAGCCCTCGAGTTGAAGCAGAGTCTCCAGCGATTCGCGGATTTCCGCCTCGTCGTCAATGATGAGGATTCTGCCGGCGCTAGGCGAGGTGTTTTCGAGTGGTGTGCTCCGACGTGTAACGGTTGTTGGTTCCGACATCAGTAACTCAGACATGAATGGCCTTCCTGGACGAAATCAAGGGGAAATCCAGGGTGAAGGTGGTGCCTTCGCCCGGGCGGCTCTCCACGCGGATGTTACCCGCGTGCTCCTGGATGATGCCGTAGGTGACAGAAAGCCCAAGACCGGTGCCGCGGGTTTGCCCCTCCATCGGTGCGGTCTTGGTAGTGAAAAACGGGTCGTAGATGCGCTGAATGTTTTCCTGCGCAATGCCCGAGCCTGTGTCGGAGACGCGAACGCTGACAAATTCGCCGTTCAACGTTGCCACCTTCAGAACCCCGCCCCCGCTCATTGCGTCTTTGGCATTCAGAAATAAATTCAGAAAGACTTGTTGCAGGCGTCCGGCATTGCCTTGAATCAAAGGAAGACCATCGTAGAGTTCAGGTTGCACCTCGATGTGCGCCACCTTGAACTGGTGTTCAAGCAATGCCAGCGTGTCTGCGATTACCTTATTCAGACTGATCTCGGTGAGTTCCGTGCCGGTTGTGCGCGAGAAATTCAGCAGATTGTTGACAATCTCAGACGCGCGGAACGTCTGCTTGGTGATTTTGTCGAGAAGTCCCGCCTTCTGCGGATCGGATTGCAACTGCTTAGCCAGCATCTGGGTGTAAGACGAGATCACCGCCAGCGGCGTATTCACCTCATGCGCCACGCCGGCGGCCAGCAGTCCAATCGAAGAAAGTTTGTCGGCCTGGGTGAGCTGCACTTCCAGTTCGATTCTCTCGGTGATGTCGTCCATGATCACGAGCCGCCCCACCACATTGAACTTGCGGGTCACCAGCGGCGCCAGTGCAACATTTACGACACGCGATTCTCCCGTGGGGGTGATCAGCCGGAATTTATAAAGATTGTGGATGCCCGGATTCTGCCGAACGCGGTAAAACTCTTCGGCGAAGGAGGCCGGAAAAACTTCGCTCAACGAACGCCCCACCACCTGCCAACGGGGCTGAGCATACATGACCTCCATCTGCGAATTCCAGGACTCGATGCGGTCCTGTAAGTCCACGGCCATCACGCCGACGTTGATCGATTCAACGATGTTCTCGTTGAAATCCTTGAGGCGTTCATATTCGCTGACTTTTTGCTCGAGCGAGGCATACAGCCGCCCGTTCTGGATGGCGATACCGATGTATCCCGCCAGCGCTTCGAGCAATTCGACGTCTTCGCTCGACAGGAAATCGCCTTGCATGGTCTTGCCCAGTCCCAGAAAAGCGATGGTCTTTTGCCGGGCGTGGCACGGAATGTAGTAATTCAGATCCAGGCGTCCAATGGCTTCTTGCGCCGGGGCATTCTCGCGCGGTAACTGGTGCGTATTTTCGAAGAAGACATGTCCGGCAGCGTCTTCGGCTCGCGGCTTCGCAAGGAATGAAAGGTCGAGTCCGCTGATGTGCGCGATGCCGAACGATTTCGACATTTCAAATCGTGAAGAATCGCTGTTGCCGAGGAAGATGGCGACACGATCCACCAGCAGTGTGCGCGCCAGCCGGTCGACCAGCGAGGAGAGCATTTTGTCGAGATCGGTCTCTGAACTCAACTCGCGTCCGAACTCGACGAGCGTGTGCCGGTAGTCGTAGCCTGTGCGGAAGAAAAACTGGTCCAGCTTTTCCTGAATCCATTTCCGCACCGGGTCGAACAGCAGTGCGGTGACTACCACGGCGACGATTAAGCCATACGGTCCGGAACTCGGAACGCGGGTGCGCACCAGTTCGGCAATCGCCGCCACGCCGGTGAAGTAAACTCCGACGATGGCCGCCGCCGCCAGCGTGTAAGCCATGCCCCGCTTGAAGATCAGATCCACGTCCATCAGCCGGTAGCGGAAAATGGCGTAGCCAAACGTCAGCGGTAGCAGCCCGAGCGAAAGCACGGACACCTTCATGGTCAGTGAAGGCATCACCCCGAACAGATAGGGTAGAACGTAAAAAAGCGTGAAGGGCGTTATGGCGAGGATGGTCCCGCGGGTAATCCACTTGAGCTGTTGGCGCAGAATCGGAGTCGTGGCTTGGCGGTAGTTGGTCCAAAGGACGGCGGCTGCCGAGACGAAGAAAATCGTCAGATAAGCCCAATGTACCCGCTCCAGATTGAAGAGCAGTGAAGCGCTGGCCTTCAATCTCTCGAAAGCCAGGAACTGGATGCCTAGCAATATCAACCCCGGCAGATAGAGCGCCGGAATAAACCAGCGATGCTTGTTGACGAAAGGCCGCCGTTCGGGGAAGGTCAATACGAAGTGCAGGAACAAGGCCGGCTGCAGCAGCCAAGCAAACTCATTCGCCCATAGGACCGTCCAGTCGAAAACGTTGAACTTGCCGGTGTAGTGCAGCGAGTAGAAGACGAAAGATACCAGGCAAAAAATGTAGAAATGCGTTGAACCGAGCGCCGTCCAGCGCCGCAACAAAACGTAAAGCCCAATGCTGAGATAAATGAGCGCGATCAGCCGCAACCAATCGTTCATGGAGCGCTCTGCCGGAACCAGTACCACTTCGACATCGAGCGGAACCGACCCGCGAACCAGCGAGTAGGTCGCTTTCGACCAGACGCCGGAATAGTAGAGTTGCCGAGTCACCGCGGCCAATGTGTCTACCGCGCGGCCGTTCACGCTGACTACCTCGTCCCCGCTCCGGATACCGGCCCGCTCGGCCGGCCCATTTGCCTCCAGCCGGTCCGCGACCAGGTGGCCGTTCCGCTCCATCCACCACGCGCCGTCGTAGGGAATCGCCGTTTGGTGTTCGATTTTGTAGTTAAAACCGGCGAGCAGAACTGCGGCCACTGTCAGGAGAAACAGCAGGATGGCGGTAAACCGAGCCTCAAATTCACGGTTCATATTTCGGACCCAGTTCGCGACTCAGTTCGCGATTCGTGAACTGGGACGGCGGCGACGGTGTGGCTTGACATTCATCGCCAATCAGGCCTATGCAACTTCACTGCCACGCTTCAATCTCGCACAACGCAGCTAAGTCGCTTTTCTACAGCGACTTCCACAATTATAGAGATGATCCGGAATTGAGGCTATGAATAATGGAAGGTAGCTTCTGTTTTTCGGGATACCAATTAGTGGGTGGGAAGTGGGTTTGGGTGCTGGGTTCAGCTTAAAAAGAGAGGTAGATAGCGGATTTTTTGGTTGGCGGTGCTTCTGCGGTGCAGTGAGATGACGTGCCCAAACCCTTCTTAAGGTATTTTGAAGGGTTCGAGAACCTTCCCCGTTTCCCGAACCCCCCACTTACTGGGCTTACCTCTCTCCCCCGAGAAGAGGTGAGCAAATCCCGCAAGTGAGTGTGATCTTGCGCCTGTGGGCTCGAAACGTCCATGGAGCCAGTCTGAAGCCATCTGAATTGATCTGAAGAAATTCATCGTCGTCTGCTTGACACGGCCCGCCCGGCATAACAGAATTTATGACGATCATTTTCTGAAGATCTGTGTGGTTTTGAAGATTTAAGGTAGCTTTAATTTTGGGGTAGGAGTTTCGCAGTGCCGGACAACCGCGACAAGGACAAGAAGGTTCGCTTCGACGATTTTGAGCTTGATTACGGCCGTTTTCAGCTCTATCGCGGCGGAAACACAGTTCGGCTCGAAGGCCTGCCGCTGCAATTACTTATGTTCCTGGTTGAAAAGCGGGGTCAACTGGTGACTCGGGAGCAGATATCCGCTGAATTGTGGAGCAAAGACGTATTCGTTGACGTCGAGCAGGGAATCAATACCGCCATTCGTAAGATTCGCCGCGCGCTCACCGATGACCCCAACGAACCGCACTACCTCCAGACCGTAGTCGGCAGGGGCTATCGCTTCGTAGCTCCTGAAGCCCGGGAAGATGCCAGTGGTCAGCCGCTGGCGGAAGGCTTCGCTGTTTCCGCAGAGGAACTGGGGCGCGCCATCATGACAGCTGCGGGCTTGGATCCTGAAAATCCGCGGCGAACTCCGAAGGCTGATTCGTAGACACTGGGTTTGCCACGCCTTCTGCCGACAGTATTCGATCCCTGCGGGATTTACAATTAGGCCATGGCTCGCCTTGAACAGATCGTCGATCTGGAGAAACGCTTTCTTCTTCCCACCTACAACCGATACCCAGTGGCTTTCGAGCGCGGCAAAGGGGTCTTTCTCTACGATTTCGAAGGCAAGAAGTATCTTGATTTCGTCGCCGGCCTGGGTGTGAATGCGCTCGGACACGCTCATCCTCGCATTGTGAAGACCATCCGCGAGCAGGCGGCGCGGGTCATTCACGTTTCGAATCTCTATTACAACGAATACCAGGGGCAACTGGCCGAACGCATTTGCCAGCTTTCGGGCCTTGACCGCGTCTTTTTCTCAAATAGTGGCACAGAGGCAATGGAGGGCGCGATCAAACTCGCGCGTCTCGCCGGACACAGGGCGGGGGGCGACGCGAAGTCTCAGTTGGTGGCGCTGCAAGGTTCTTACCACGGGCGCACATTCGGCGCGATGTCTTTGACGGGGCAGGAAAAGTACCGTAAAGGCTTTGAGCCGATGCTCGATGACGTGACATTTGTGGAGCAGAACAACCTCGAAGCGCTGCATGCTGCGGTCAATGCCAACACCTGCGCTATCGTGCTCGAGCCCATCTTTGGCGAAGGTGGCATTCTCGAATGTTCTGAAGAATTCTTGCTTGCGTGCCGCACCCTGGCCGATCATCACCACGCCGCTCTTGTCTTCGACGAGATCCAATGTGGACTCGGACGTACCGGCAAGATGTTCGCCTTCCAGAGCTTCGGTGTGGTTCCAGACATCGTCACCATTGCCAAGCCGATTGCCGCGGGATTGCCGCTGGGCGCATTTTTGTCGAAAGCGCAATTCGCGTCCGCGATTTCACCGGGACAGCATGGCACGACTTTTGGCGGCGGTCCGCTGGCGTGCCGGGTTGGACTGGAATATCTGGCGATTGTCGAGGAAGAGCGCTTGCTCGAAAATGTTGCCAAGGTTGGCGGATATCTTCATCAACAACTCGAGGAACTGGTCGATAAGTACGCCGCAACTAGAGAAGTTCGCGGCCGGGGCTTCATTCAGGGTCTGGTGCTCGACATCCCCGCTCGGCCTTTAGTGGAGCAGGGACTGGCGGAGGGTGTGCTCTTCAACGTGACCCAGGATACGGTGCTGCGCTTTTTGCCGCCGTTCTTGCTCGAAGACAAGCATGTCGATAAAGGCATAAAAGTGTTGAAGAAGCTATTGGGCAAAAAGCGGAAAAGAGGCCAGAGCGAAGTTCCAAGGGTCGCGTAAGAAGGGAGATGCGGCAGAAACTAGGCTTTTCCTTGTCTTCCACCGACGCTGGGCAACCAAAAAAGAAGGGGAGCCAGTATTTAGCTCCCCCAAGCATTAGAGGCGATATCAACTAATAAGAATCTGTTTGCGAGGATTTCGTTGCCCGCCAAAACGCCACCTGCGAAAAGAGTTTTCCTCGACGACGACGAGCTCGAGGCTAGCCGGGATGCGATGCCAATTGGCGTGCTGTCGGAGCCACGGTGTCATTTTCCTGTTGAGGAGCGCTGGCTCGAACTCGCCGACGGGCGCATGCGCTATCTTCGGGCTGGGTCGGGGCGGCCTCTGATTCTGGTGCATGGGTTGCTGGGCTATTCGTTTTCCTGGAGATTTACCATCCCTGCATTGGCGCCTCATGCGACCGTATACGCCGTCGACAATTTGGGCGCCGGTTTTTCGACCGCGAACCAGGGCATGGATTGTACAGTGCGAGCCACTGCGGAGCGCATCCTGCAGTTTGCGGACGCCCTCGGCATTCAAGATTTCGACCTGCTCGGTACTTCTCATGGCGGCGCGGTTGCCATTATGGCGGCCGCGGTCTGCGCCGAAAGAAAAGCGCAAGCGGATGCGGAGGGACTCATGGGGCGAAATGATCCGCGTATGCGGCGGCTGGTTCTGGTGGCGCCCGTCAACCCCTGGTCGGCGCATGGCAAGCGGCTTGCGCCGTTTGTAGGGAGCGCTTTCGGCTCCCTGCTTTTCCGCAATACGATCGAGCGCTGGCGTGTGCTCGACTATCTGTGGCTGAGCCGCATGTTTGGCGATGAATCAAGAATTCCGCCTGATTCGCTCGAAGGCTATCGCAAGCCCGTGCTCAAGAATCACGCGATGCGTCACGGAGCGCGCATCGTAAAGAATTGGACAGCGGACCTCGCCGAACTGGAAGCGGCGCTCCCCTTGATTCGCGATTATCCGACCCTCCTTATGTGGGGGGCGAAAGACGGCGCGGTTTATTTTCAATCCGCCGAGCCGTTGCAGCGCAATTTTACCAATGCCCAGCTGGTGGTATTCGAAGGCGTCGGCCACCTGCCCTACGAAGAAGCGCCGGAGCAGTTTAACCGGGCCCTCGTGAACTTCCTTTCTGCCGGAAGCAAGGTCTGAGCGCCGGCGGCCGCGAGCTCTCCGCCACATCATCCGGAACAGCTTCCAACCATTATGAATATGGTCTAGTCTTGAGTTTCAGTTTTCAACCAAAATGCATCACACGATTTTTCACTCGCTGCGCTTGTTCCTTGCTAACTATGGTTACTGGGCCGTGGCTCTGGCGTTGCTCTGCGAGAACGCGGGCGTTCCCCTCCCCGGTGAGAGCACGCTCTTGCTCGCAAGTTTTCTCGCCTATTCCGAACATCAGCTTCATCTCGGATGGATCATCGTAGTTGCCACCTGTGCCGCTACGCTTGGTGACAACGTGGGCTATGCCCTTGGCCACTTCGGCGGCCGTCCGCTACTTGATCGCTATCGGAATATATTGCGAATTTCACCGGCCACGCTGCAACGCGGCGAGAAAATGTTTGCCCACTACGGCGCCGTCGCTGTTTTCTTTGCCCGCTTCATCGTTGGCCTGCGCATTTTCGCGGGACCGCTCGCTGGCGTGCTGCGCATGCGCTGGCGATCATTCGCATTTTTCAACTTCATGGGTGCGGCTCTGTGGGTTACCGCTATCGCCTGCGCCGGATATTTCTTCGGCCAACATTCACACGGCCTGCTGCGAACGATGCAGCGCTTCAACGTCGCTGTCTCGATTGTCGCGCTAGTGGTGATTCTGGTTTTGTGGCGGAGACATCGCCGACGCCTCCAACTGCAAAACCGTTAAGATCTACAGATATTCTCCGCGGAGTGGAGCAAAGGCGGAGCAAGGTTTTGGCGATGGCGTGGTCAGCCAACGTGTCTTCGGTCACTTTCGCGGGTCCTCCCGGCGTCATATGCTGGTAGAAGCACCCCATGGCACGGAGAACAGCCTGATTCGCGACGTAATTTCCGAACGCATTCAAAGCGGGCAGCCCTCGACGGCGCACAGTTTTCAGAAGCTGGGACTTTCCCAGGTCTGGGTGCGATTTCTGCTGGCCATCTTTGGTTTAGCGCTCGCTTTCGGCGCCGCCCTGTTCTCCACGATATTGGGCGAGTCCGGCAACCTCTGGGGAACCATCATTCTGGCGTCCACGGCGCTGCTGCTCGCCACCTTTGTCGGACTCACCACGGTGCCTTACCTGGCGCGGCGAGTGGTCGCGAGCCGGGTCCGCGAAGCCATGGACTACGACGTCACGCGCGCCGGGCTGATCTACATTCTGATCAGTGTGGTGATCGGAATCGCCGCTATCAATACTGGAAACAATCTGCTTTACGTTGTTGTCGCCGCGTTATTGTCGGCCATTCTGGTGTCCGGCGTCGCCTCGGCGCTCGTACTGCGTAGTCTCGAACTCGATGTCCACTTGCCAGAGCACGTTTTTGCCGGGCGACCGATGCTGGCGCGGTTGCTGCTGCGCAACTCCAGTTCGTGGTTACCCTCATTTTCCGTGCGCGTGGTTCCTGCCAAACGCAAAGTAAAAGATCGTTGGCAGTGGGAGGCCTACACGCTCGGCTTGCCGCGCAATCGCGCACCGCAGAATCAGTGGCTCCGTTTGCCCGATCGGCGGTTGCGTCGTGTGCGCGAGGAGGCAGAAAAGCCCATCCTGCAAGAATCGGTCTACTTTCCTTTTCTTGCACCCGGACAAGAACTGCGCGCCGATCTGGAGATAAAGTTCCCGGCCCGCGGCCGTTACTGCGAAAAGAACTTCGGTCTGGCTACGCGCTTTCCCTTTTCCTTCCTGATGAAGACGCGGCGCATCAATCTGGCTCGCGAAGTGATCGTCTTTCCCGTCGTCGAATCGGTCGAGCAGTTCCTCGAGGTTCTTCCCATGGTTACCGGTGAGTTCGAGGCCTTTGTGAGCGGCCGCGGCAACGATCTTTACCTCATCCGCGATTACATGCCCGATGATTCCGCCCGCCATGTGGACTGGAAGGCCACGGCACGTACCGGTGCGCTAAAAGTGCGCGAGTTCAGCCGCGAAGATGAACGCAAGCTTCGCATCGTCTTCGACAACCCCGCACCTGGAGTCCTGCCGCCCGCGGCTTACGAGCGAGGCGTGCGCCTTGCGGCCTCACTGGGATGGCATTTCCATCACGAGGATGTTGAAGTCTGTTTCGTTGCCCCGGGGTTAGAGCCAACCGAAGACGTGTTTGCTTTTCTGCGTTATCTGGCGTTAGTCGAACCGCAAGAGGCAACCCCGATTTTCAGTCGCCTGCGGGCTAGCGACGATTACAACCTGGTCGTTACCGCTCGCGCCGCGGCCGAACTCCCCAGTGCTTTGGCCACCCGATCCTACGTTATTTCCCTGGCGGAAGCTCGACGCGGATAGCACGCTTCGGGAAAAACAGGTGTACGTTTCTGCCTTAAACTCAACGCCCGTCCTCATTTTTCTCTTCCCCCGGGCCGGTTTTCGACATATACTCCGCCGCGGGTCCAGATAGAACGCGGTTTTGCTTCCTTCGTCTACCAGTTGAGGACGAGTTTGAAACTGTTAGCCGCCCAGGTCGTCCGGCACAGTCCATAGGAGGTACACATGTTGATCTGCGATCTGCTCAAAAATCAAGTCACGATATCCGCCGACGTCCAACAGACCGTGCTTGAAGTCGCCAGGCTGATGGTGGAACACAACATCGGCGCCGTACCGGTTTTGCAAGAGGGCAAACTCGCTGGCGTCTTTTCCGAACGCGACCTGATGAATCGTGTGGTGGTCGGCGGAAAAGATCCCGCCCGCACCCCGGTCAGCCAGGTCATGACCGAAGACCCTCTGACCGTTGCGCCGACCGAGCGCGTGGAAACTTGCATGACTCTGATGAAGCGCCACGGTTTCAGGCATTTGCCGGTCTGTGCTGGACGGGAACTGAAGGGCGTCGTTTCCTTGCGTGACCTTCTTCTGCACGACCTCGATGAAAAGGACGATGAAATGCGGATGATGCGCGCCTACCTGCATTCCTCGCCCGACGCCGGATAGACTCTGCTGCTTTGCGCCGCGGCTTGAGACTGAAGGCGGCCTGGCCGGAGGGTAATGGTTACTAAGGTTACCTAAGTAGGTTGACCGAAGAGGGCAACCTGCCTGAGGATGTGGGTTGAGGTCCGAGGAGCGCCGGCAGGAAACGATTGTGTGCGCACTTCGTCCGATCCCCATGACTTGGCATACCCAAAAAGTCGTTCTTTATCTGTGGTACGCGCAACCGATTTTGCAATCGATGGCGGCGGCGGTCCTATGGCGCCGCAAGTTGCATAAGCAGTTTCCCGTGTTTTTCGTGTTCCTTCTGGTGCAGGTGGCGAACTTCGTAATCATCTATCCGCTTTATCGCACCGGCAATTACAAGTTGTATTTCGTACCTTTCTGGGTGGGCGAGGCGATTAACGCCATCCTCGGCTTCAAGGTGATTCATGAAGTTTTCCTCGACGTGTTCCGGCCCTATCACACCTTGAAAGACCTGGGCACTCTGCTCTTTAAATGGGCAGGTGTGGTGATGCTGCTGGTTTCGGTGGTCGTCGCTTTTTCGAATTCATACGATCAGAGTCCGCTGGTGCATGCGGTTTCCACTCTCCAGCGTTCCGTCCGCATCGTACAAGTTGGACTTATCCTTTTTTTGCTGCTGTTTTCGCGCTTTCTCGGGGCATCCTGGAAGCAGGTCAGCTTTGGGATCTCTCTTGGCTTTGGACTCTTCGCGGGCGTGGAATTGGTTCTGTTCGCATTGAATTCTGGAGGATTTGTCAGAAAGCATATCCTCAATGAGATCAATATGGTCACTTATATCGTGGCCATTTTTGTTTGGCTTAGCTACACGCTCGCACGTAAAACGGTACGCGAGGTCGCCGTCAACCGCTTGCAGACGCAGCGCTGGGAACAGGGCCTAGCTAATCTTCAAGACTCGGTGCCGACCGACTCCTTGATTCCGATGTTCGAAGGAATGGTGGAGCGAGCCTTCTCGCGAAGCTCCAATCTGGAAGCTGCAGAAGATCATTTTCCGCCGGGCCGTGCCGTTGACCCTCCCAAAGCCAGCTCCGCAGCAGCTGGCTTCAATATCCGCCCCTAGCTGTCACTGCGCCCAAAAAGCATCACTTTGTAAAACCTTGTCAAGAGCATATTTTGGCGCGTCGCTAGCCCTCTTAAAGAACCCTAAGTCGAAGCCATACGATGCAAAGGATTACTTTAGGGAAACTAGCGTAAATGCCATCTATATGGCCTGCCGGACGGTCCTTCGAATTTTCGGCGAGAGGGCGGGATTGTGCTAACTCCTGAGCACCCAATTAACCCCCAATTAATCATAAAGTTGGAGGGGTGTGTATAATGCACACGCTGGAGGTCGGCACTTTGACGCCAGCCTCCGGCAGACCCTAAGGAGAAAGTAAAACTATGAAACGTTCGCTCAGGGCGTTACTGCTGTTGGTAGGTTTGGTAGGTACATTTGCGTACGCTGCGGTTCCGAAAACTCCGGCTCCATCGGGACCAGTACCGCTATGTCCTTTCGACCGTCCGATGTGCGACGAATAGTCGCACGGTTAATAAACGACTAAGTAAGATGACGTAAATTCTTTGCAAGATGAAAGCAATTTTCCGGGCTGGCGTCTGTCGCCAGCCTCTTTTTTTTGCTTCACCTCTTTTTCTTCCTGCTGTCCCCTTCTGCTTTCGCGCCCGCGCTGACGTTTTCACCTCGGCCAAGCCTTTTGCATTCTTGGCGGCAGATTCTGCGCGGGCTTTTTGCACAGTTCGTACACCAACTTCAAGGTTTCGCTATAGCGTTTCCTGCCATGTTGGGTGGACTCGGAGAGTAGGGCAACCGGGACGCTGCTGCACGGAACAAAATTCTATTCGTTCGCCGCGAAGCGGAGGAAGCATGCAGCCCAAGGCGTACGCTGCAGCGAAACTCATGCCGCCGGTCGCGCTCGCGACCCCATCGCACGGGTCAACTCCTGCGCATCGAAAATCGGAGGCTGGCAAGAGAACTCGGAACACACAACGGCAAACGATCGTTCTCCATGCAGCGCCGGAAGATTCGGAATCGTCTCCGCCAGTGCCGGTGGTAAATTCTGCACTACGGCCTTGTCGGCGTCCAGGCGCAGAACGGCTGTTCCCAAGGCAAGCGGCCGCACTGCCGCGCGATACAGCTCCGCCGCCGCTTCATCTTTTCCAACAATCACCACCAGCGTGTGCGGTTGGATGAGCTGCGCCACTGCAAGCCCATAAGTCGCCGCAAAAATTCCATGCTGTCCCGCGACTCCTGCATAGACCTCCAGTGTCTGCTCTGCCTTGGTACGATACAAAGCACCGCTGAGCGATGCATCGGCGTAACCATGCAGACGGAGCAGCGCAATCGCCGCCGCCGAATTTCCCGCAGGCGTGGGCGAGTCCTGAAACGGTTTACGCCGCGTTCCCAAAATGCCAAGTGCTTTTTTTTCGGATGCCGTTGCGCTCGAATCTTTGTCCGCGGCCACGCGGGTATCAAAAAACCCACCCCCCACCGGATCGAAAAAGCCCTCTACCATCGCGTCCCCGATCGACCGTGCAAAGCGGAAGTAGCTCAAATCGGCGGTGGCCTCGTAAGCGTCAAGACAAGCAATCACAGTAAAAGCATAGTCATCCAGCACGCCGGAGATTTCGCGCCGCTCCGCCTTCGGATCGGAGTAGGCAATCACGTGCTGCATCCCGCGCTCCGCATTCCATCCCTCGGAAAGCAGCCGGTCGATCGAGCGCAAGGCAAACTGGCGAGTCTGCGGCAGATCCAGTACCTTGGCCGCCTCCAGATAAGCCGAAACGCACATGGCATTCCAGCCCGAGTAAACCGTCTTATCCACGTATGGCGTAGGACGCAGCAAGCGCGCCGCATACATCTTGTTTTGAGCCGCGGCCAACAGCTCCCGCGCCCGCTCCTCGGAAATGTTTAGCTGTTGCGCGATTCGCTCCAGCGAGTTTGCAATGTGAAGCACATTCTTGGCGGAATTATGATGCATGTCTCCGACCTCCTGTATGTTGTAATAACGCGTCGCCACCGCCGCCTCGTCCGACGTCAGTACCTCCTTAGTCTCTGCCAAAGTCCACGTGAAATAATCGCCGTCGTCGTCCATCGAATAATCAGCGTCTTGCGAAGCGTAAAAGCCGCCGCGGGCGCTAAGCCATTCATCCATCCAGCGAATAATGTCGCGCGCCACGCCAGCGAAGAATTCATCTCCCGTCACCTGATACGCGTGTACATAATTCTTCAGCAGCTCCGAGTTGTCGTAACACATCTTCTCGAAGTGTGGCACGATCCAGCGCTCGTCCACTGAATAGCGATGGAATCCGCCCGCTAGCTGGTCGTAGACGCCACCGGTCGCCATTTTTTTCAGCGTGTGGACAAAAATAGTCCGCAGCTCCTCATCCGGAATACCTGCTTGAATCGTCCGCACATACTCGCCCATGACGAGGTCCAACGCCGCCGGATGCGGAAACTTTGGTGCATTTCCAAATCCGCCGTTAACCTCGTCAAACATCTTCCGCGCCGATTCCAAAATCGCGCCAATCACGGTGGGTGATACTTTGCTGCCGCCCGAAAAAGATTCCGCACGCGCAATTGCGCTCTCCACCATCTGCGCCTGCTCCATCACATCGCCCTGCTTCTCACGATAGGCGGCAGCGATCGAAAGCAGCACGCGCTTGAAACTAGGTCGTCCATACCCGTCCGCCGGAGGAAAGTAGGTCCCGCCGTAAAACGGTTTGCCATCGGGTGTTAAGAACGCTGTAAGCGGCCACCCGCCCTGCCCGGTGAGCGCGCTTACCGCCAATTGATAGCGACTGTCAATGTCGGGACGCTCGTCCCGGTCCACCTTGACCGCAATGTAGTGCTCATTCACAATGGCCGCCACCTCGGCATCGTCGTACGACTCGCGATCCATCACATGGCACCAGTGACACCATACCGCCCCAATATCCAAAAGCATCGGCTTATTGGCCACTCGAGCCGCGGCGAAAGCCTCCTCTCCGAATTCATGCCACCGAATCGGCTGATGCATGGCCGATCGCAGGTACGAGGAAGAGGCGTGAGCGAGCGCGTTGTGGGTGGGGTCAGTCATCAACCTAGTTTAGCTTGCAGGGAGAAAGAGCGGGGATCGAGCCATGATCTACCGAAGAGCTCAAGACAAGAGCTACGAGTTCAGCTTCTTAGCCATCGAACCATAGATCCCCACCGCCTCCACTAAGTGTGCCTTCTCGACAGACTCGCCCGTCGTATGCGCCAGGTGGATCGACCCCGGTCCCAGCAACAGGGGTTCGCCCCAATTCGGCAGTGACGGAATATCAGTTGTGAAGGCCGCAACCATTGTCGGTAACCCAACGAGCGTCCGCAGTCGCAGAAACGGAGTCTCGCGGGTGAAGTGAACCTCTGCCAATTCGCCCACAGCCTCGGTAATCTCGCGGCGCAGTGCGTCCGCAGGGCCCACCAGACGATAGAAAAGATCAGCTTTGGCAAAATCGGGAATCACATTCGGCGCGCGTCCGCCCTGAATTGAGCCCACGTTTTTTGTGCAAGGGCCCACCTCGGCATCTACGGGAAGTTTCATAGCGTGCAAACGGTGCAGCGCTTCCACCAGTTTGTCGATCGCCGACTCGCCCAGTTCCGGATACGCTGAGTGCGCCATCTTTCCACGCGCCAACAGTTCAACGTGCAGCGCGCCCTTGCTCGCCAGCGCCAGTTTATTTTCCGTCGGCTCGCCGTTAATCATGAAGCGCGCGCCAATCGGATGTTGGTTGGCCAGCTTGGCGCCGATCGAATCTCGCTCCTCACCAACCAGAAATAGCAGTCCGACGAAAACACCCGCTGCGCACAGCTTCTCTGCGGCCAGAATCTGCGCCGCGATAATCCCTTTTGCGTCGCATGCACCGCGACCGTAAATACACCGCCCATCTTCGGAGGACGGAATAAACGGTGGCACTGTATCCATGTGCGTGGAGAAAACAATCTTCGGATGATCGTGCCCCGGCCAAGTAGAGAGCACATTCGCCCTTACGCCTTCGACCGGCATTTTCCTCGCGTTGAACCCGCGCCGCTGCAGTTCGTCGCAAAGAAAATTTCCCACCGTCCCTTCATTCGGAGTAATGGATTCGATGTCAATCAGCCGACGGGTAAGAGCGAACAGTTCCATGCAGGAAAAGCGTAACAGCCAGTCGCGATCGGTGGATAGCGATTAATGTGGAGACGGGCCTTGTCCCGCATCTACGAGAAAGCCAAAACGCGTATCACGGCTAGTCGTCGTCGACTGTTGTACCCTGATTCTGTGCCACCTGATACCTCGAGCATCCGCTCACTGTTCCTCGCCGGTCCCGCCGGACGGCTGGAAGCTCTGCTCAATGCTGGATCACCGAATGCGACACACGCTGCCATCGTCTGCCATCCTCATCCCCTCTACGGTGGAACGCTACACAACAAGGTCGTCTTTCATGCCATGAAAGCGCTCAACAGCTTCGGATTCCCGGTGCTGCGCTTCAACTTCCGCGGCACTGCCCTGAGCGAAGGCGAGCACTCGAACGGAATCGGAGAAGTAGAAGATGTGCGCACGGCCCTCGACTGGCTCGAAAGGGAGTTCAACCTGCCTATGATCTTCGCGGGATTTTCTTTCGGTGCCGCGGTAGGATTGCGCGCCACCTATGCCGACCCGCGCGTGCCAGCGCTCATTGCCCTGGGACTGCCCGCCCTCCCCATCGAAAACCGCGTCTACGATTTCGAATTCCTGCGCGGGTGCGTCAAGCCAAAACTGTTCCTCAGCGGATCGCGCGATCAGTTCGGTCCCGCCGGTAAACTTGAGGCGTTAATCGATACCTTTGCCGACCCGAAGAAATTAGTCCGCATCGAAGCCGGAGATCACTTCTTTGAAGGCAGACTAAAAGAGATGCGCGTAGCCGTCGAAGACTGGGTCCGCGAGAACTTGGCAGCAAACTCCAGCAGCGAATAAGGACAAACGAAAAGCTGCCGCCCGATGAAGCGCACCAAAATAAACTCAGAGCGAACACCCGAGGCCGTTCTCTATAATCTCCCAACATGTCGGAGATTGCTCCAGAACGCATGCAGCGATTCGCGCGCATGCGAGATACCGCTCGCGCCATCTTCGCTTCCGCGCTCAAAAACGCTTCTATAGAAAATGCCTTCGCTCGCAACATACAATGCGAGCGCCGCGTCCTGCGCATCGGAGGCGATCTTTACGACCTCGATGCCTACAATCGCGTATTCGCCGTCTCCATCGGAAAAGCCGCGCACACCATGGCCACTGCCCTTGAAGCCCAAGTTGGCAGCGGCAGTTTCGAAGCAGGCATAGTCGCATCGTCGGTCGAGCCCTCAAATCTCGTACGCGGCTTCCGCTATTTTCGCGGCGGACACCCCACGCCCACCGCCGAATCGATCCAAGCCGCCAGCGCCATCCTCAACTCCCTCAGGTCTCTCAACTCTTCGTCCCTGGCCATATTTATGATCTCAGGCGGCGGCTCGTCCATAGTTGAGAAGCCCATCGACGACGAAATCACGCTTCCCGATTTGGCCGCCACCTACCGCGCACTCGTCCATTCGGGAGCACCGATTACGGAAATCAACGTCATCCGCAAACATCTCTCTGCCGTCAAAGGTGGGCGTCTGGCACAGGCCGCCTATCCAGCCCAGCAGGTTTCGATTCTGGTCTCGGACGTGCCCGACAATACCCCCGACGCGCTCGCCTCAGGCCCCACCATGCCCGACTCTACTTCTATCGAAGACTGCGAACGCATCGTCGCCAAATACAATCTCGTCGAGCAGTTCCCGAACTCCGTGGCCGATCTATTCGGTCAGCACGCCCTCGATGAGACCCCTAAATCCGACGATCCCGCATTCGTCCGTGCGCGCTGGTGGACCATACTCTCCAACAAGGCGGCCATTGATGAGGCTGCCGCCGCCGCGGCCCGCGCCGGTTTCGCAGTAGAAGTCGATAATTCGTGTGATGATCAGCCCTATGACAAAGCGGCCGAGTATTTGCTCGACCGCCTGCGTAAACTGCGTAGCAAAGGATCGCGCATTTGTCTGCTCTCCGGCGGAGAAGTGACCGTAGCCGTCCGCCATGGTGGTGTCGGCGGACGTAATCAGCAGTTTGCGCTAGCTTGCGGCGAACAAATCGCGGGACAGGACATCACAGTGCTCAGCGCCGGTACCGATGGAATTGATGGCAATAGTCCTGCCGCCGGCGCCGTAGTCGATGGCAGCACGCTGAGTCGCGCCAGAGGCCCTGAAGCCGTGCGGCATGCGCTCTCGACCTTCAGTGCCTATCCTTTTTTTGACGCACTGGGCGACAGCCTCGTTACCGGGCCCACCGGAAATAATCTTCGCGACCTGCGCCTGCTGCTGGCTTACTGATCGCGGATCGTCCCGCGGGATCTATTTAGTTAACAAATCTGTCGTAACCCCTTGGTTACGAAGAGTGTTCGCCAAATATTCGCCGTCACACCTTTGGTACAATGGAACCCTCATATTACTATTGGCCAGCACACTTCCGCAAAATGGAACCAAGAACCCACACAGCGCCCGCTAGTTCATGGTCTTCAGGCACCGTAAATTCTTGTAAATCTCTGCTCATCCGGCAGCGTCGACGCTCTAAACTGCATCCAATTCCTTAAATAAAATAAACGCTTCGGAGGCTTCGATTGAAACACACATTACGTATTGCTTTTCTTTTCGTTTTTGCCAGCGCTTTCGTGGTCGCACTTTCGAATTTCGCGCAGGCTCAGAAAATTGACGTGGCTTTCGGTGCGGGTACCACGCTAGCCCCCAGCGCTAGCTCGTGTAGCGGCAACTGTCAAGTGGAAGCATCGCTCGGCGGCGGCACTTTTATCGGTTTTAGTGGTGACGTGACCTTCTGGCACAATCTCGGCGCTGGGGCAGAAGTGAACTGGAGAGCGTCCCAGGCCAACGGGAGCGTCGCGTACGGAGAAGAAGGTATCAACTACCGACCGCTGTTTTACAACTTCAACGTCGTGTACTCGCCTAAGATTGCCAGCCACACCTATCTGGAACTCGTCGGTGGCATCGGCGCCATGAGCACTCGTTTGTACTATTGCGATGGATGCGGAATTTCCGGCGGCAGCAGTCTCATCGCCAGCAGCGAGCACTTTGACGCAGACTTCGGCGGGGGCATCAAGTTTTATCCCAAGGGCGGCTTCTTCATCCGTCCCGAAGCGCGTGTTTACTTGATCAATAACAACACGAACTATGCCGGTTCCTATGCCACCCGCGTCGGCGCCTCCATTGGCTACACATTCGGAAAATGAGCACATCGTAGGATTTCTTATTCAGTGTAGGAGCTGTTGTTGACCCAATGGAATGCCTCCGCACCAAGAGGCCTCTTCATTAATCGACAGCAGTTTCTTTTTTTCGCGAACTAAGTTTTTCTCAGCGAGTCACCGTTTTATCCGTCCTGCATTGTAATATGGCTGTAGATTTAGGCGCCTTCGACAAAATGATCGCCGTGGTTTGAGGAGTCATTTGCGCCTCAGAAAACCGGAATTATGGACCGATTGTTTGTCGTATCGCTTCCCGCAAATCTTCTCTTTGCCCGCGGCATCCGGGGTCTAAACTTGCATCTAAAGCGTTGAATCCAATATTTCACCGAGAGGTTTTTGATTGAAACAGACAGTACGTATCGCCGTACTCTTAGCCTTTGCCTGCGCTGCCTTGTCAGCTTTCTCGAATTCCGCACAGGCGCAGAAAGCCGATCTTGCCATCGGTCTCAGTACGATGGAATCTTCCGGTCCCAGCCCGGGAGGCACCGACCAGCAGCCATCACTCGATGGAGGCGCATATCCCGGTTTCAGTGGTGACGTGCAGGTCTACCATCACGTCGCCATCGGCGGTGAAGTCTACTGGAAGGCCTCCCAAGGCGAATGGGGAGGTTATCAGCCCTATCGGCCTTTTTTTGCCGACGTGAACGCTGTTTACGCACTCAAGGTGACAAATCGTAGCTATCTGGAACTTCAGGGAGGTGGCGGCGTTCTCAGCACCCGTTTCTATGCTCCGAACTTGGAGTGCAGCTTCTATACCTGTGTCGACCACAGCAACGTCAATCACTTTGCCGGGCACATCGGCGGCGGCTTCAAAATCTATGCCAAAGGCAATTTCTTCATCCGTCCCGAGGGACACCTTTACTTCGTCAAAAACAACGCTGAGTTTTTCACGGGACGCATCGCCCGCTTAGGTGTTTCCGTCGGCTATAGCTTCGGCGGGACCCACTAGCCACCCATCCACGAGTAGTGTGATTTACCAGTGTCATCGCGAGTAGCAGCGTGGTGATGATGATTGGCAGTGTGTCATCCTGAGCAAGGCGAAGGACCTCCCGTTTACCGGGTCCCGGTTCAGTTGACTTCTTAGCAAGCCACACGCGTTTTCTCCCAGCCTTTGTAAATTTCTTGTCCGTGGACACTCGTGAGTGGCCCGCTTCACCCATCCGGCATTATGATGGAGCCATGGGCTTTGGCTTCTCTGGCGAGATGGTCTTCATTTTTTTCCTGGCGCTGATCCTTTTCGGCCCCAAGAAAATGCCCGAGATCGGACGTCAGGTTGCCCGCTTCCTCAACGAGTTCAGACGCGCATCCAACGAGTTCCGTTCGCAAATCGAATCTGAAATCAATTCTCTCGATAGCGACGGCGGCAAGAGCAGCCCCCGGCAGCAAATACTGCCACCTTTGCAGGCCCCCCTAGGATCGCTTGCCAATCGCATCTTCAATCCGCCGCGTCCGGAACAGTTGGAAGCTGCCGAGGATGCCTCCGCCGAAGACGCTGCTGTCAAAGCCGCTGCTGCCGAATCCGTCGCAGTCCATGAGCCGTCTACCGCTCCGAAAGCGGCCCCCGATGCCTGAACTGGCCGCCTCTTCATCCGTGAATGCTCCCGACAAGGAGCAAATGCCCACGATGGGCTTCCTCGACCATCTCGAGGAATTGCGCAAGCGAATTATTTATTCCATTATCGCCATCGCCATCGGCTGCGGTGCCTCCTGGAAATATGCCGAGAATATATACGCCATCATCCAGCGCCCGATCACGGAAGCGCTCCAGCACGAGGGCCTCTCCGCGAAACTTGTCTTCCTGAATCCGACCGAGCCTTTTAATCTGTATTTGAAAGTCGCGGGCATGGCTGGCTTGTTCATCGCCTCGCCCTTTGTCCTCTATCAAATCTGGTGCTTCATTTCGCCGGGGCTCTATCGCAATGAAAAACGCTACGTCCTGCCCTTCATGGCTTCGACCATAGCCCTGTTCCTGGCGGGCGGATACTTCGGCTACAAAATAGCGCTGCCTCGGGCCCTCGTCTTTCTAATTGGCTTCGGCAAAGATTTTCAGCCGATGATTACGCTCAGCGAATACAGTTCTCTATTTCTGACCATCATCGTTGGCCTGGGCGTAATTTTCGAAATGCCAATCGTCGTATTTTTCCTGGCGCTCATGGGGATCGTTACCGCCGGTTGGATGTGGCGCAATGTACGCTATGCCATCCTCGGTATCTTCGTGGTTGCCGCCATTGTCACACCCACTCCCGATATCCTGAACATGTGCATATTCGCGGCGCCCATGCTGGCGTTATATGTCTTGAGCATCGCCATCGCCTGGGTCGTGCATCCCGATCAGCGTAAGAAGCGGGCGGAGAAGAATTCTTAGCAGCCGAGGACAGCTACGAGCCACAGTGAAGTCATGAAGCCGCCCGCAACCCTAAGAATTCTTCAAGCCTTGTGGCGTGCGCCTTTGGGTCGCTTCTGCTTCAGAGCTTGCGCGACATTTCTTCTGACCACGGGCTTGGCGACCAGCGTGGCCTGTGCCAAAGGAAAGTCGCCGAGTTTCGCCTCTGCCAGCGCAGTGCCCAGTCCTGACCCCGCCGCAATGCCGTCAGCTCCACCCCAGCCCTGGGCTCCCGACAAAGCACCGCTCCCGCAGATCGATGCCCAGCGCGCCTTCGCATACACCCGCGAAGTTACCGCCTTCGGTCCGCGTTACATGGGCAGCGAAAATCACAAGAGGCTGGAGCGCTACCTCATCGACCACCTGAAAGGCGATCAAGTAGTAGACGACGCCTTTACCGCGGATACCGTCGAAGGAAAATTTCCTGTCCGCAACATCATTGCGAAATTTCCTGGCACCAAAGACGGCATTATTGTCATCATGGGTCACTACGACACCAATTACCCGCTGCGTGATATCGGATATGTGGGTGCCAACGACGGTGGATCGTCTACCGCCATCCTGCTCGAGTTTGCCAATCAGTTGCGCGGCACGGAGCCGGGAAAAAAGCGCGAGGGCTATAGCGTCTGGCTGGTCTGGACCGACGGTGAAGAAGCCGTTAAAACCTGGTCGGACAGCGATAGTCTTTACGGCACTCGCCATCTAGCGGAAAAGTGGGAGCAAGACGGCACGCTAAGAAAGATTAAGGCGCTAATGGTGATGGATATGATCGGCGACGCCGATCTCAATATCGACCGCGACACCAACAGCACCCCCTGGTTGCTCGACCTAATCCACGCTGCCGCCGAGCGCGAAGGCTATCAATCCCATTTCTACGCCCGTCAAGGCGCCATTGAGGACGATCACTTGCCCTTCGTCAAACGTGGAGTTCCGAGCGCTGATGTAATCGACCTGGATTATGGTTACAACAACGTCTTCCATCACACCGCCCAAGACACCATGGACAAACTGAGCTCCAAGAGCCTGGAAATCGTGGGGGATACCATTATGGAAACCGTGCACATGCTCGACCAGCGCTAGGTGCAAAATTCTCTTGATCTAGATAATGTCTATCGATATACTTGTAATTGAAAAATGGAAAACGCATCCTCCTGGTGCGTTCCTGGAAGTAGTTCTCGGCCACGATCGGGGGATCGAAGCCGAGCTTGCTCGCCAAAGGAGTCCCGGCTGTCATCGGGGGATGGCAGCCGGGATGTTTCTTCGCATCTTGGAAAGCCCGGGGCGAACCGGACCCACAAATAGAAACAATAGACGGTATCACCACACACAAAGCGTGAGCGGATTGAATTCCAGGAACTGAGACGCGCGAGCTCCTGTTAGAATCTACGAGCGCCCGTGGTGGCGACTCTAATCGGCCGCAGCCGCCGTGAGTGCTTGGGGAATCTTGCTTGTTTCAACGAATCTTCCTGGCAATTCTACTGTCTACATCCATCATCTCAGCAAGTGGGCAAGCGCCCAGCGAACCCGGCAAGCAGCTTCCGCCCGGTCCCATGCAAGCGAAAGTCAAGGCCGCCTGCACGTCGTGCCATAACACCAGTCGTATCACCGAGCAACACTTGTCTCGTGATCAATGGACCAGGGAACTGCAAAAGATGGAAGGTCTGGGGGCAGTTGTCCCGGACGCGGATCGCAAAGCCATTCTGAATTATTTGACCAGGAATTTCGGTCCCCAAAAAGGCGCTGCGAAGCCCGCGACACAGGAGACCGGAAGCCCGTCCAACTAGCTGGCGTATGGAGCGCGAACACCTCTGTCCCAATCAGGGCTCGCCCCAGTCGCGATTCGCGCGAATGTTCGGAGATTCTTGGCCAAGTGTCCGGTGGGGCGCTTGCGGCAAGCTGGGTTTTCCTGCGCGCTTTCGCCTATGTAAGGAAAATGAAAACTAAGATCCCCATCCTTGATCAATATTGACCAGTATCTGCCGACACGGGACTAGAGTCTGCTTTGACGTCGATACAAAAGCTCTAAGATTGGCACTACCCAAAAGAGTGGGCCGTGAGGCGAGCTTAGCACGTAAGGTCGAGAAGCTAGAGATCAATACTCATTACCTATTTTTGTCGGTGCCTTCCGCATCCTCTGCGCTTGATTGCTTCTCCGGACGCAGCAGAGGAAATAGGATCACATCACGAATGGTGTGCGAGTCGGTCAGTAACATCGCCAGCCGGTCTACTCCCAATCCCACACCGCCTGCTGGAGGCATGCCATAACTCAGCGCATTTATATAATTCTCATCCATCTGGTGGGCCTCATCGTCGCCGCGCTCGCGCTCTTTTAGTTGACCCTCGAAGCGCCGCCGCTGATCTTCGGGATCGTTCAGTTCGCTGAACCCGTTCGCGATTTCCATCTGCCCGGCAAACATTTCGAAGCGCTCGGTCCAGTCGGGCTCGTCCGGTTTTTGTTTGGACAGCGGAGAGACGGCCGTCGGGAATTCATAGATAATTGTCGGCTGCATCAGATGCTCTTCCGCCACCGCCTCAAAGATGGCGGCGATCGTCTTACCCACAGGCGCCGCGGCATCGTATTTCAAACTAACTCCGGCACCGCGCACACGTTCAACTAAGGCCTCGACCGACTCCCGCCCCGCAAAATCGTTACGCTCCGGTTTCGCTCCAGCTTTCTCTGGCCAGAAATGCACGATCGCTTCCCGCATGGTCATGCGACGCCAGTTCGCGTGCGACCAGTCAATCTCGTGTTCGCCCCACTTCGTCTTACTCCCCCCAGTCACATCTTTTACCGCCTGCTCGATCGCTCCCTGCGTTGTGTCGAGGATGCCAAGATAATCCGTGTAGGCCTGGTAAGCCTCGAGCATGGTGAACTCTGGATTCCATCTCCATCCCAACCCTTCGTTGCGGAAGTTGCGATTGATTTCATAGACGCGATCGAACCCCCCGACCGTCAGCCGCTTAAGATACAGTTCTGGAGCGATGCGCAGAAACAGATCCATATCCAAAGTGTTGTGATGCGTCTTAAACGGACGAGCCACCGCTCCACCCGCAATCGGATGCATCATCGGCGTCTCAACTTCCATGAATCCTTGTCCATCAAAATACCGCCGCAAAGATTGCACCAGCTTGCTGCGCTTCAAAAACACTTCACGCACTTCGGGATTCATCACCAGATCGACATAGCGTTGCCGATAGCGCAACTCGACATCGGTAAGCCCGTGAAATTTCTCCGGCAAAGGAAGCAGATCCTTCGCTAAAAATGACAGCTCCTCGGCATGAATGCTAAGTTCGCCCGTGCGCGTGCGAAACAGATATCCGCGCACTCCAATGTGATCGCCCAGGTCCAGCAGTTTCCACAGTTCGTAGCCCGCATCGCCAATCGCATCTTTCTTGACGTAGATCTGCAACCGCTGTCCGTCCTGCTGCAAGTGCGCGAACCCGGCCTTACCCATCAGCCGTATCGCCATGATGCGTCCCGCAACCCGCACCGTCACCCGCGGAGATTCCAGTTCCTCCGCCGTCTGCCCGCCATACTCGGCCAGAATTTGCGACACGGTATGGCTGTAGTTAAACTTTCGCGGATAAGCCGGATGCCCGAGAGCCTCAATCTTCTTCAGCTTCTCGCGCCGGATTTCATAAATATTTTCGTCGAGTGACAATGAGTGTCCTTAACTTTAAGAGTAAGCCTCTGATTATAGACAAGCCGAGGCGGCGGGTGAGGAGGCAACCTCACACCATTCGTCGCTCCACCATTTCGTTTCGAGTTTCCTTGCCGTATGTTGCGGAGGCTGATCATTAGAACCGGATGGCCCCCACCCGTCATGGATTTGGCCTAAAGAGGAATTGGACGAAAAACCGGAGCTCAGGCGCCGAATCTCTCCGCCGCGCGCGCCTTGGCCCTGGCGGCCTCTTCTTCCCGATTCTTCGGCGGAGCGGTCGTGTCGAGCGAATGGAGCAGGCTAGCTGAGATGCCCGCGATCTCGTCGATGGCCGCCAGGAACGCGGCTTCATTGGCCTTCGACGGTTTGTTGAAGCCCGTTATTTTTCTCACGAACTGAAGCGACGCGGCTCGAACCTCGTCGTCGGTGACGGGCGGATCGAAGTTGAACAGAGTTTTGATATTCCGGCACATGCGGTGCGACCTCCCGGCCTGACTTTCGCAACCTTGGTGCCATTTTCTCACGCGCGGCTCAGTTCTCATGTAGCGGTAAACGGAAACGAATCCCTTGTCATGCACGTCCAGTCCAGCGTCAGCATGGAGAAGCGCCTCCTCGAGTTCCTCAAGGCGCTCCCGGAATATCACGATATGTCTCTGGGCGACCTGCCCGAAGCTGTCGTGCTGCACGCCTTCGACGGCAAGAGGCCATATTGGCCCGGTATCGCTCAAACGGATCCACGACTTGAAAACGTTTTACGCCCTCGATCTGAATTCCGACGCCAACCGAGACGCTCGACTCAACCGCTGGGCCGGCGGATTTTCGTTCTCCCCGGCCATGGAATGTGACAATCCGCGGCCAGAATCTTCTTGACCGGAATCGTCCGCTCCCCGCACTCGTTCCTTGAAGCTGAGACGCTTCGGCGTTAGTATCGTTCTGATTCTTAGCCTGTCTCGAGGGCGGATTGCGAGGGTCGATTTCAAGGACGAATGCCGCAAAATTATGTTCCCATTTTTCTTTTCGCCGCTGTGATCGGCATACTGATTCCGGCCGCGCTGCTGGCATCGAAAATCGTTCGCGCGAGAAACTCCGACCCCACAAAGCTGGCGTCCGAGCCCGGCATCACTCCCTCCGGCAACGCACGCGAACAACGCACGGCTCGATCGTATATTTTCGCCACAATGTTTGTGCTCTTCGAAGCGGAAGCGATCTTTCTTTTTCCCTGGGCGGTGAAGTTCAAGTCCTTAGGTCGCTTCGGTCTGATCGAGATGCTCATTTCGCTTGTCGTCTTGGTCATCGGATATATATGGATATGGAGAAAGGGGGTGTTGAAATGGGTTTAGCGTCGGCAGATTCGAATCCGCCTGCTTCGGATGAGACCTTCAGCGCGAGCCGCTGGACCAAAGGGAATTTTTTCTTTCCGACGCGCATTGTGGTTAACGCGCTGCGCGTAAGTCGCGTGAAGCGGCGTCTGTTTGGCAGCAACGAGGAAAGCATTTCCATTGCGCAAGTTGCTTCGGTGAAGATTTCTACTGGAATTATCTGGTCGAATATCGTCATTGAGTCGACGGGGGGCACTGACCCCATCCTCAGTCACGGGCATCGCAAAGCCGATGCGGTCCGCATACGGGATTTGGTGGAAAGCTTTCAGGCGGCCCGGCATTAGCGGTTCGGTGGTGCTAGTTCAGTTTGTAGCGGGGCTCAGAGCCGCGGCAAACTGCGTCTCTCCGAGAAATTGTTATGGGAACAATGGACATGGTGTTCGCCGAGTTCGACCGATGATGCTGACTTCATTCTTGTTGTATTTTAGGAGCAGGGTTAGGCGGAACGTTGCTGGAAATCAGCGATGGGCCCTGATTGATTCGCTCAACCTGTTCCTACCGGCCCCGACTGCCGCGGTGGGGGTCATGGTTTCGTGAACTCCACCCTCAATTCGGGAGTGGCTTCCGTCTCTGCACCTTTCTTCTATCTGCTTGCAGGGCTCGCCATTTTTGGCGGGGTGCTCGTCATCACCCGGCGAAGCGCGGTCCATTCCGCGCTGGCTCTGATGGGGACACTGCTGGCGGTCGCCGGTCTCTATTCGACGTTGTCTGCGCCGTTTGTCGCCGGCGTGCAGATTATCGTTTACGCAGGCGGAATCGTGCTGTTGTTTCTCTTCGCGATCATGGCGGTCAATATCGAACGCTCTGATAGAGATGGTCGGTTCCGCCGTATGTGGCCCGCAGTATTGGTTGCCTCGTGCGGGTTGCTGGGGTGGTTCTTGTACGCTTTTGCGAAGAGCAGGGCACTTTTCCCGAATCGCATGATGACGCTACCGGTTTCGTCAAATGTGCAGGATATCGCCACGATGCTCTACGGAGAAACCGGCAAGACGGGAGAGTACACGCTGGCTTTCGAGGTTGCTTCCCTGCTGCTGTTGGCGGCGATTGTCGGCGCGGTAATTATGACGAGGAAAAAGGCAGATACGGCGATAAATCCAGCGACCGCTCTAGCAACCGATCCCGCAAAAGAGTGAAAAAATATGGTTCCGATCACTACGTTTCACTATCTTGTGGTTGCGGCGATCCTGTTTGTACTGGGTGTGATGGGAGTGCTTCTACGCCGTAACCTGGTAATTGCGCTGATGTCAGTCGAATTGATTCTGAGCGCGGTGAACCTGAACCTGGTAGCGTTCTCGCGGATGTGGGGGAATCTGCATGGCCAGGCTTTCGCGATTTTTATCACGGTGGACGCGGTAGCCCAAACCATCGCAGGCCTCGGTATTTTGATCGCCTTCTTCGGGAACCATGAGACGGGTCAATAGTGATGAGATTGACTAACGTTGTCGCGCCGGTGAACTTGCAACATCCGATCAAAGTACATACAGCGCGTAAGAAAGTGAGTAACTAGGTGCGAGGCGTTCCACTAACCGATTACTGGTTGATGCTGCCGATGGCAGAGCTTACTATTTTTGCGCTCGGCACCCTGTTGATCGACCTGATGGTTCCGCGGCAATGGAAATGGATCAACGCGGCAGGGGCGTTTATTGGGGTGCTGTTTGCAACCTTATGCCTATGGCGTCTGCAGTCGATGCTTCCCCGGGGCGCGACCGGATTTTATAACGCGCTACGCGTCGATCGCTTCGCTATCTTTTTCTGGTATCTGTTTCTGGCGGGAGCGGCCCTCACCATCCCGACTTCGGCGCGCTATCTCGATATCGAAGATGAACACGATGGCGAATACTATAGCCTGCTGCTGCTGTCCGTGGTGGGCATGATGTGCATGGCCGCGGGGATCGACATCGTGCTTATCTTTATCGGGCTCGAGTTGACGGCGATTTCCGGTTACGTGCTGGTTGGCTTTTTGCGCCGGGACCGGCGCTCGAACAAAGCTGCGGTGAAGTATTGTTTGCTCGGAGCATTTTCCTCGGGGATTGTTGCCTACGGCTTCTCCCTGTTCTACGGACTTTCCGGCGGCACCAATCTGGCGATCATCATGCGCGCGGTTTTGGGACAGAATCCACATAACCCTGTGGTGATGATCGCACTGCTGACAACCATGGCTGGATTGCTGTTCAAGATTGCGGCCGCGCCGTTTCATCAGTGGGCGCCGGACGCATATGAGGGTGCACCCACGAGTGTAACCGGCTTCCTATCAGCCGTGGTTATGGCAGCGGGCTTTGCGCTGCTCATTCGCATTCTGGTTTTTGGATTGTTGCCGCTGCGCTCGGTTTATACGCCTGTGATTACGGTTGTTGCCATTACGAGCATGGCCGTCGGCAATTTTGCCGCGCTCAGCCAGACGAATACGAAACGGCTGCTTGCCTACTCCTCGATTGCCCACGTCGGTTTCATGCTCTTGGCTTTTGTGGCCATGGGAACGGCGCAACTTGGCAGTGCGGCATTTTTCGACGGCTTCAAGGGCATTTTGATCTACCAGGTCGTTTACATATTGATGAATCTGGGCGCGCTTGCGGTGATCACTTCGTTGCGCGAGCGCAACGTGATTGGCGACGAGATTAGCGATATGGCCGGACTCTATCGGCGTGCTCCCATTGAAGCCGTACTGATGCTGCTGTTCTTGCTCTCGCTGGCGGGCATCCCACCGGCTGCGGGGTTTATCGGCAAATATTATATTGTGCTAAGCCTGATCGAGGCCGGACACCGCGGACTGGCTGCTCTCGCGGTCATCTTTTCACTGATCGGAGTGTATTACTACTGGAAGGTCGCGCATGCCGTCCTGATGCGCGCGCCCATCGAAAAGGAGCGACTGCACATTGGCTTCGGAATGCGAGTTGCGGTAGGGGTGACGGCGCTGGCGACGATAGTGATCGGAGTTTATCCGCAGCCTCTGATCAAAGGCGTCAATTGGTCGCTGGGGATTGCGCAACCGCCGCACGCCGCAGCGCTCGGGAAGTGAGGTTCTGGTTCCAGTGCCGCTGCATGCTTCGGCGCTGCCGTCCGGCCGATTGGTTTAGAATCCTCCCCAATGCCTGAGAAGCCCAGCATCGAGTCTGAACTGCCTTCAACCTCGAAGAAAAAGGGCACTCTAGTCTCATTAGCACGCTATTCCGAGATGGGGTTCATTATTCCGTCGGCCACTTTGCTCGGATTCTTTCTGGGCAAGCTCGCGGATTATTGGCTCCATACCAAGTGGCTCTATCTGGTCGGGCTACTGTTTGGCGCAGGGGTCGGATTTTGGCAGATGATCCGGATGGCTATCGGCGCTAACAAAGATCAATAGAAAAAGATCAATCGAAGATGAATGAGCGTGTGCATCCCGGACCGTCGACGGAGCCTCGCGATGCGAGCTTATCCTTCGAGCGCATTATTCCCCGACTGCTGCGCAACATACTGGTGGTTGGCATCCTATTGCTGGCGCCGGCGTTCTGGTTTTACGGCTGGGCGGGTTCGATCGGCTTTATTTTCGGGGTAGCGGTTTCCTATGTTAATTTCCGTTCGCTGAAGCGCGGCGTCGAAGGGCTGGCCGACCGCATTGTCAACCAGAACAGCCGGGAAAAGGGCGGGGTGATCGTGCTGCGCTTCCTGCTTCGCTACGGCTTGGTGGCGGCTGCCGCCTATGCTATATTCAAGAGTTCTTCCTTGGCCTTTCGCGGCTTTTTGTGGGGTTTATGCGTGCCGGTAGGGGGCTTGATGGCGGAGGCGGCCTGGGAAGGTTACCTGGCTTTCCGGCGGACATCCTAAGCTGGGTGGCAATGCTAGGTAAGCAGCGAAATCTGAATCGCAAATTCCGAAAATGAATCAACTGGTTTTTACCACACTCCTGAATCGTCTGCTGGGCCAGCCGGTGCTGGCGTTGCTGCAGGCGTTGCACATTCACCCGAAGCATCCGACGGCTCCGATTTCTGACAGCTTCGCCATGGAACTACTGGTGGTTCTGCTGCTCACGATATTCTTTATCGCCGTGCGCTCACGGCTTTCGGTGGAACGTCCGGGGGGATTGCAGCATTCGATGGAGAGCATCCACGGATTTGTCGTCAACATGGCCGATGAAGTAATCGGACATCATTCCACGAAGTACGTACCCTACTTGGTTACGCTGGGTCTGTTTATCCTGACCTGCAATTTGATCGGTCTGGTACCGGGACTTATATCTCCGACGGGAATAGTGATTGTGCCGCTTGGTTGCGCGCTGCTGACCTGGGTTTACTACCACTACCAGGGTGTAAAGACGAACGGCCCTATCGGCTATTTGAAACACTTTATCGGGCCGCAGGATAAAGAGATGCCTTTCGTCATGCGGTTGCTCCTGCCTTTTCTGCTGTTTCCGATTGAAATATTCAGCCACACCGCGCGCATCATGTCGCTGACGATTCGTCTTTTTGCGAACATGTTCGCTGGTGAGATGGTTACGCTCGTGTTCTTCTCTCTTGTACCCGTGGGGATTCCGGTGTTGTTCGAGGGATTGCACATCGGTGTGTCGTTTATTCAGACCTATATTTTCGTGCTGCTTGCGTGTGTGTATCTGGGCGAGGCAACGAGCCACGGGCACGAAGGTGAATTCTCGTAGTTGAGTTCCCGGCGGCAATGCCGCGACAGGTTGAGATTCTGGCAGCCGAGTCCGCGAAAATAAAGGCTGTCGCCGCAACTCGTCAGTTTCTGGTTGTCACTTCTCGCCTACGCTGAGAACTGAGACCCGGGGGCTGAGAACCGGTTCTCGACACTGCCGTTCAGCGTGAGGGCGTCGGCCATAGAGCACGGCGTCAACCACCTCCTGGCGGCAATTTATAAGGAGAAGCACAATGCGGAAATTTGCGATGTTGATGTTGCTGATGTTGATTGCGTCGGTGATGGCGGTGCCGGCGTTTGCGCAGGGAACGACTGGAGCGTCTGCGGGCACCAACTGGGTGGCGCTGACCTCCGGTTTCGCGATTGCGTTGGCGGCGGGTTTGGCCGCACTGGGCCAGGGAAAAGTTGCGGGAGCCGCTTGCGACTCGCTGGGACGGAATCCGGCGGCGCGTCCTGGAATCATGGTTGCGCTGATTCTCGGACTCGCTTTCATCGAGTCGCTGGTGTTGTTCACACTGGTTATTATTTTTGTGAAGGTAGCGTAAGCGCGTTCGCGATTTGTGAGCGTTGTTGTTGAGTTGGTTTTCGAAAAAGCCTCTGCATGCGCAGGGGCTTTTCTATGCTGTGCCGAGCATGGTCGACAGCTCGGGCGGGTGCGTCTGCCAAACGCCGGTGCTCACACGTCTGGAATGGTGGTTGCGCCGCCGACTCCAGTCGGCGGTGCCGAAGCGATGGAAACGGGGGCGGAAGCGATGCAAAGAACTTCGCAGACGTGGCGTGAGCCCAGGCGGAATCGTGAGAGGGTGACGGGCGCGGACAGGCGAGGCAATCTGCGTCTTTACGATGATCTTGTGAGGGTCGCTCTTGCTGAGACCGAACAGCTGACAACTACTTCTAGACTTTTCGTTCGCCGTCCCAGTTGGCGACGCGATTGTCGGGAAGTTTCTGCAGGGCTTCAACCAGGATGCGGCGCAAGCGATAGCGGCTGTCGAGATCCATACTCACGAATTCAAAGCCAATTTCATTGACACGGGCGCGGCGTAGGAGAACTTCGCCGCGGATTTTCTTCACTCCCAGTGAGATTTCGACGTGTGCCTCGGACCCGACGCGAAGATTGTCGTTGCGCGTGCCCATGCCGCCCCCCAGACTCATCTCGCGCATAATGATGTTCGACTTTCCCCATGAACTGGAAAGAGTGGCAGAGAGAGTGCGCGGCAAGATGATGCGTTCGTAGCGTCGCTGCCGGACCCAGGGGCATCCGGGACCGGAATCGAGCGGGGCGATCGCGAGTTCGCCGGCTTCAAGTCCGCTGTCGGCAAGAGCCTGGGTGCCGTAGCGGGGATCAATTTTTGAGAGGGCCTGAATGGCGGCGATTCGCAATTCACGGTGCTGGCTGTAACCGAAAAGTTTCTTGTCCTCGACAATGGTGCGCAGAACCGATACGGCTTCAACTTCACGCAAACGGCCCAACGACTCTATGGCCTTCAATTGCACGAACGCGGGACGGTTATGAGCTTCACCGGCAGTGGCGAGCGCGATCAGGGTGGCGCTGGCGCTGCGGTCCTGGCTCATTCCAATCTCGTCGATGGCTTCGGGCAAAATGAGAGAGTCGAGCAGTTCGAGCAGTTCGACCAGCGTGCGGCCACGATCGGGGGCGGCGCCGTAGGCAATCTGACGAACGATGACATCCTGATAGAAGCGGTTGAACTCCCCCATGCGGGAGGGCAATAACTCCAACAGCGAGGTCGCCCCAAGCCGACTCAGCAGGCCGACGGCGGAGGCCGCCTGACGGGGTTGACTGGTGCGCAAAATGTCGCGCAAATCGTCGATGCCGGGTTGGCCTAGTTCGCCGACGAGCTCGACAATGCGATCACATTCGACGCGCCTTTGCGCGCGGAAGAAGCGTTCGGCAAGGTGTTCGACGGAATGTCTGGGAAGCTGCTGCAGGACGTTGACCAGATCCTCGGGCACATGGTCTGCGTTGATGGCCTCTTCGATCATCTCGGGCAGGCGATTTTCAATGCCGACACGGGAACGAAGATCTTGCACCAGGGCAGGCCGGTACTTGGCGACGGTTTCGAGTGAATAGCAGAGTTCAGCGATGGCTTTGTATTTTCTGCGAGTGCAGGCCTCTTGTCCGAAGCGCGCGAAAGCGGCGGCTAGCAGGCTCTGGATTTCCGTATCGGTTTCCTTCGCCAGCTTCTCGCCGATCAGGGCGAGGGTGTTGGGCATGACTTCATCGGATGCGGCGGCATAGAGGTCGGCGAGCTGAGACAGGCCCGTGGCCGTTTTGCGGCGAGGCTCGGCATCCTTGGCGTCGAGTCCACTGGAATAGTTGGTGAGAATCTTGGCGGCGATGTCGTTGTCATCGCGTTCAAAAAGAATTTCGACGAACTGGCGAATGTTGCGCGGCGGCACGCAGGCGGCTTCGCTCGAGAGTAGAACGCTTTTTTTGCCGGCTTCAGGAATCTCGGCCCAGAACATGCGGTCAAGAATGTCGGCGTGCGAATCGACGAGAATACCGGCCTTGGACATCTTGTCTTCCTGGACGCGCAGGATCTGACGCAACGTGTCCATTTGCCGGCTCATGTGCTCCATCATTTCGTGGACGGCGTTGACCTTTACTTCGCCACGTTGATAGCGGTCGAGGGCAAACTTGATGGCCATGCTCTCCGCCGCCTTCATCAGTAGCGGAGTGTCGTTATTTTCGTTGTTGTTGTTTTGCGTGGTCTGAGCCGCAAGACTTTCGAGCAATTGCGCGAGATTAACTTTGGCGCCTTCGGGAGCTTTGCCCAGCTCGACCTTCAGATTTTCCGGCGAAGAGTTCGGATCCTGCATCGCCTGGCCGAAATGAGTGAGCAGACGGATCGTTTGGATGACTTCCTCTTCCTGCAGGGGAACGACGCCACCGGTCCAGGTTCCACCGGAGCCGCCGGAGCCTGCAGCTACCCCACCGGGAATGGGGACGGTAGGGACGCTGCCGATCGGAGCGCTGCCAAGTGCGCCCGAAGCGCCATTGCTCGCTCCCTGGGCGGCGGCAATCAACTGCAGTAGCTTTTGAGGATCATTCAGCCAATGCTTAAATTCCGGTCCAAGAGCCTGGGCGGCAATTTGGGCCGCCATGGAGAACTCGCCGGTGGTGGGATCGGCCGCAACAAACTTGACCTCGTTGATGCGGATGGACGAGTCCTTGTTATCGCCGAGAGTTTCTTTCAGTTGTTTGGCGAAATCTTGCGCCTTGGAGCCACCCATGGCGAAGGCGCTCACCAAACGGGTAAAGTCGTCGATCGTGACCTTGTTTGAGAAAAGAATGCTGGAGAGTCCGGCAGCGGTCAGCAACTGCGCGAAGCTACGCTCGGCTTGTCCGGTTTCGAGCGGAATGCCATCGAGGAGAAGCTTATTGTCGGCGACGCCGAGTAAAAAGCCAGTGTCGCCGCTCTTGGGCACGGCCTGCTGGAGCTCCTTCCAGGCGGTCTGGAATTGGCTCTGCGTGCGCTTATGGGTCACTCCGTACAGCCGGGTGTACTTGATCAGAATATTGAGACTATGGAGAAAAGACCGAGCGGACGCGCTGCGACTGGCGTCGATTGGAGCAGTGTTAGCGATAACAGCCTCCTCTCGGTAAATGGATCAGTACTCAACAAGCCTATGCGGGAAAGTGACCAAACGCACGATTACGTAAGTAATTGAACCGAACGGGCGGGCTAAGCTCTGTGGCTACTCGAAGGGACAACTCCTTTGGAATATGGGCGCGCTACACTGATGGCTTGCGATGCCACTGATACGGAGTCGCAGGTAATTTTCTGGAGCCTCGTTGCGATGAGATTTGCCCAGTGAAGATCGGCGTGCTTTTTTTCGGCGTATTGAAAGACGTGGTCGGACGAACACGCGAGACGGTCGATCTATCCGAAGGCGCGCGCGTGCAGGAAGTACTGTCCTACTACTCGCGAGGAGCTTCAAAGTTTGAAGCGATGATACCGTCGCTCGCGATCTCGGTGAATCACGAATATTCGGACGCGGATCGCACACTGCACGAGGGGGACGAAGTCGGCTTGCTCCCGCCGGTGAGTGGCGGGTCTGGGGATGAGGATGAAGTTTCTAGCGAAGTCCGCATTGTCCACCAACAAATTGATATCGAGTCTGTGATCGCGCGATTGAAGCGACCGGCAGATGGCGCGCTGGTGGTTTTCGACGGCGTAGTGCGAAACCACACGCGTGGACGACGTACGCTGTATCTGGAGTACGAGGCTTACGAAGCGATGGCGTTAAAGCAGATGCGAGCGCTGGAGGCCAAGGCGCGCGAGCAATTTGGACTGCGGGCAGCAGCGATCGTCCACCGGTTGGGGCGGTTGGAAATTGGGGAGACGAGCGTACTGATCGTGGTAGCTGCGGCGCATCGCGGGGTGGCGTTTGACGCCTGCCGGTGGATGATTGACACGCTGAAGAAAACGGTGCCCATATGGAAAAAAGAATACTTTGAAGATGGCGCGGTATGGGCGGATGGGGAGACTTTTCCGGAAGAAATTCGACGGCCGGGGGGCACATCGGGCGAAGAGCCTGCATCCAAATGACTGACTGTCGAATGAACCGAACCCAACAGGATTTTTCAGTGTGCCTGGCCGTCGTCCGTGTCTTCATCTTCTGCACCGCTTTCGGATTGATGGCAGAGGAGCCGGAAACGACGATCAAGGTCGACGTGAAGCTGGTAAATGTCTTTGTGACGGTGACGGATGAACACGGTGCACCGGTGGCGAATCTGCAGAAGGAAAATTTCATTTTGAAGGAGGACGGCAAGGAGCAGAAAATCGCGATTTTCGACAAGGAATCGGCGTTGCCGCTGTCGATTGTGCTGGCCGTCGATACCAGCCTGAGCACCAGAAAAGACTTGCCGCTGGAATTAAGCTCGGCGCGCAAGTTTGCCCACGCGATTGTCCGGCCGCAAGATGGGTTGTCGGTCTACAAATTCAGCGAGACGGTAAGTCAAATGGTGCCGTTCACCTCCGATTTGAAAAAAATCGACGAAGGGATCGACCACCCCCGCAACGGCGCTGCGACCGCGCTTTACGACGCGATTTATCTTGGATCGCAGGCGCTCAACCGGCGGCAGGGAAGAAAAGTGATGGTGGTAATCACCGATGGCGGGGACACCATGAGCCAGATGAACTATCGGCAGGCGTTACGCGCGGCGCAGGAGTCGGAAGCAATCATTTATAGCATTATCATCGTGCCCATCGAAGCGGACGCGGGACGAGACACGGGCGGCGAGCACGCGCTGATTCAGATTTCATCGGATACGGGAGGAAAATACTACTACGCGACATCGTCGGCGCAACTCGACGACGCGTTCAAGAAGATTAGCGACGAATTACGGACGCAGTATTTGCTGGCGTATTATCCGTCACAGCACTATTCGACTTCAGAATTCCGTCAATTGCGGGTGGACCTGACGAATGCGCCGGCGGCTGGTCCTTTCCAGGCGCACTATCGGGCCGGATATTACACGCACAAAGGGACGTTCTGAGGCGCAAAAACGCATACCTCGCGCCCGGGGAAGTGGGCGCATCTAGTAAACTGTTTTATTCGATTTCAGTGGAAAACATTGCATTGCAAAACTTTAAGGATCCTTAGACGCGGAATCGCTTCCCGGTTCTACTTGAGGTTCTGCCCCCAGGAGATTCACTTTGTTTGATTGGTTTGGCTCGCACGTCTGTCGTTCTCTGCCCATTGGCCTATTGTTTTTCGCTGCACTCACGCTATCGTCCTGGGCGCAGGAAATGACTTCGGAAAACCCGACAAGCGGCACCATTCAAGGCACGGTTTTGAATCAAGACGGTGCCATGGTGGCGCATGCGCGGGTCTATTACAGTTCCGTGGCGACCGACATCAAGAGCATGATCCGCTCCGGCAGAGATGGCAAGTATGTAACCGAACCGGTGCCGCCAGGCAATTACGTGGTTCGGATCGTAGCCCGAGACTTATTGCCCATCGAAAGGAATGTGACCGTAATTGCGGGAACGTCGGTTACATCCGATTTCAGGCTGGAGTGGATCAATCCCGGGCCCGCGCGCCTGGAGAGCAAATTCGAAGCTGATGATATCGATCGGTTGCCATTGAACGGGCGGAACTATCTCAATCCAGCGGAGCTTGAGACAGGTGTGCAAGTAGTGGACGGACGGATCTTTGATCCGGGTAGGAGCGGGACCCAGTCGCTCTCGATCAATGGGCCGACGGGACGAACGACGCACTTCGATATGGACGAAATCGAGGTGATGGACGAAACCAAAGGCGTATCCACAATTAACTTGCCTACTGAGGCGGTACACGATGTGACCGTCTCGCAGGCCACGCCGGAAGTGTTTCAGGCGCTCAATGCAACCGGGGCAGTGCAGGTCACGACGCGATCGGGTGGAGATGATTGGCATGGCAATGTCTTCGGAAACCTGCGGGAACAGTTTCTTGGCATGTCGGGGTTTCCCTCAGGTCCGAGCGATTACAGCCGCCAGCAATATGGATTTGGAGCGGGCGGATCGGTGATCAAGGATAAAGCGTTTCTGTATATCGGCGGAGAACGCGCCAAGCAGGACGGCACTTTGCCGATCATGATCGCCTTTCCTGCCACGAATCAGCCGAGCCTGCAATCAGCATATTTTCGCGAAAATCTGCTCTCGGCACGGCTTGATTACAACTTCAACGAGAACATGAAGGGATTTGCCCGGCTCAGTTACGACGACGCGGACGAGATCGGCCCGTCCAACAGCTTGTCGAACTTTCGCAATCAGATCCACGTTCCAGCTGCCGTGTTCGGACTCGATTGGAATCGCGGACGATTTGTGAACAGCGCTCGTTTCGGCTATCAGAAGATGGTGAACTCAGTCAATCCGGCGCTGGGCGATTCGACCATACTGGCAGGGGCGCCTTTCCATATGCAGATTGGATCGTATGTGCTGGGCCCAAGCATCGCGGGTCCGCGCCAGACGATTCAGCGCGACCTTTTCGGACGTTACGACAGTAGCACCGTTTACCACGTGATCCACACCATACGCTTCGGGGTAGCAGTTCATCGCATCGCGCAGGGAGATTTTTATACGCAGGGAAACGATGGGCCGTCGGTAACAAGTTCAAACGGAATCGACGTAATCGATGCCCTCAACGGTATCTCTGCACTCACCGGCGGGGCTGACAATCCGCTGAACTACCCCGTCGGCACGATAACAATTTTCAATGGGCTGGGAAACTTCAGCGAAAGCTCGGCCTTTAATCGGCCAAACGGCGGCCACTTCGACACACGGCTCGAGGGCTACCTGGCGGACAAGTTCAATGTGATCCCAAGTCTGAACATTACTCTCGGAGTGGGTTACGTGCGTGACACCGGGCGCACGGATAGCGATTTGGCCCCCTTGCAGTGTTCGGCGATCAACCTGACGATCGTGCAAGATCCGCCGTGTACGAGTGGCCTGATTCTGAATCAATTCGGGTTGCTTCCGAATACTCCTATTCAAAATCAATACCAGTCGTTGGGCCCGAGTGTGAACCAGCCCAATTGGAATTTCGCCCCTCAAGCGGGGCTGGCGTTCGATCCCGGACACAACGGACGGACGGTCATGCGGGCGACTGCCGGAATGTTCTACGACAATTTTTTGATGCAGAATTCGTATCAAGATCGCATCAACCGCTTGTCCAATGGACAGTACAACCGCAGCCTAACGCTGTGTCCGACGGGATCGGTGCTGTTCCCTAACGGATCGGTGGTGAGTTCGGTGGATTCGCTGGATATTGCGACGCAGATTTGCGGACAGCCGATCGGGTCAGTGGCAACTGCGATTCAGGATTTGCAATCGGAGTTCATGGCGGCGCAATCGGCAGTGACCACAGGCCCAAATATGTACTCGCTGACAAATAGTCTGGCGAATTTTGGAGGATTACTCGCCCCCGGTTTCAAGACGCCTCGGGTTGTCCACTTGAGCGCAGGCATTCAGCATCAAGTGGGAGAGCGTGGCATGTTCTCCGCCGATTACGTGCGTCAGATCGGGACCCAGTTCCCGCTGGGCATTGACACCAATCACGTGGGAGGCGCGAACTACTTGACGGACGGTTTCAATCCCAACCCGTTGCTAAATACCTATCAAGCGGAGCTGAACGCGATCAATGCGACGGTCGTACCGGTGGGATGCCCGCCAGCGGTATCGGCGGGCGGAAGCTCGCAGACTTCCGTCAGTTGCTATCTGTCCACAGTGCCGGGCGCGAGTATCACCGATTTCGCGCACAATGGTCTGGATTCGTCGAATGCATTCTGCGGGCCGTTTCCGTGCTCAGTATTAGGCAAGAACCAGGCGGCGTTTGGCGGAGCGAATCCGTTGGTGGGGTCGAATGTCATGTATTTCCCGAGCGGGAGCTCGCGGTATGAAGGCATACATCTGGCGTACAGAGGTTCGAGCGTTGTGAACCCGGAGCGGCATGTGCGGCGGTTCGATATCGCGATCTTGTATACATTGTCCCGCTATCGCAGCAACCTGGCTGAACCGAATGGCAGCGGCGGAGATTATTCCACTTTGAACGTGGCGGAGGATTATAACCGCCCGCACCTCGGGTATTGGGGCGATGCGGGCCTCGACCGGACGCACCAATTTACGTTCGCTCCGACGGCAGAATTGTCGCACGGAATCAAGCTTTCAATGATCACGCATTTGGGGTCACCGCTTCCGCTGAGCGCTTATATTCCCCAGCAGGACGGTGGTGGAGTAGCGGGGGAAATTTTCCGCAGCGACATCACCGGTGACGGTACGGTGGGCGATCTGCTGCCCGCAACAGTGATCGGAAGCACCGGGAAATACGGACACACCGATTTGACCAAAGCCATCTCCTACTACAACTCGACGTATGCCGGGAAATTGACGCCTGCGGGTCAGGCGCTGGTGAATAGCAACCTATTCAGCGGGCAGCAACTGATCGCGCTCGGCGCTTATTCGCCTCTGGTGCAAGGGCTGCCGGCAAATGCCGCGACGGCGACTTGGCTGAAGACTATGGATCTGCGTCTCAGCTGGCCGCAGCACGTTGGAGAGCACACGGTGGTCGAGCCCGTGTTTTCTGTGTTTAACCTTTTCAACTGGGCCAACTTCGGAGGTCCGGGAAATCAGCTAAACGGCGTGCTCGACGGTGCGCCGGGCACTTCTCTGAACAACTCCAGTTCGGGAGGACACTGCGGAACTTCCGCGTCAATCTGCACCGAGCGATTGGACCGCGTTCTGCCAGGTTCCGGCACCTATGCGAACGGGGCTCCGCGGCAAATGGAGTTCGGCGTTCGCATCACCTTCTAACCGCGCTCGATGAGTGCTTTGCGAAGTCATCTTCATTTGCCAACCGATTTTTTGCGGCAAGAGCGCAAAGTTTTTATCTTCTCAAATTTTTTTTCCCGTCTAAATCGTTTATTGACTTGACTTAGATTCGGAATACGCTAAGCTTCACCAGTCGGTACGGGCTCTATGTTTCCCCAAGCGTAGATTCGTACTGAGCTCGGGTGCGCAACCTTTCAAAACTTGCGAACAAAACTTCCAGGAGGAAATACTTTGAAACTCACAAGCTTAGCGGTAATCACTCTTCTCGTGGTATTCGGATGCAGCGGCGCGGCGTTTGCCCAGGGCTCGTTCGTCCTCGGCTTCACCTCCGCTGGCGACCTCGGAGAATATTGCAACTACGAAGAAATTCAGTACGGTCCTGGCTCTGAAAACAACTTCTACATGCAGGGCATCGACAACACACAAACTGCTTGCGACTATGTCTACAATGGCACGGTCGAAGGCGTGAAGGTCTCCATCACGGCTGCTGACGGCGCACCGGTTTCCAGCGGTCCAGCCTATGCATACGCCGACAATATTTACGACGCCGGCGCTGAAGGATACACTGGCTTCCAGTGGTTCGTCATCACCCAAACCAAACCCAGCACGCGTCTAAAAAAGTATGGATGGGTCGGCTACGCTGGCTTCTCCGGTCTTGAGTTCCTCGGGAACTACGGCTACCTGACGGCGACGCTCCCGGCTGTTGCAGGCGCGAAGCCCAGTCTGGGCACGACCAACGCTGAAGCTGGCAAGCAGTCGCAGGTTAGGACAGTGACAGTGAAGTAACTGCTTTGCTTTTGTTGGTTCAGGCCACGCTGATTCACAGCGTGGCCTTTTTCTGTATGCTACAAATACAAAGACGTAGTTAAACCTTTGCAGTTTCCACGCGACCTAGATTTGAGTTTTCGTCCTGACCCTGCGCGCGGCCGAAGGGGAAGGACCTATGGATTTTGCTCGCCGCGGCGGAATGCATGTGTCCTTCGCCGCGCTCAAGATGACATTGGGGGGTGTGCTGCGAATTCTGCGGGACATAGGATTTGAGATTAGGAGAATGAAAAAATGGTGCGGTTGTTAGCGGCTATTCTGATTACCTGCTGTCTCGCGGCGCAACTGAGTGCTCAAGCTACGAAGGATCAAGCCTCGAACGCTCAATCCTCAAAAGACCAAGCCTCAAAAGATCAAACATCAAACGATCAGGCCCCGAAAGAAGCAGGATCGGCTGGGCAGATGTCTGCCTCGCCGTCCGCGAAAGCCGAGTTTCCGCTGGAGAAATTCCAGGAATTTTCCGCCGTGATGGTCGGGAGCATGCTTCCGGGTAATGACCGGGAATCGTACATTTACCGGTCCGGCAAGCTGATGAGAACGCCCGGCCCGGAAGGGCATAACTTCATCATTACAAATCTGAACACGCAGGATAGTTACGGGGTGGCAGCGACGGGGTGCATGCACGACCGCCACGCCCACGTCCTTTCCGTTCCGTTCTCCTTTATAGGGTTTGATGTCACGGTGCAGAGTGTGGCCGCTGGGCAAGAGACGGTCGACGGCCATTCCTGCAAGATCGAGGACCTCACCCTCTCTTCAAAAAAATTTCTGAAACCCGTCAAGCTGAGATTATGGGAAGCGGACGATCTGCAAGGCTTTCCGGTCAAAGTGCAATTTTTGCGGGGCTTCGGACATGATCCGGTGATTCACTACAAGAATGTGGTTTTGGGGCCGCAGGATCCCACACTCTTCATCTATCCGAATTCCTGCGAGGAATCCCCAGCTAACAACAAGCCAATACCAAAGGCAACTCCGGGAGCCCACAAGCCTGCGGCAAAACCGCCAGCCAGCGCGCCGCAAAACTGATCCAAGAGGATTATTGGTCCCCGAAATCCAAAAATGTCGGGTGTTAAACTGTTGACGATGTCCTTGCTAAGCCGGTCGTTGATTCGTCAGTTAGTGTGCATTGTCTGGTTAAACGCTGTCTGCCTCACCGCCGGGGTACTGGCCGAGACGCCCGCGCCTCCCAACATCATTCTTATTACGGTGGATACGACGCGCGCCGACCGTATGGGGTTTTTGGGATCAGAGCGGGGGCTGACGCCGAACCTGGATGAACTGGCTCGCCAGTCTGTGGTTTTCGCGCACGCCTACTCCCAAGCCCCGTTTACCGCGCCGTCCCATGCCACCATCCTCACCGGTACGTATCCGCAATACCATCAGGTATCGGATTTCCAGGTGCCCCTGACCAAAGATCTGCCCTATGCGCCCGCGATTTTGAAAGCCCACGGATATCACACTGCGGCTTTTGTTGGTTCCATTGTTCTCGACCCGTTCCAGGGGCTCGCCATCGGTTTTGAGCGTGGATTCGACACCTACGACGCCGGCTTCCACATGACGCGCCCCGGAGAGGACCATTACGCTGCCACCGACCGCCGCGGCGCTGTGGTGGTAGCGCATGCTCTGGCCTGGTTGAACAAGCACCCCCCCGGTCCCTTCTTTATGTGGGTGCATCTCTACGATCCGCACTTCCCCTACGAAGCCCCGGATCCTTTCGGGACCCGCTACAAATCGGCGCCCTACGATGGCGAGATTGCCTACTCGGATTCTGCTCTGGGAAAACTGCTGGACCAGTTGCGCGTGCAAGGACTTTTCGAAAACTCGGTGATTGCCATGATGTCCGATCACGGCGAGTCGCTGGGAGATCACGGAGAAGAATTCCACGGATTCTTTCTCTACGACGCAACCATCCACGTGCCCCTCCTGTTGAAGCTGCCGGCAGAACGTTTTGCCGGGAAACGAATCGAGAACCCGGTCGGACTGGTCGATGTACTGCCCACGATTTTGCACACGGTCGGAATCGAAGTCCCACAGGAAATGCAGGGCGAGTCGCTGCTGGCTATGATGGAGCCGAAGCCGCCGCCCGCTGCAACTGGGGAAACCGCCGCAGCGTCAGCTCCAGAACGGCCGCTGTATTCCGAAACCGAATACGCAGTCCGCGCCTACGGCTGGAGTCCCATTCGCTCCCTGCGCACCAGCAAGTATCTGTTTATTGAAGCGCCCCGTCGGGAACTCTATGACATGGTGGCGGACCCCAAGGCCGAGCACGACCTGTCGGCTTCATCCAAGGCCGTGGCCGACACGCTGCAGAGCCAACTGGATGTCTTCCGGCTAAAGACCCGCAAAAGCGGCGAAGCGCCTGCCCCGGTCGCCGATCCTGAAGCGCAGGAGAAACTGGCCGCCCTGGGCTACACGGCGGCGAGCGACGATTCGGCAATGACTGCGGCTGCGGCTGCGGCAAAGGGCATCGGCGGCGCCGATCCCAAGGACAAGATCGAAATTGGCAACTGGATGGGAGAGGCCAACTACCTGCTGGAGGTGGCACGCCTCAATGAAGCCATTATCCTGCTAAAGAAATCCATCGCCAAAGAACCTGATTTATGGAGTGCCTACGCGAAACTGGGTTCGGCCGAGACCTATCTGCACAACTTCCCCGAAGCCGTGAAGGCGAGGCGCAAGTCGGTGGAATTGATGCCCGATTCGGTCAATTTGCATTACGAACTCGGCAAGGTATTAGTGGAGGCCCAGGATTACGAATCCGCGGTGCCTGAGTTCGAGTTCGTCGTGGCGAAAATGCCGGAATCGTGGAAGACCCATATCTTCCTGGCGATTTCCTATTCCCGGACGAGCCGTCTAATGCCCGCCATCGCCGAGTGCGAAAAAATCCTCACGGTCATGCCCGAACAATATGGAACCAACCTGCTTCTCGGGCGCGATCTCGTACTCTCGGGAAATGCGGAAGCCGCTCTGCCCCCTCTGACGAAGGCAGCTTCGATCCGGCCCGGTGCACCCGACCCGCACCTGGTTCTAGCCGATGCCTATGCCAAGTTAGGACGAAATGACGACGCCGAGCGGGAGCGGAGCATCGCCGAGCGTCTGGCATTGAACGGGCCGGAACCGGGACAAAGCGGACCCTAGCGATCCGCGAAACTGGTTTGGCAAGCGCGTGAACATGAACAGACTCAAGGTGAAATTCGCTCCACTGGTCTGGGCAAGATGATAATTTTTCCCGCGCCCATGACTCGCCGCTTGGCGTGCATAGTTTGGCTGACGGTTTGGTTGACGGCAAGCGCCCTAGGGGTGCCCGCGCCCGCGCCTCCCATTTCGTCGCATCCCAATATCATCCTGATTACGTTGGACACGACCCGCGCCGACCGCATGGGCTTTCAAGGCTCGAAGCAGGGATTGACGCCGAACCTGGACGCACTGGCCCTCGATTCCGCAGTATTCACTCACGCCTATGCGCAGGCTCCTCTGACGCCAACCTCCCACGCCAGCATTCTCACCGGCACGTATCCGCAATTCCACCAGGTGAATGATTTTCAGAGGCCGCTGGCAGCGGATCTGCCCTATGCGCCGGCGATCCTCCGCTCTCAGGGATATCACACTGCCGCCTTTATCGGCGCGATCGTACTTAATCCGGATCCAACCTACGCCCCCGGTTTCGATCGCGGATTTGACACCTACGATGCCGGCTTCCATAAGGAAGGCCCGGCAGCAGATCGCTACCGCACCGTCCAACGCCGTGGAGACGAGGTGGTAGCGCACGCGCTGGCGTGGCTGAACAAGCACCCCAAGGGCCCGTTTTTTATCTGGATCCATCTGTACGATGCGCACGATCCCTACGATCCGCCGGAACCCTACAAGACCCGGTATGCCTCAGCGCCTTATGACGGAGCGATCGCCTACGAGGATGCAGCGGTCGGGAAACTGCTGCGGCAGCTGAAATTGCGCGGCCTGTATGACGCCGCAATCATGGCGGTGACGGCCGATCACGGAGAATCGCTGGGGGCTCACGGCGAAGATACGCACGGAATTTTTCTCTATGATGAAACCATCCAGGTACCGTTGTTGATCAAACTGCCAATTAAGCTGCACGCGAACGCCGCCGGAACGCGGATCGACAATCGGGTAGAGTTGGTCGATATATTGCCGACGCTGTTGCAGGAAGTTCGGATTGAGATTCCGAAAGCAGTACAGGGCGAATCGCTGCTGGCACTCATACAGATGAAGATGAAAGCAGAAGGCGATCCGGCCGTGGAGGCCTGGCGGGGCCGGGCAGCGTACGCCCAGTCGGATGTTCCGCGGATCGAATTCGGCTGGAGCGCGGAGCAGTCATTGCGAGCCGGCAAGTATCTGTACATCCAGGCGCCGCGCCGGGAACTGTATGACCAGGCGGCGGATCCAAAAGCCGATCACGACCTGGCATCGTCATCGGCGGCGGTGGCCGACACGCTGGCAAGCCAACTCCGCACTTTCCGGCAGAAGACGACCAGCCAGCGCGAGGCTCCGAAGCCTGCTCTGGACCCAACAGCACAGCAGAAACTGGGAGCGCTGGGATACATGGCTTCGGGCGGAAATGTTTCGGAGGGATCGGGCGCCGATCAGGCCGCCGCCGTTGACCCCAAGGACAAAATCGAAATTGCTGACTTGATCCATCGGGCCTTCTTGCTGGCCGATGATCATCGCGACCAGGAAGCGATACCTCTGTTGCAGCAACTGATTGCCAAGGACCCTGACGCGCCTTTTGCCTATGCGCTACTCGGGCAGTGTTTCCTGTCCCTGAAGCAGTACTCGCAGGCGGTTCCTTTGCTACGCAAGGCTGTGTACATGCGACAGGATATGACCATTTCGCATTTCCATTTGGCTGCGGCACTGGTGGAAACGAAAGATTTCGACGGCGCGGCGGACGAGTTGGAGGTCGTCGTGGCCCGGATGCCGGAGTTCGAGGAAGCGCATCAGATGCTCGAGACCGCCTACGTGCAAGCGGGTCGCATCCCGGAGGCCATCAAGGAATGCGAAAAAGTGCTCGAGTCAGATCCGGATGACTACGGAACCAACCTGCTTCTCGGGCGGGTTCTGGTGAGCACAGGAGATCCTAGGGCCGCGCTGCCCAAGCTGAAGAAGGCGGCGGCGCTCGAGCCGAAAGCGGCTGAGCCGCACAGGTTTTTGGCAGAAGCGTATACCCAGTTGGGACAGAGAACGGATGTTGCGCGCGAGCAAGCTGCGGTCAAACGACTGAGCGCAAGCGCCGAAGAGTAAGCGGCATCCTGCGCCCAGCGCATCGTTCCTGCTCGAAATCTTCCCGATTTATGCGCTCACACTCCGCGCGTTGCGGGATGTGCTCTGAGCCCTTGAAGAGGCGCTAGGAACGTTCAAAATGAGCTCGTAGTTGTTATTAGCCTGCGCCTTGAAATTAATCACTTGCTCCGCAGAGCTTCCATTGTGCATCTGTGCTCCAAAAAATTGATGCCAGGATTGATCACGAGCTCCTGAGTTGTCGTTGTACTCGACGCGCTGGTGCTCGACGGCGCTCCCACGGTTGGTGACGATCTCGGAAACGCCAGAAGGTCCGGACAGGGAATGACTCCCCTCATCGATGTGGATGTTGATGACGGTTTTTCCAGTTGTTGGCAAGCGTAGTTTCCAGCGTGCAGACCTTGCGTGTCGATGCCGTACTCAGATACGGCCTGAGGATTTGTTCGAGCCTGGGGAACGACACCTGCTCCGTCGCGCTCGAATGGGAAGCTGGGGCTGGGGTGTATGCGCCATGTAATCTGCCGCGCCTGAAAGACGCGCGTCCCCGATTTGCCTTTTCTTGGCGGGGCAATGATAATCACCGTTTGCCCTAATGCTGCCCAAATTTTGCCGTGCGACCAGTCCAGCCAGGAGCCGGTATCATTACCCTGGCCCGTCTGGCCCGATCGGATCGTAGTGGCCGGTCCGATCGGTACAACTCGGTTGTGCCATTTTTGCATCTCCTTGGAGACAGAATAAAAGAAATGGGAAAATTAGTTCACCTCGCTCTGGCAGCTTTCTTGCTTGTAGGCATCGCTTCCGCTCAGACCAATATTCCGGCGATCGATGTATTCGGCGGCTACTCGTACATACGGTTTAACCAGCCGTTGAGTACGATTACACCCCATGAAAATCTGACGCTCAATGGCTATGAATTTTCCGGCACTGTCGGCTTGTTTCATCATCTTTCTGCCGAGGCGGACTTCGCCCACCACTCCATTAATGACTGCGGTGGCGTTTCGACCATAAGCTGCAGCAATTTTTCCTACATGTTTGGGCCGCGCTACACGTTCGGCGATCACTCCAGCAAGTCGACATTCTTTGTCCACGGCCTGGTTGGTCGCGACAGTGCGACCATGCTTGGATCTTCTGACAGCACTGTGTCTGACACGTCGGTGTCGTTGGTGGCTGGTTTTGGTCTTAATTACTGGTTCGGTCGCCACGTAGGATTTCAGCTCGGGCCGGCAGATGTCGTCTACACCAATCACCTGGCGGACGACGGCGCCAACGCGCAAACCACCTTCCGTGTCGCTGCCGGATTCGCTTTCCGATTCGGGGGCCCGTCCGGTCCACTTGTGCCCAAGCCTCAGCCGCCGCCACCTCCTCCGCCTGAGCCCCAGAAGGAACCGACCAGTAGCTCCGGGTCTCACCGCTCCTGGATTCGGCCTTGGCACAAGACCCAGAACGCGCCTGCTGAGGGCGAATCTTCTGAGACGCAGACCGCGCAGGGTCAGTCTACGGCTGCGCCAGCTCCGACAGCAAAGAACGCGCCTGCGGTTAGCCACAGTATGGCGGTCCATCCTCTCGGCATTATGGCTGCGCCCCAAGAATTCGCTGGAGCGAGAATTATGCAGATCGAGCCGGGCAGTGTTGCGGAGATGGCATCCCTGCACGTCGGCGATCTGATTACCTCCGTGAATGGCAAACCAGTCCGGACGCCAATGGAACTGGCCGCCGAGTTAGCCGATAAAACGGGAAAGGTTCGCATCGGCATTCTCCGCGGTAAGTTTGCAACGGAGACGGAAATCCTGATCGGCGCTCAGTAATAAGAGCCCACAATGCATGACCATCGGAGCGGCGCGTGTCTCCCGCCGCTTCGGTTGGAAAATCCAGAGGGGTGAAAACTGGTGCGCCCGGAGAGATTCGAACTCCCGACCTACAGCTCCGGAGGCTGCCGCTCTATCCAGCTGAGCTACGGGCGCACTGCGGATTTATCTAGTGTACATCGGTGCAGCAGGGCGTCTCAACGTCGCAGAGCAAAGACGCGTTGCGGGCTGGCTGCTCAACAGCTGCCGACTTTCCAAAAGCGTTCATTCTGATAATCCAGTGTCAGCAGGCGATTGCGCGGATCGTGGCGCTTCCCGCACTTGGGGCAAGGGATGAAGCTGCGGAGGTGCATTCCACGCCGGTCGTAAGCTTCGGCAACGGCAAAGGTGTTGCCGCAACTGCAAGGGATGAAGAACATGCGGAATTTCGTCTTGGCCGCCGCCTCGTCCTTGACCGCAGTCGGTTTCATCAGTCTTCGACTGCTGCCATTGACCGCTTGCGCTTGTTCGACTGCAGAACTTTTTTACGTAGCCGGAGAGATTTCGGCGTGACCTCGACGAACTCATCGTCGGCGATGAATTCAATGGCTTGTTCGAGATTGAGATTCTTGTAAGGAACCAACCGGATCGCTTCGTCCGAAGTTGAAGCACGCATGTTGGTCAGCTTTTTCTCCCGCACGATGTTGACGTCGAGGTCGGTGTCTTTTGCGTTCTCGCCGATGATCATGCCTTCATAAACGTCGATGCCAGGGCCAGCAAACAGCGTGCCGCGTTCCTGCAGATTGTAGAGAGCGTATGACGTAGTCACGCCGTTTCGATCCGCAATCAAGGCGCCTGTTGGGCGGTGCGGAATTTCTCCCTGCCATTCGATGTAGCCATCGAAGAGCGCGTTCATGACGATCGTGCCGCGCGTGTCGGTGAGCAGCGTGCTGCGTAAGCCGATCAGTCCCCGGCTGGGCACCCGGAATTCCACGCGCACGCGTCCATAGCCGTGATTATGCATGTTTGCGACTTCGCCTTTACGCGAGCCGACATGCTCCATGACTACGCCGACGAATTCCTCGGGGACATCGACGGTGAGGTGTTCTACTGGCTCCATCAGTTTGCCGTCGATGCGTTTGGTGACGATCTCGGGTTTGCCAACCATCAGCTCATAACCCTCGCGACGCATCATCTCGATCAAAATGGAAAGCTGCAATTCGCCTCGCCCCAAAACCTTGAACGAGTCCGTGCTGCCAGTCTCTTCCATGCGCAGCGAGACGTTGGTGAGCAGCTCTTTATCGAGGCGCTCGCGCAGGTTGCGCGAGGTAACGTAGCTCCCCTCACGTCCGCAAAACGGAGAGGTGTTGATGGTGAACAGCATCGCAATCGTAGGTTCGTCGATAATAATCGGCGGCAGCGGCGCAGGATCAACCGCGCTGGTAATCGTCTCGCCGATGGTGATGCCTTCAACGCCAGCAACGGCAATAATGTCGCCTAGTGATGTCTCTGTGATATCGGTGCGCTTGAGGCCGGAGAAGCTGAAGAGTTTGGTAATTTTTGTTTTGTGAAATGTGCCGTCGCGCTTGGCGATGGCTACGTCTTCTCCCGTTCTCATGGTTCCAGAAAAAACGCGGGCAATAGCCAGGCGACCGAGATAGTCGCTGTAATCGAGATTCGCCACCAGAATTTGCAGCGGGCCGTCTTTGTCGCCTTGCGGAGCGGGAATGGTGTCCACGATTGCTTCGAATAAGGGACGAAGATCTTCGCCGGCTGCTCCTTGATGCACCGCGGCTGTTCCAGCCTTGGCGTTCGTATAGAGGACGGGGAAATCGAGCTGCTCTTCCTTGGCGTCGAGATCAATGAAAAGATCGTAAACTTCGTTGAGAACTTCCTGCGGACGGGCGTCGGGACGGTCGATTTTATTGATGACTAGAATCGGCTTCAGATTCGCTTCGAGAGCTTTGCTCAATACGTAACGTGTCTGCGGCAGCGGGCCTTCGCTGGCATCGACCAGGAGCATCACGCCATCGACCATCTTTAGGGCACGCTCTACTTCGCCGCCGAAATCAGAGTGACCAGGGGTATCCACGATATTGATTTTTGTGCCAGCATAAAACACGGCCGTGTTTTTGGCGAGAATCGTGATGCCGCGTTCGCGTTCCAGATCGTTCGAGTCCATGACGCGCTCGGCCACGGTCTCGTTGTCGCGGAAGGTGCCGCTCTGCCGGAGCATGGCGTCAACCAGAGTGGTCTTGCCATGATCCACGTGGGCAATGATAGCGATGTTGCGAATACCCGGATTCAGATCGAGAACTCCTCAGGCCAGCAAATTGGGTGCTACTACTACTTTACTATGGCGCGACTCTGAGAGGCGGGTTGCCACGCCTCATAGTTTGAATGGTTTGGATCTGCAGTAGTTGTAAACTGAACAGGCCACCCATTACATGCCCCCACTCAATCGCCCGTTCCGCCGCTGGCTCATCCCTCTGCTGACAGCGGGCATGCTCTTATTCGGAAGTTTCTGCCGAGGGCAACAGGCTGATGGGGGACCGACTTCGTTGCCGGATGCGCCAAAGGCGGGCCCTCCAGCGCCGAAGAGCTTCTTCGCTCGCTGGGCCGACTATTACCGTCAGGACTGGTCGCCACCGACTGCTTCGTCGACCGCTTCCTCAGCTCCTCCTGCACGTCGCGGGCTCCCATCGCCGTTGGATTCTCCTCCGTTTCCTAACTCCGATTGGTCTTATGGTGGTTCGCCTGTGATGGGCGAGCCTGACGGAAACAGCTATCCGCTGATGACCGCTATCAACGGGGCTAAAAGCCGCACCAAACTCTATGGATGGCTCGATCCGTCGCTCAACTTCAGCACTTCCAGCAACAGCAATGCGCCTGAGGCCAATGATGTCTACTCCAACCGCTTCGAGCTGAATCAATTCGTTCTCTATGCCGAGCGGCTGCCTGATTCCGTGCAACAGGATCATGTCGATTGGGGGTACCATCTCACCGCTCTGTTTGGCACCGATTATCGCTTTACGACCGGCAAGGGCTATGGCAGCAGCCAGTTGCTGGATGATCATCGTCAATACGGGTTCGATCCGACGCTGGAATATATCGATCTCTACCTTCCTCAAATCGCACAGGGCATGAATTTGCGACTGGGGCGTTTCATCTCGGTTCCTGGCATCGAGGCGCAACTGGCTCCGAACAATTACATCTTCAGCCACTCACTGCTCTATGCGATCGATCCGTTCACCGACACTGGATTGATCGCTACCGTGAAACTCGACGACCAGTGGCTGGTGCAACTGGGAATCACGGCTGGCCATGACGTCGCTCCGTGGGCTTCGGATGCGAAGCCTTCCGGCACAGCTTGCGTCAGCTACACGACCCAGTCGGTGAACGACAATCTCTACCTTTGCGCCAACGGCATCAACGACGCCAGGTACGCTTACAATAATTTGCAGCAATATGATGCGACCTGGTATCACAAATTCTCGAAGACAGTGCATATGGCTACTGAGTCGTGGTACATGTATGAGCGCGACGTGCCTGCGATCGGCGGCAGCATCGAGCCGGAACCGGGCGCGAATCCTGCCTACTGTTTGGCCGGAGAGCAGCGTTGCACTGCTCCTGAATATGCGGTCGTGAATTTTTTTCAGAAGGAACTTTCGGTGCACAACTTCCTGTCGTTCCGCAGCGATTTTCTCGACGACAAAAAGGGGCAGCGCACTGGCTACGCGACAAAATATTCGGAGAACACCATTATGTGGTGCCATTGGTGGGGCTCGACGGTTCAGTTGCGTCCGGAGTTGCGCTTTGAGCGGGCCTGGGATCAGAAGGCGTACGACAACGGGCGCAAGCAGAATCAGCTTACGGCAGCCAGCGATCTGATTTTTCACTTCTGAACTTTATTTATTATCTAGAATTTTCCGATCCTGCATTTTGATTCTTCGCCGTCCACATTTAACAAAGCGTACAAACAGGTGTTTTGCGGCGCCGCGGCCGGCCGCAGGCTTGAATCCTCTGGGCGGCTGGCGATCTGGTTCTGACGCGGCTCGGGGTGGGAGAACTTTTCTCTGAATTATTTTCGCAAACTTCTGAGATCGCCGACTGGGTAGAGGCAGCGTCTTCGAGATGAAGGAGACTTAGAGGGGAAATTTTGTGTGACTCTTTCTCCTTGTCGGGTAAGGGGTTTGCGCTCCTACTGCTTTGTATTCTGCCGCATGGGCACACTTCTTGATGTTGCACTCGTACAGAATTTTCGCCGGGTTGACATTTGAGAGTCTGGGATAGCGGTACGCGAAAAATGTGATGAAATTCCATCCTTCGCCAAAGGACGTGACGGATGGGTCGCCGCTCGTGGTACTGACGAAATCAAAAGCTTGACCACACAACTGCATCCGATTTCAGGAAACCGCATGTACTAATGCGTACCAAATGAACTTCTGACATCTGGGGCCGCTTGACGCATCCCGATAGATTCGGCTGAGGACAATTCTCCAGTCCTTAATTCTGTGGTCGAGGTCTCCGATGATTAATGCATTGATTCGTCTTCAACTCTTAAATTCTCTTGCAAATGTTGATTTTCGATTTCCTGATGTACTGCGAAAACGGCTGCGGGCTGCATTTTTCTTTCTCGCAGTCGCAACGATGGCTGTATCGTGGTGTCGGGCGCAACAATACGACGGACCAGCCGAGTTGCCGATTGCAACCGTAGCGAGCGCGATGGCGGATACGCCCGCACCGGGAGCGGTAATCAGCGTTAACGCAGGCGGCGATGTGCAATCGGCTTTGGACAATGCAAACTGCGGCGATGTAATTGAACTTCAGGCGGGCGCGACCTTCAGCGGTCCGTTCGTGGTGCCGGTGAAGAGCTGTGACATGAATCATTGGATTTGGATTCGCTCCAGTTCTCCGGACAGCGCTCTGCCAGCGGAGGGAACGCGCGCCACGCCTTGTTATGCAGGAGTCGCTTCGCTCGAGGGGCGCCCTTCATATAGCTGCACCAAACCGCAGAACGTAATGGCGACGGTGCAGATGCAGGTTTCTGGCGATGGTCCATTCAAGCTTGCTCCGGGAGCTAATTTTTATCGCTTCATCGGCCTCGAAGTGACTCGTCGTGCGGGAACGCCGGGCACGGCTGTCCTGCTCTACGCCCAGGGCACTGCCGATCACATCATTATTGATCGCTCATGGCTACATGGAGCGCTGCAGGACGAGACGAACGCCGGTGTGAATTTGAGCGGTGTGACAAATGCGGCAGTCGTTAATTCTTATTTCAGCGATTTCCATTGCATCGCGGTGACGGGATTGTGCACGGATGCGCAGGCGATCAATGGAGGCGTCAGCGATACGCAGGATGGTCCGTATCTGATCCAGAATAATTTTCTGGAGGCTTCGGGTGAGGGAATTTTATTTGGCGGCGGCGCGGCCACGCAGACGCCGACGGATATCGAAATTGTGGGGAATCATTTCTGGAAGCCCTGGCAGTGGAAGCCGGGCAATACGCCATTTGTTGGCGGAGCGGATGGTAATCCCTTTATCGTGAAGAATCATTTGGAGCTGAAGAATGCGGCGCGAGTGTTGGTCGATTCCAATCTGATGGAAAATGTTTGGGGCGGATTCAGCCAAACCGGCGACGCCATTCTGCTTACTCCGAAGAACCAACATGAACCGGGCCGTGACATCTGTCCGCAGTGTGAGGTGACCGATGTTACGGTTCGTTATTCCTATATGTCGCATGCAGGGGGCGGAATCCAGATGGCGACGGCACTTTCCGGCAACGGCAAAAATGGAGCGGCGGCGCTGGCGGGCACGCGATGGAGCATTCATGATTTGGTGGTTGACGATCTGAGCAGCGAGAAATATGTAGGCGATGGTGCGGTCTTCACGATCCTGAACACGTGGCAGAAGAATCCGCTCAACACTCTCACCATCAATCACGTTACGGGTTTTCCAGATTCCACTCATAACATGATGTTTGTCGGGAATATTGTTAAGAGCGCGCCTATGTATGGTTTGGTTTTCACCAACAACCTGTTGACCACGGCTCGTTATCCGATATGGAATACGGCAGGGAAGACCAGTTGTGCGGTCGAAGACGTCCCGCTGACTACCATTCGTAAGTGTTTCACCACCGAAACTTTTGAGAACAACGGCTTCATTGCTAGTCCGGCAACGTTTCCGCCGTCGGTGTGGCCGGCGAACAATTTTTTCCCGCAAACGGTCGCGGATGTTGATTTCACGAACTTCAACAACGGTGACGGTGGAAATTATGAGCTATTGCCGAGCAGCCCTTATAAGAACAAAGGAACGGATGGGAAGGATTTGGGAGCGGATATTGTCGGTCTCAACGCGGCCTTGGCCGGGGTGGAGTAGGGTTCTAAGGAGCTGTCGGAGGTGTATGGCCGCGTCTAGACTCGCGGCGCTTTTGGTGTCCCACCCTTCGCAGAGTGCGCGAAGGATGGGGCACCCTTGTGTGGCTTGTGCCGGCTAGGTGTCAAAGGGCTGGGCTGCACGGTTCCTTGCTAGATCGAAGATTCCGGAGTTGCTTCTGCCCGCGTACGCAAGCGATACCAGACGACGATCGCTATTAGCGAGAACATAAAAATGATGGTAGAGATGGCGTTGATTTCTGGAGTGATGCCTCGGCGGAGGCGTCCCCAGATTTCCAGGGGGAGCGTGTTGTCGCGGCCGATCAGAAAGAAGCTTACGGCGATCTCGTCCATGGATAGGGTGAAGATGAGGAGGGCGGCGCCTATGATGGAGAGCTTTAGGTTGGGGACAGTGATGCGCCAGAACGTCTGCCAGTAAGTCGCTCCTAAGTCGAGAGAGGCCTCTTCCTGGGCGCGGTTTAATTTTTGTAATCCGGCGAAGACTTCGGTGGTGGCTACGGAGATGAGAGCGGTGCCGTGGCCTAAGATGATGGTTACTAAGCTTGAATTTACTTTGGCTATTCGAAAGAGCATCAGCAGCGAGAGTCCGGTGATTATGCCGGGGAGGATTAGTGGTAGGAGGACCAGGCGACGGAACAAGGCTTTGCCGGGAAATTGCGCGCGGTCTAGCGCCAGAGCGGCGGGGGTCCCGAAGAGTAGAGCGATCAGCATGGCGACTGTGGCCACTAGCAGGCTGTTTAGGACTGAGTCCCAGATGGGGGCATCGTTGAAGAGGATGCGATACCAGTTCAAGGTCAGGTCACGCGGGGGAAAGCCGCCCACGCCTGGTCCATTGAAGGAGTAGAGGACTAGGACGGCTATGGGGAGGTAGAGGAAGGCGAAGACTAGTAGGGCGTGAAAGGTCAGCCAGCGCGGATTGTGAGTCGCTTTCATCTGTTTGTTCCCGTCGACGCAGAGAATGCCTGGACACGATCGTGAAAGAGGGCGAGAAAGCAGGGGTTCTTCGACTCCGCAAGGATGGCAAGGGCCCGACTCACGAGAAGCTCCACTTCTTCTCCAGACGTTCGGAGAACAAGATCAGGACCAGAACCAGCGCTAACATGCAGAGCGAGATGGCTGCGCCTAGCGGCCAGTTATACGCGGCCCCGAACAGACTGACTACGATGTTCGAGATCATGATGCCGCTGGGACCCCCTAGTAAGAGCGGAGCTAGAAAGTCGCCGAGGCTCAGGACGAAGGCGAAGGTGGCTCCGGCCAGGACTCCCGGGATGGAGAGCGGGAAGATGATTCGCCAGAAAGTTTGCTGAGGAGTGGCTCCGAGGTCGTGTGAGGCTTCTACCAGGTTGCGCGGGATGTGTTCGAGTGAGGCATAGATTGGCAGGAAGGTAAAGGGCGTATAGATGTGGGTCAATGTAAGCACGACAGCGAAGGGGCTGTAGAGCAGGAAGTCCAGCGGATGACTGGCCAGGTGCAGATATTGCAGTGATGTGTTGAGCACACCGTCGGTGCCGAGGATTGTCTTCCAAGCGTAGGCACGAACCAAGTAACTCACCCAGAGCGGGATAATTACCAACTGATAGTAGAGATCTTTTTTGCCGCCGGCATGAAACGAGAGAAAGTAGGCTAGCGGATAACCGAGCAGCATGGAGAAGAAGGTGACGCGGGCGGCGATCCACATGGAGCGCAGCAGCGTTTGCCAGTAGACGGGCTTGGTTAGGAGCTCGTGGTAGTTATCGAGATTCCAGGAGTGGATAATGGCGCCTGAGTCAGAGACCGACCAAAAACTGTAGCAAAACATCAGGAGGTAGGGCACGAACAGAAAGACGGATACCCAGACCAGAGGTGGGACGGTGATGGCGGCGCGGTAGGCCCGGGAGAACATCAGTGGTGGTCCTCCGGCTTGGTGCCGAGGCTGGTGGCGCGGACGGGGATGGCATCGGCGGCATCGAATTCGAATTCCGGCGAAGCGTCGGACTTGGAGAGACGGCGGCTGGCGGTGCGGATGGTGAGAATTAGTCCGCCATTGAGTTCTACGCGGAGGAGGTCGGTGGCTCCGTGGAAAGCCTGGTCGCGGAGTTTTGCGGAGAAGCGAACGGCTGCGTTACTGGTTGGCGCTTGGCTGGCTGGGCGGATGCACTCGGGGCGCAGTGAGAAAAGCGCAGGGCCATCGGGCAGATTCGTGGGCCATTGCATTTCTCCGCAGGTCGCTACGCCTTGGCGAATTTCGGCTTGCAATAAATTTGTGTGTCCTATGAATTGCGCGGTGTAGGAGGTTGCGGGGTGATTGTAGATTTCGCGCGGACTGGCAACTTGTTCCAGTTCTCCCGAGCGCAGCAGCGCGATGCGATCAGACATCACCATCGCTTCTTCTTGATCGTGGGTGACGAAGATAAAAGTGATGCCTACCTCACGCTGGAGGGCTTTTAGCTCGACCTGCATCTGGCGGCGGAGGTTGGCGTCTAACGCGGAGAGTGGTTCATCGAGCAGCAAGAGACGCGGACGATTGACCAGGGCGCGGGCTAAAGCGATGCGTTGCTGCTGGCCTCCGCTGATCTTTGCGGGCTTTGCTTTGGCATAGGCAGACATCTTTACCTTGGCCAGTGCCTCGTTCACGCGTGATTCAATTTCGGCGGCGGGACGTTTGGCGATGGCTAATCCGTAGGCGACGTTTTGTTCTACGGTCATGTGCGGGAACAGCGCGTAGCTCTGGAAGACGGTGTTGACGCGGCGGCGGTAGGGAGGTTGGGTGTCTAGGCGTTCGCCTTGCATCCAGACTTCTCCGGAGGTGGATTGCTCGAAGCCGGCGAGGATTCTGAGAAGCGTGGTTTTGCCGGAGCCGCTCTCCCCGAGGATCGTCAGGAACTCTGCTTCGGCGATTTCTAAGGAGATATCGCGCAGGACGATGTTTTTTCCGAAGTGCTTTGCTATGTTGCGGATGGAGAGTAGCGGCGCGGAGCTCGGCTTGCCGTTGTCTGCAATTGCGGGTTCCGTTGTTGTTGCCATCGGTATCGTTTTCGTGCTGTTTGCATCTAGCAGGCAATTATCTGCGACCCCACAACACTTATCCCACTAAGCTATTGGGTTGCTTTTACTTCGTTCCAGATCTCGTTGTACTTGGCGCGACGCGGAACGTTCTGCCAGAAATAGAGGTGCTTCTGGTAATTGTCTACATCGTCCAGGTGCAAGTTCTTTTGTTCTTCCGGAGTCATATACTGCGCGGCGTGCGGATTGGCTGGCGTGTATCCGGTTATGCCGGTGACTTTTTTTTGGGTTTGTGCCTGGATCATGAACTCTAGGAATTTGTAGGCTAAGTCTTTATTCTCGCTGCCCGCGGTGATCATGAGGTGATCGATCCAGCCAGTGGTGTTTTCTTTGGGAATGGTCTCGCCCACCGGGAAATTGCTTTTGCGCAGCTGATTCGTCATTAACGGCCAGCCCATGGCGATTACCACTTCGTGGTTCTGAAAAAGGTTGGTGAGTTCGCCGCCGGTGGACCACATCTTGCGAATGTTCGGCTTCAACTCGATCAGCTTTTTCTGGACTGCGTCAAGTTCTTCATCGCTGAGGTTATAAAGATGACTTGGGTCGGGCTTGTCGTAGCCGAGCACCTGCGCCGCCATGTAGACGGTGGAAAGGTCGTCCCACACGGAAACTTTTCCTTTTAATTTTGGCTCCCACATGATGTTCCAGCTATCCGGAGGCTGATGGAATACGGTGGTGTCGTAGATGATCGGGTCTGGACCCCACATGAAGGGCACGCCGTAGACATCTCCCTTCACACGGACCAGCGACAGCGAAGTGAGCTGCGGCGAAAGCTGCCCATAGGTGGGCAGTTTGCCAAGATCGAGAGGAGCGGCTAGGCCGCTGGTTGCAATCATCGTGGCTACATCGCTGGACGGAGAGATCACATCGTAGTTGCCAGAACTCCCGCCGCGCAGTTTGGCGACGAGTTCATCGCTCGATCCCATGTAGGATGCCGATACTTTGCAGTGGTTCTGTTCCTCGAAAGCCTTGACGTAAGAGGGGTCGGCATAGCCTTCCCATACCAGCAGATTGAGGCTGGGAGTTTTTTTTGCGCAGGATCCGCAGATGAGGATTAGCGGCGCGATGAAGAATGCGAATGTCAATTTCCTTAACATTGGCCTTTTCCTTCGTGATCGAACGACTCGTATGCGGCGCAAGTGATGATTTGTCGTACTCAAAATGTTGGCGGAGTGTTGACCCACAACAGCCAGGTCTCGCTGCGGCCTGGATTTTTCCAGTGATGCGGCGTGGCGCTTTCAAAATAAAAACTGTCGCCGCGCTTCAAATGGTACTCCTCGCCGTCAAGAGCGATCTTCAATTCGCCGCGCAGCATAAACAGAAATTCCTCACCTTCGTGGGCGTAGGATTCGCCACTGCCGGCTCCTGCTTTGATACGAAAGAGGTGCGGCTCCATTACTTTGTTGCCCCAAGCTAGCAGCTCCATGCGAACGCCGGGACCGGCTTCGAGCACCTTGCGCTTGGGCGGGCGCACCAATCGAGTATTCAGTTCCGTTGCATCGAAAAAATCAAGGATGTTGGTCCGGTAGTAGCGTGCTAGCCTGCGCAGTGTGCCGACGGAGGCGCTCATCTGCGAGCGTTCGAGGGCGCTGAGGAAGCCGATCGAAATTCCCGCGGCGGAGGCGACTTGGGCGAGACTTCGTCCGCGCTTGATGCGCAGGCGGCGCAGGCGCGGACCGATCGTCGTTCCTGCAGTGCCGTTACTGGCGGCTGGCTTGATGGCGCCTTCGCGCTTCAACATTTGCACGATGGCGGCGGCGTTCAAGCCGCGGACTTTGCGCAAGTAGCGCGCTTTTTTCAGCAGGCGTACGTCGTCATTGGTGTAAAGACGATAGCGACTCTCGGTGCGCTGTGGGCGCGTGAGGCCGAGCGTTTCCCATCCGCGGATCGCCGATGGCGAGATTCCCACCAAACGGGCCACGTCACCGATTTTGAGATAGAGCTGGGCGTCGCTCGACATGATTTCCGAAAGACTAAAGACAGTTTCCGAATGTGTCTACTGGTCGCTCCGTGAGGACTTCACTTTTTCCACTTGACAGAGGGCGTCGAAGTCTCTAACCTTGCGCGATTATAGCAAGGTTTGTCCTACGTGCAAGCTGAATCGGATCTAACAAGTTTGCCCCCCGAGATCTGGAGGATCTGCTCCATGCTATTGACAAAGATGTGGTCGCCAAAAAAGCCGCCGTCAAGATCGCTTCTTCTGTTTCGCTGGCTTACTTCGTTGAGTATGGCGCTGGGTCTGTGTTTGGTCTGTTCTACGATCATGTCTGCCCAAGGCACTGGCGGCCGTATTCTTGGGCGTGTCGCTGATTCCAGCGGCGCGGTGCTGGCCAACGTGAGCGTTACGCTCACCAACGAAGCTACCGGTGTGAGCAGCAATTCGACCACGAATGCCAACGGTGATTACGGCTTCCCGCAGGTTCCGGTTGGCACCTATCGCATAGAATTTGATCTCGCGGGTTTCAAGAAGAACCTGCAGCGCGGGGTGAATGTCGATCTCAATCAGGTCGTGACCGTGAATTCGGTGCTCCAGGTGGGCGCCACCAAAGAGACGGTCGAGGTGACCTCCGAAGCTCCGCTGGTCGATACCACGAGCACGCAACTCGGCGCGGTGATGGGCGCTCAGCAGGTTTCGAACTTGCCGCTCAATACTCGTGACACCTATCAGCTTCTGCAGTTGCAGCCCGGCGTGATGTCGACGGTCGGTTCCAGCAATTCGCTTATTTATGGAAGCGACAACGCCGGCGCGGTTTCGGTGAATGGCGGTCGCGGACGATCCAACAATTTCAGCGTCAACGGGGGCGACGCTAACGATCTGTTTGCCAATCTTCCGACGGTCCAGCCTTCGCCGGACAGCATTGAAGAGTTTCGTGTTCTGACCAATACGTTTGATGCGGAATATGGGCGTAACTCGGGGTCGGTGGTGAATGTGGTTACGAAGTCGGGGACAAATGACCTGCATGGTAGCGTCTATGAGTTTTTTCGCAACAAGGTGCTGAATGCCAATGAATACTGTCTTACGGCGGCGGAAGGCCTTAATTGCGATAAACCGCAGTTCAATCAAAACCAGTTTGGCGGGACTTTTGGAGGACCGATCAAGAAGGGGCGGACATTCTTCTTTGCCTCCTATGAAGGACGGCGCATTCGTCAAGGCATCCCGTCGCCGGCCGTTACTGTGCCGAGTTCGCAGGAAACCCCATCTCCCAACAACATGTTGAATGGGCAGATTATTTCAGATTTCTCTGATGTTAACCCTATTAACGGGCCTAACCCGTTGCCGTTTAGCGGAACGCTGACTAACTCCGCGCTCCTGACAAATCGTCCTGGGTGCCAGGCGGCCAATACCGCGATTGGCGGCGGACCGATTGCGGATGGGCTTTCTTACGCAAGTATCTTCCCCTACAGTCAGATCCCGCTGGCTTGCATGGACCCGACAGCGGTCGACCTGCTGCAATTTGTGCCGCAGGCACCGAACGATGGATCTTTGATTAGCACCGTTCCGACCGAGGCGATACGAGGGGACCAGTTCACAGTGAAGATCGACCACAAGATCAATGACAAGCAGAACCTGAGCATCTATTACTACTTTAATGACGACCGCACGCTGAATCCTTTTGCTAATTTCGAGCTTGCGGGCGCTAATCTTCCTGGATTCGGAGACATTGTCGCGGAACGCTTCCAACAGTGGAACATTACTCACACTTTTACAATTAGCAACAGTACGGTGAATGAGTTCCGTTTCAATTACAACCGCGAAGGGCAACAGACCTTCCAGCATCCTGCGAATACCGAGCTCGTGCAGAACTCCTGCCCCACGGCTCCGTCTTGGCTGACCGCCGTAGCCTACCCTGCCGGTACTTCTCCTGGCACTCCTCCCGCTTGTTTTTACGGTGACGGTTCTGCTGATCCAAACGGGAGTCTCTACGGCATACATCCAATGCTCAACGCTAACCGCGAGGGACTTCCTTTCATTGGTATTTCGGGAGGATTTTCCATCGGCAATGATTTTGAGGGAGAGCTGCCGCAGACGGGAAATTCGTTTCAATGGGCAGATAGTCTAACCAAAGTTTCCGGTAATCACACCCTCAAGTTTGGCACGGATATTCGGCGGCAGCAGTTTAACCAATTCTATTACTACAACGTGAATGGAGAATTTAGTTATTACGGAGGC
>Ga0209530_1000013_pt1 | contig 149014 bp, 146 predicted proteins | sample BlaSpr_A8_Ref_O1_FD_187987 | JGI IMG/M metagenome (GOLD analysis project Ga0209530, IMG submission 187987) | Forest soil microbial communities from Thunder Bay, Ontario, Canada - Black Spruce, Ontario site 2_A8_Ref_O1 (SPAdes) (version 2) | ecosystem: Environmental > Terrestrial > Soil >...
ACCCGCAGCGCCCGGCTCCGCCGCCCTCGCGATCGCCACTAGGTTCGATGAGCGGCGACCCGCAGCGCCCGGCTCCGCCGCCCTCGCGATCGCCACTAGCGCCTGCGGCTCTTCTTGCGCGGTGGTGGGAGCGCACCTTCGGCGCGCAGTCGCGCGGCATGTTCGGCCAGTGCGTCGACCAGCGGGCCGACTGCGGCGGTATCGGGCTGGACATCCACCCGCAAGCCGAATTCGGCGGCGGTCTCGGCGGTTTTGGGGCCGATGCAGGCGATAATGGTCCGCGCGTGCGGCTTACCGGCGATGCCGACCAGGTTCCGCACCGTGGAGCTCGAGGTGAAGCACACCGCGTCAAAGCCGCCCGTCTTGATCATTTCGCGGGTGGCCGCCGGCGGCGGTGCCGCGCGCACGGTCCGGTAGGCGGTGACGTCCTCGATCTCCCAGCCACGCTCGCGCAGTCCCTCGGCGAGCGTTTCGGTCGCGATGTCGGCGCGCGGCAGCAAGACACGGTTCACCGGGTCGAAAATGCTGTCATAGGGCGGGAAGTCGTCCAGCAGACCCAGCGAGGACTGCTCCCCGCCCGGCACCAGCTCAGGGCTGATCCCGAAAGCACGGACCCGGTCGGCAGTCGATTCGCCGACGCAGGCGATCTTCACCCCGGAGAACGCACGGGCGTCCAGACCGAACTCACCAAACTTCTCCCACACCGCACGCACCGCGTTGGTGGAGGTGAACACCACCCACTGGAAACGGCCATCGACCAGACCCTTGACGGCACGTTCCATCTGAGCGGGGCTCCGCGGCGGCTCGACGGCTATGGTCGGCACCTCGATCGGAAGCGCGCCGTAACACGTCAGCCGCTCGCTCATTTCGCCGGCCTGGTCTTTGGTGCGCGGCACCAAGACCGTCCAGCCGTACAGTTCGCGGCTCTCCCACCAGTTCAGCTTCGCCCGGCTGGTCACGATCTTTCCGATGGTGACCACCAGCGGTCCAGTCAGCGGACCCGCCGGGTCGGTGACGCCGAGGGCGGCCGGGTCGGTCAATCCGTGCAGCGTGGTTTCGACCGAACGCTGTTGGCAGGTGGTGCCGTGCGCGGTCACCACGCAAGGCGTGGTGTCGGCCAGCTCGTGCTCGATCAGGGTGCGGGCCGCATCGGCCAGATGCGATGCAGTGGCCTGCAGGATCAGCGGCCCGGGAGCCGCCGCCAGTGCATCCCAGTCGGTGCCTATGGGGTCGACGCGCACATCGGCAACCGTGTGCGACGAGCCCAGCGGCAGCCCGGCGTAGCTCGGGACGGCGCTGGTAGCGGCCAGGCCGGGGACGATCTCGATGTGCAGGTGGCTGCGTGCGACGGCGTTCACCTCGGTGATCACCGCGTCGACCGTCAGCGGGTCACCGGCCACCAGCCGCACCACGTCGGCGCCCGAACGAGCCTCGGCGGTCAGCATCTTGGCGACTTCGGCGGGATCGCCCACCGCTGGGCGGATGTCGGGGCCGCCGGACATGACCGCGGGCGAGGCCTGGCCCTCATCCCCGTCGGTCGCCCCTTCGGCATTCGCTGAGATCGGCGCCGCGGGCGCCGGGCCAGAGACAGGCGGCAGGTCTTTGCCGATCAGTGTCAGCACCGGCTGCGGCACATCGGGGTCGGTGAACACCAGGGCTGCATTGGCTAACACCGTGGCAGCCCGCGTGGTCAACAATCCCGGATCGCCCGGACCGGAACCCACGAAGGTGATGCGGCCCGGTCTCGGCTTACGCCCTCGCGTCGTCATTGTCGCTCCCACGTCACTCTCATTCAATTTCCTCGCGCGGGGTTTTGCCGCGCTTCCCCAATCAGCTCCCCGGCGCCCAGCTCGAACAGCTCCGCGGCCACCGAGAGCCCGAGCTCTCGTGCCCGACCGGGAGTGCCTACGCCGGACGCACGGATCACGTCGGATCCGTCCAGTGCCGCCACGCAGCCACGCAGCGACAGCTCTTCGAAGACGCGACCGTCCTCATCAATGGACTCGACCACTTCAGCGATCGCTCCCACTGGTGCGGAGCAACCCGCCTCCAGTTCGGCGAGCAGAGCTCGCTCCGCGGTGACCGCCGCGCGTGTGTCGGCGTCGTCCAACTCCGCCAGCACTGCCGCTAACCGACTGTCACCGGCACGGCATTCGACGGCGAGCGCGCCTTGAGCCGGTGCTGGCAACATCTGCACCGGCTCGAGCGCCTCGGTGACATCATCGAGGCGGCCCAGCCGGGCCAGACCGGCCCGGGCCACCACGATGGCGTCAAGATCACCACTGCTTACCCTGTTCAACCTGGTATCTAGGTTGCCTCGTAGGGGGCGGATTTCCAAACCGAGACCCAATGCTCTAAGCTGTGCAGCCCGCCGCGGGGAGGATGTGCCCACCAGCGCCCCGACCGGCAACTCCCCCAACACCAGACCGTCGCGGGCCACCACGGCGTCGCGAGGGTCATTCCGTGGCGGTATCGCCGCCACCGTGAACCTCGGGTCGTCGACCGTTGGCAAATCCTTGTGCGAGTGCACCGCGGCGTCGACGCGGCCATCTGCGATGGCCTCACGCAACGCGGTTGTGAAGACGCCCACACCGAGGTCTTCGATGGGCGCCGACGATTGGTCGCCCGCAGTACTGATGACGACCAACTCCGCCGGGTGGCCGTTGGCGATGAGGGCGTCTCTGACGGCGGCAGCCTGAGTGGTGGCCAGCAGACTGCCCCGAGTGCCTATCCGGATCACGTGCGCCAATCGGCTACTCGGTGGAATGTTTGGGGCTGGCTTGGGCGCCCTTTGAGTCGTGCGGCGTGCCGTGCGTGCGGGTGCCCGCGTCGAATCTGCTTGACACCACTGGCAATTCACCTGCAGTGGCGACGGCGTCGACGGCCGTCTGGTCAAGTTCGAAGAGCTCTCGCAATGCCTCCGCGTAGCTGTCGCCGCCGGGGGCACTGGCCAGCTGCTTAATCCGCACAGTGGGTGCGTGCAGCAGCTTGTCCACCACCCGCCGCACGGTGCGGGCCACCTCCTCGCGCTGAGCGCTCGCAAGCCCGGGCAGCCGATTGTCCAGGCGCAGTAACTCCGCTTCGACCACATCGGCGGCTCGCTGGCGCAACGCGGTCACCGTCGGGGTGACCTCGGCCATCCGCTGCCCCGCCAGATAGGCAGCAACTTCGGCCGCAACGATGTGGCGTGCTGCGTCGACGTCGGCAGCGGCGGCATGAGCCGAAGGTTCATGCTGCACCCGGTCCACATCGATGACCCAGACGCCGGGCAGTCCGGCCACCGCCGTGTCGACGTCGCGAGGCATGCCCAGATCGCATATCACCAACGGGTGGGTCGCTTCGTCGCGATGTGCCGCAGCCAGTGCATGATGCACATCGGCCAGCGAAACCACCGGCCTCACCGCCCCGGTACAGCTCACCACTACGTCGGCGCTCGCCAATTCGTCGGCCAGCTGGTCAAGGGTGAGCGCCTCGGCCGGCACACCCGATTCGCCGATCCTGCGGACCAGCCGCTGCGCCCGGGATAGCGAACGGTTGAGTACGCCGATGCGTCCGACACCGCCCCGGGTCAGGTGTGCCGCTGACAATGCGCCCATCGCTCCGGCGCCGATCACCACGGCGGTCTTGCCTCCCAGCCCGCCGAGCCTGCGCCCGGCCATGTCCAGAGCGACCGACACCACGGAGGCGCCGGCCGCGTCGATGGCGGTTTCGGAATGCACCCGTTTACCCACCGACAGCGCCCGCTGGGCCAGCTCGTGTAGCACCCGGCCGACGGTGCGGTTGGCCTCGGCGGTGGCATACGCACGACGCACCTGCCCAAGCACCTGCTGCTCGCCGATCACCGCCGAATCCAGACCACTGGCAACCGCGAACAGATGCTCGACGGCGGCCTCGCTGTAGCGGACGTAGGCGTATTGGGTCAGGTCGCCCATCGACATGCCGGAGTATTCCGACAGCACTTGCCCAATCACTGATAATCCGCCGTGGAACGCGTCCACCACGGCGTAGACCTCGACCCGGTTACACGTCGACAGGACCATGGCCTCGGTGACCAGCGGCGACTGGAGCATCCGGTCAACGATCTTGATCTGATCGGACTCGTCGATGCTGAGTTGTTCCAGGACCGAGACCGGCGCACTCCGGTGCGAAACCCCGAAGAGCAGGATGCTCACGGCAGCATCACCTGGCCAGCCCCCTTGCTATTCACCAGTAACTCAACTGGTGCCTACGGTAATCGTTTATCAGCCGGCCTACCAAATAATCGGCCCGGCGCCTCCCGGCGGCTGCGCGGCCCGTCCCCGGCCGCCTTGTTATCGGGCGAGATCAGCGCGGAGCCGGGCTTCGTCGATCTCCCAGTAACTATGCTCGCGGCCGTCCAGCAGGATCACCGGCAGGCGGTCGCCGAACTCGGCCCGCAACCCGGGGTTGCCCGCCGATGCCACGGCGTCGACATCAGTCGTGGAAAGGTCGAAACCAAGCTCACCAGCCAGTTCAGCCAGCCGGGCGTGTACTCGCGCGCAGATAGTGCACCCGTCCCGGGTCAGCAGCTGGACTTGCGGCCGGCTTGTGGCCTCGCTCATGCCATCAGTGTGTCCCCTTCGCGCGCGAGGTACTCACAGAGGGCTTTGCGGGTGAATTGTCGGGCCGCACCGTCGTCGTTACGTTGCCGCTGTGGCTGCTACAGAAAATCTGCGCGTCGACCCTATGGTGCTGCAGGGGTTCGCCCAAGCGCTGCGCGGTGGTGCCCAAGATCTGCGAAATCGGCTGGCCGAGCTCGACGGTGAGGTCAGCGAGATGTTGGCCGGCTGGCGCGGCAAATCTGGGGGTGCTTACAGCACTGCGTGGGAGCTCTGGCATCGCGGCGCCGGCGAGGTGCAGGTCGGATTGTCGATCCTGGAAAAGTTGATAACCCACGCCGGCCGGGTTTATCAGCAGAACGAGGCCGCATCCACACATGCCCTGCGCGAGGTCGGCCGTGGCTGAGGCATTTCGGGTGGATCCCCAGGCGTTGGCCGACTCGGTGCAACGAATGGCCGACTTTGGCCGCTATGCCGAAAGCATGCTCACCGAAATCGACTCTCTCGTCGCCAATCTGCACGCAACGTGGACAGGGGAAGGTGCGACGGCCCACGCCGAGGCGCACCGGCACTGGGCTCGGGGCGAGGCGATGATGCGCGAGGCGTTGGCTCAATTACGGACCGCAGGTGCGACAGCACACCGCAACTACACCGGCGCCGTGTCGACCAATTTGACTATGTGGTCATGACCTGATGTCGCCGCTGGCTGTGGATCCCGGAGCTCTTGACCGTGCGGGTGCCGACGTCGTTGTAGCCGGTGAGAGTTTGGGGTGGGTCGTCTTTACGCTGACAATGGCGCTGTCGGGATGTGCGGGGATGGCCGGTGATGATCCCGCCGGCACGACGCTGGGCGGTAGCTACGACGGTTCGGCAGCCAAGCTCGTCGGGGCGATGGTGGCCACCCGCAACGGGTTGTGCAACCTCGGCGCCGGCGTGCGGATGTCAGCGCACAACTACTCGCTTGCCGAAGCAAGGTCTGATATTGGGGGCCAAAGCAATCCGCTTCCGGCGCCGCAGTTGGTCGAACCTCTCGTGGCCGGCTCACCGCCGTCATCGGTAGGAGCCGGTGACGGCGCCCCGCCGGGCTGGGGATGGGTGGCCCCCTTCATCGGAATGATCTGGCCGACAGCGGATCCGGCGAAATTGCGCACCGCGGCGGCGGCCTGGAGTGACGCCGGCACAAAGTTCGCGCTCACCGAAATCCAGGAAACAGCCGGGCCGATGGGAGCGGTTCGTGCCCAACAGATTCCCGAAGGGCCGGCTATCGACGCCGCTTTTTCTGATGCCTATGCCAGCACCACGAGCATCGTGGCGCAGTGCCAAACGATCGCGGCCCAGCTCAGCAGCTACGCAGCAAAGGTCGACCAGGTGCACGCGGCGATCCTGGACCTGTTGGCGCGCATCTGCGACCCGTTGACCGGGATCAAAGAGGTTTGGGATGTCCTGACGGACAAGGACGAAGACGAGATCAAAAAGATCGCCGGCGACATCCGCACGGTAGTCGACAACTTCATAGCCGAGGTCGACACGCTGCGGGCCCGGATCGCCGCAGTGCTTGAGCAGGCGACGACGGTGGTCACCGCGATGGGCGACTACGCCGTCAAGCATTGGGATCCGTTCTCGCACGCCCTTGGGCACGCTTTCAACCAGCTAGGGCAGCGCTACAAAGGCATCGGCGAGGAGGCCGGCGGACTGCTCAAAGGATTGTGGGAGGTCAGCCAACTGCGGGCCGTGACCGACCCGCAGGGTTGGTTCAACTCCTTGGGCGAGGTGAGCGGGGGGATTGCGCCGCTCATCGGGGCCGGCGGCGAGCACGGGCCTGCGATCGGCCAGGCGTGGCAGCAACTCGGTAAGGACCTGACCCACTGGGATGAGTGGAAGTCCAACCCACTCGAGGCCTACGGGAAAACTGAGGTCGATCTGGCGACGATGTTTCTGCCAGGCGGCCCGGTCTCAAAGCTCGACAAAATGGGCACCGCTGCTCGCGATGTCTTAGATCTCGGGAAAGGCCTCAGGAAGCCGCCGACGCTCGAACCGCTTAAACCCCCGCCTGTCGAGCCACCCAAGCCTCCGCCGGCTAAACCCGGGCCGACGCCTCGGGCCCTGCCGCCGGAATTCGCGCCACAGACCAAGCCGGCACCGGCTGCTCCCGGCACCCCGGCGCCGCACAGTCCAACCGAATCGAAGCCACCGGTACCGCACGAGCCCGGTGCAGGCCCCGCGCCCCAACCGAAGGGTGCGCCGCCGACACCGGCGGGCCCGCGTCCGGGTCCGGCGCCCATCGCGCCGAGCGACGACCCGCCGCCACTTGATCCGCGACCGACTGAACCGGTCCCGGCCCGGGCAACCGAGTCGTCGGCCCATAGTGGGGAACCCGGCGGCTACAGCCACGACCCAGGATTGCAATCGCCGGAATCGGCCCCTGAATATCCCGAATATCCTGACGCTGAGCGTAGAACGACGATAAGCGGGCACGGTGCCTATGATCCCGCCGATGGTCATTTGACTGTGCCGCAAGGTACCACAATCACCCTATACGCGGAACACGGATCGACCATCACCGATGATCTTGGCAATCTGATCGAGACCGGTGGCGACACGTCTATGGTCTATTCGCGTACTTTCCATCCAGGCGAACAGATACCGAATTACACGATTTATCCGCCAGACGGACTAAACATTATGGGTACGCCACAAACAGTGTTGAATCCAACACGGTTAACCGAGCTTATAAATGAGGAAATGGGTCGCGTCGACCTTGCAATATGCCCCTACGACGAAACCTGCCCAACAGGCATGATATATGATGTAGACGGTATATTTAACCAATGGACGGGTGTCTACGAACCGTACAGGAGCGATGGATTTGACTCCGCCGAATAATATCGATGTCGAAGAGATCGTACGGATTGCCTCGCAAGAGCAGCATCCAGCGGCGCGTCGACGCCTACTTAAGGCCATTCACCTTGTCGAGGTGTTCTTTTCATACAAGGTGACACAGCGTGATGGTAAAGAAGTCAGATCAACCCCACTGCTCCGGTTGTCGGACGGTACGCATGCGATGATGTTGTATACGTCGAAATCGCATCCGGATCTGACAGAACGCTTCGCCGGCGGCGCCTTTAAAGACACCCTTGCCGCTGCACTCCAGATGCCACCCCTCGACTGGGTGATTCTATCGAACTCCGCGTCACAGTGGGTGGCAATCGCTAAAGGCCAAATCTCGGGGATTCTCGACGACCTGCATTCAGATCGGGAGGGCCAGATTGGGTCCCCTATGGCTTCAGAAGTTGATCCAACGGGAAAGATACTCGAGGACTTCATAACCGACCATGTCACATCCAAGTCCGACGAATTGCCATTACCGATCGGATCCGTGCTTGGAGATCGCGAGCTATTCCTGGATCTGACTGCCGGACAGGACGAAAACGGTCAACCAATTATGAAGACTTTCCAGATTCAACACTTACCGCATTTGATTCGAGTCTATACCAGCCGAATACGACCAGGCATTACATACGGTGGTATTCGGTGGAAAGCGCTCAAAGACATGATCAGGAACGCGCCCGAAATCAGTGGTGTCCAGATCATGAACAACACAGATGACTGGGTCGTGTTTGATCGTGAATCATTAGGCTTGGATTCAAGCGATAAATAAGGGATCCGCCAACGGCAGGACCAGCACTCCATTCTTGCGCAAGCAGACGACCTCGTCGACGTCGCCCCAGGTTCGACACACCAGCGCAAGTCCTCAGCCGACTACCGTCGACCGCGACAACAACCACTTCGCGCCGGATAGGGTTGATACCGGCCTTACAACAGGCTGCACAGGCCACCGGGCTGCACACCGATATAGGAGGTTTCCGATGGCTTCCTCTGAGTCGGACGGCGCGGACCGCGCCGGTCGCGTTCACCTCGAATCGCTCGCCGCCAACGCCAGTGCCGCTCGTGCACTCGATGACTTGCACGCCGAGGATGCCGAGGGTCGTTTGCAGCCACCGATCGACCTGACCGCGGCCGCTTTCTTCGATGTGGATAACACGCTGGTCCAAGGCTCCTCGGCAGTGCATTTCGGCCGTGGACTGGCCGCTCGCAACTACTTCACCTATCGCGATGTGCTCGGATTCATCTACGCCCAGACCAAGTTCCAGTTGCTCGGCAAGGAGAACAGTAATGACGTCGCGGCCGGCCGGCGCAAAGCCCTCACCTTCATCGAGGGCCGGTCGGTCGAACAGCTGATCACGCTGGGTGAGGAGGTCTACGACGAGATCATCGCCGACAAAATCTGGACCGGCACCCGCGAGCTCACGCAAATGCACCTCGATGCCGGCCAGCAGGTGTGGCTGATCACCGCCACGCCGTACGAACTCGCGGCGACCATCGCGCGCCGGCTCGGCCTGACCGGCGCGCTGGGTACCGTCGCCGAGTCGGTCGACGGAGTATTCACCGGCAGGCTGGTCGGTGAGATCCTGCACGGCCCTGAAAAAGCGCACGCGGTGCGGTCGCTGGCAATCCGGGAAGGACTCAACCTCAAACGGTGCACCGCGTATTCCGACAGCTACAACGACGTACCCATGCTGTCGCTGGTAGGCACCGCGGTCGCCATCAATCCCGACGCCCGCCTGCGCAGCCTGGCCCGGGAACGCGGCTGGGAGATCCGTGACTTCCGAACCGCCCGCAAAGCCGCCCGTATCGGGGTGCCTTCGGCCCTGGCGCTGGGCGCGGCCGGCGGCGCATTGGCAGCACTGGCCTCGCGACGTCAATCACGCTGATAAGCTGCGCCGCTGAGCACATATTCGAGCGGAGAACACAGCGGCATGACAACTCCCGAAGAAGCCCAGGGCATCATCGGCAAGAACTACCGGCACCTGGACTACTTCCAAGTCGGACGTGAGAAGATCCGTGAGTTTGCGCTCGCGGTCAAAGATGAACATCAGATGCACTACAGCGAGGCTGTCGCTGCCGACGCCGGCTACCCCGGACTGGTTGCCCCGCTAACGTTCGTGGCGATCGCCGGGCGGCGCGTGCAGGCCGAGATCTTCACTAAGTTCAACGTCCCGATCAACCTCGCCAGGGTCATCCACCGCGACCAGAAGTTCCGGTTTCACCGACCGATCCTGGCCCAGGATAAGCTGTACTTCGACACCTATCTAGACTCGGTGATCGAGTCCCACGGCACCGTGATCGCGGAGATCCGCAGCGAGATCACAGATGCCGACGGGTGCCTGCTGGTCACCAGCGTCGTCACGATGCTGGGAGAAGCAGCAAAACAAGAAGTCGGCGCCGAAGAAACCGTCGCCGCAATTGCATCCATATCAGCCGGAAAGTAGGGTCGATTTAATGACGTCACAGGGGGAAGAGGGCGGCACCCAGCTGAAGCCGCCGATCGAAGCGGTCCAATCCCATTACGACCGATCAAACGAATTCTTCAAGCTGTTCCTCGACCCGTCGATGACCTACAGCTGCGCCTACTTCGAACGCGACGGCATGACGCTGGAAGAAGCCCAGTACGCAAAACGCAAGCTTGCGCTGGACAAGCTCAACCTCGAGCCCGGCATGACGCTGCTCGACGTCGGCTGTGGCTGGGGCTCGACCATGCGCCACGCGGTCGCGGAGTACGACGTCAACGTGATCGGCTTGACGCTCAGTGAGAATCAGCTCGCTCACGACAAGGCGAAGTTCGCCGAGATGGACAGCCCCCGCCGGAAAGAGGTGCGGCTGCAGGGCTGGGAGCTTTTCGACGAGCCGGTGGACCGGATCGTGTCGCTCGGCGCGTTTGAGCACTTCGCCGACGGCGCCGGCGACGCGGGATATGAGCGCTACGCCACGTTCTTCAAGAAGTTTTACAACGTGATGCCCGACGACGGCAGGATGCTGCTGCACACGATCGTGGTGCCCACGGCCGAGGAGGCCAAAGAGCGCAATTTACCGACCACGATGACCCTGTTGCGCTTCATCAAATTCATCTTGACCGAGATTTTCCCCGGCGGTAAGTTGCCTCTGATCTCGCAGGTCGACGACTACTCGACCGGGGCGGGCTTCAAGATCGACCGCCACCACATGATCGGGTCGCATTACGTTCCGACGTTGAATGCCTGGGCCGCGACGCTGGAAGCACAAAAAGACAAGGCCATCGAACTGCAGGGGCAAGAGGTCTACGACATCTACATGCATTACCTGACCGGCTGCTCAGATCTTTTCCGCGACGGCTACACGAACGTCTGCCAGTTCACCCTGGTCAAGTAACCGCATTCCCGTTCCCGCCAGCGTAACGCTGTGGCGAATCCACGCTGGATTCTTCGCAGTGGCGTTACGGTGGCGGCAGAAGGTCTAGCCCAAGAAGATGTTGCGGCGGCCGGCGAGCAACCGGTACAGCGTCTGCTGGATCGTCTCGCGCACCTGATCGGTCAACTCGAAGGTGACCATCGGGTCGTCGGCGTCGCTGGCGGCGTAATCGGTGGTGTAGATCGGCTCACCGAATGCGATATGCCACTTCGACGGCAACGGCACCAGGCCCGCCGGCCCGGCCAACGGGAACAGCGGCGTGATCGGGAAGTAGGGCAGGCCGAACAGCCGCGCCAGCAGCTTGACATCGGTCAGCATCGGATAGATCTCTTCGGAACCGATGATCGAGCATGGGATGATCGGCACCTTTGTGCGTATCGCCGCCGTCACAAAGCCGCCACGGCCGAACCTCTGCAACCGATAGCGGTCCTCAAAGCGCTTGCCCAGGCCCTTGTAGCCCTCCGGGAACACAGCGGTGAGCTCGCCCGCCGCGAGCAGCCGGTGCGCGTCGGTCGTGCAGGCCATGGTGTGGCCCGCCCGACGAGCGGCTTCGCCGACAACCGGCAAGTCGAACACCATGTCGGCGGCCAGCAGCCGCAGATCCCGCTGCGCGGGATGCTCGTCGTGCACCGCCACCGACAGCATCAACCCGTCGAACGGCAACACCCCGGCGTGATTGGCCACCAGCAGCGCAGCACCATCGCGCGGCAGGTTCTCGATGCCGCTGACCTCGACCCGGAACCACGACCTGAAGAAGAACCTCAGCAAAGGCCGGACGACCGCGTTATTGAAGTGCGGATCGAACCCGAACTCGTCGACACTGTAGTCGCCGGTCAACCGTTGCCGCAGGAATCCGGCGACCCCGGCGACGCGCTGCGCAAGGTCGTTGAGTGGTACCTCGGCGGCGGACGTCGCACCGGCGGCACGCCGGTGCTCATCGATTTCGCGGACGACATTGGCTACCTGTTCGGCCGACCCCTGGCTACCCGGATCGGAAAGTAACGAAGGATGCTGACGCGATGCTTGTCCGGCTCTGCGGCGCGCAGCGGCCCGACCCCGATTGGTGTGCAGGGGAATGACATTGGCTCTGTTTTCACCTGCCACGCTACCTACCTGACCCCACCCCTGGAATTGGATTTCGGCTACCCCAGCGTTGCGCGATCGCTATGGCTCGACCCTCTAAGGAGCCTACCCGATTCGGGTCGATTATGGGAGTCAAGCCCCAGCCGCGGACGTAGTCGTCGAACGCCGCCGCCGTCGACCATTTGGGCTGGAAGCTAAGTTCGGAGCGCATCCTGGTGGTATCCATGACCCGGCCGAAACTCAAGTAGTTGAATTGCTCGCGATCGATCTCGGTGTACCGGTTAGCCCTCCTCAGCGAATCCAGAGCCCAGACGCCGAAGCCGGGCACCGGCAACGGGATCCGGCCGGCTCGCCGGATTGCCTGCGACAACATGATGATCCCGCTGGCGCCGATGTTGAACGTGCCGGCATTGCCGGCCATCGCCGCGCGCTCTAGCGCGCCCAGTGCATCTTGCTCGTGTAGCAACTGCAGTCGAGCATCCCGGCCAAACATCGTGGGAACCAACGGCCCGGCCAGATACCGCGACAGCGTGGTGTCCATCGCTGGGCCGATCATGTTGGCCAGCCGCAGGATGGTCACCGCAATGTCTGGGCGGCGCCGGCCCAACCCGCGCACGTAACCCTCGATATCGAGGCTGTCCTTGGCGAAACCCCCGCGAAACGGCCTACGGCTGCTGCTGTCCTCGGTGAACATCACCGGATCACGCGCACTCGACCCGTACACCTCCGAGGTCGACTTGAGCACGACGCGGCGTACCGAGGGCGCCTTCTGACAGGCCGCGAACAGTTGCATCGCGCCCATCACGTTGAGCTCCTTCAACGCCGCGCTACCGCCGGACCGCGGCGCGTACGACGCCGCCGCGGCGTGCACCACCGTGTCGACTTCGCCGTTTCGAATCACCTTGGCGATAAATGGATTACGAATGTCAGCGCGAACGAACTCGGCCCGACCCATCCGGCGCAGCATGTCCTTGCTCGGCGCGATCGCGTCGACCGCTATTACCCCTTTGATCAGTGGATTCTGGGCGAGCCGAGCAGTCAGGTAGCCGCCCAGAAAACGGCAAGCGCCAGTGACCAGCACCACTTTGGGGTAGTGCACGGTGTCGTTCGCCTTACCGCCAGTCCCAGCACCTTCCCCGGGCCCGTTCGAGGAATCCACCCGAACAGCCTAGCGGCCAGGAGAGACGGAGGCGTTACGGCAGCGTGACGGTCAGCGCGAGCAGGGCCTACTTGCCAAGTTTTCTGCGCTGCACCCGGGTGCGGCGCAGCAGTTTGCGGTGCTTCTTCTTCGACATGCGCTTGCGCCGCTTCTTGATTACTGAACCCATGAACTCCGCTATCTGAACCGTGACCGCTTTTGAAGGACTGCAAATGGAACGTGGTCACTTTACCCGGGGGCGCGCACGAAACACCAAACCGGCACCGCTGGGCCGCCTTGAAAGGCCCAGCCATGCGCTTCAGCTGCCAAGACGGCCGCGCACCATTGTGCGGCCGGTTTCGGCTCAGCCCGCGTCGAAGTACGAAGTCTCCAGCATTTCGTGCACGGCCTTGGCATGCACCCGGAAAGACCGCCCAACTCGAACAGCTGGCAGCTCGCCGTTGTGGACCAGCCGGTACACCGTCATCTTGGAGACCCTCATCAGGGCCGCCACCTCCGCGACGGTGAGAAACTGTGTCCTGGCCTGCTGGCCTTCGGCGGAACCGGCATCTCGCACCGATTTACCGCCAGCCGATGGCCCGTTCGTTGACGTCATCGCAACCCAATCGTGTCAGGCACGCGCAATGCCAATGGCTTCCCCTCCGCTGGCACCCACACGTGCTTACAAGAGGAGAATAGCGGGACTAGTGGGGTTACTGGTACTGGTGGGGGACAATCAGTTCAAAATTCTTGAATTATTCTGATGTAATTCTTAGCTGCTCAGAGCGCCTTTTGGCGGCCTGAACCGCCGCGTCAACGGCCACCCGCAGCCCACCTCGTTCGAGTTCGCGTAGCGCAGCGGCGGTCGTACCACCAGGCGAAGTAACCGTTGCTCGCAGCTGCGTCGCGGTGGCGTCCGCCCGGATTCCCCGCGAATCGCTGTCCCCCGACCCCCGGTCTTCATCCATCCGCTCCAGCAGCATCGCCGCCGAACCTGCCATTGTCTGCGTGGTCAGGTCGGTGGCCACCTGGCGGCTCAAACCCGCCGCAACGCCCGCGTCCACCAGGGCCTCGACCATCAAAAAGAAATATGCGGGACCAGATCCGGACAGCGCCGTCACCGCATCCATTTGCTGCTCGGGAACGGTCAGCACGCCGCCGACCGCGTCGAACAAGGCCGAGACCTCCTCGAGCTGTTGGCCAGTGACGAAACGCCCTTTGGCCAGCGCGGTGACGCCCGCGCCCACCAACGCGGCCGCGTTCGGCATCGCCCGGACCACCGGCGTTCCGGCCGGCAGCTTGGACTCGAAGTACGTGATCGTGATCCCTGCCGCGACAGTGACGTAGACCTGCTCAGCGCTGTCGTTCTCGGCTGCGGCGGCCGCCCGGGCCAGCTCCCCCATCACCGACTCGACATCGACGGGTTTGACCGCGACTACGACGAACGTCGCGTTGTCCACTGCCTCGGTCACCGACGTCACCAACACCGAATAGGTGTCTGCCAGGTATTTCGCGCGCTCGGGCGTGCGTTCGGCCACCACCAGGTCTTTAATCTGCCGCCCCGCCCGCAGCAGGCCAGACAGCAATGCCTCGCCGATGCTGCCGCCACCGATGATCGCGATTCTTGCCATGCCGGAAAGCATCGCAGACAGCTCGGCTCAGTCGTGCTACCGGGCAGGGGGCACTATCGCCAGTTGGCGCGACTGCGCCACGAGGCGGCCCAACCTGTCGACGACGATGTGGTCCTCATCGAACCAGGCGTGCCCGATCTCCATGCAGGTGCAGACCACCCGCAACCAGCCATCGGCCGGCAGGGCCCGAAGGAAGGCTGTGAACGCCACGGTAGGCGCCCAGCCGGTCCGGTCCACGGCGAAAGTCACCGGCGCCGATAGATCCCCACACATGAGGGCGAACAGCGCGTCTGGAGCGACGCCGCGTGGGCGCGCCCACATCTGCAGCATCGGCGGCCGCCCGTCGCCGCTGGGCCGCATCGTCGACAGCACCGGCCGCACGTCGCAGCCTTCGCCCAGGTGCACGAGGCCGGCCAGCGGGTGGCCAGGCCCGATCGGTTCGATGCCGGCGGGCGGCTCCGGTGCCATCAAATCCACGACCGGGTTCGCCGACAGCAGCGGCGCGCCCCCAGCACCGGGCAGAAAATGCTCAGGTACACCGAGATTGACCACTGCGTGTACTGCTGTGCGGTCGCCCTGCATGAGCTCGACTTCGACCACGCTGACGCGGCGACCGCTTTTGCGGATCGAGGTCGCCAGTCGCATCACCCCGGGATCGGGGGCCCACAGGAAGCTGGCCGACACCGCGACCGGCTGCAGTCCGACGGATGGGTCGCCGCAGGCGGTGCGGGCGGCGTTGGCACATAGCGCCACCATCGCGCCGCCGTGCACCTTGGGACCGATTGTCCAGTGCTTGTTCAGCTCGCCTTCATAGATACCTGGATCGACCTCCCGCAGCGTCATTGCGGTGGTGAACAACGCGTTCATGGTCATCCTGGGAGGTCCTTAGGAGGTCCTTGGAATGTCACCGCAAGGTCACCGCATCAGGTGCGTCCGGGCGAACTGCAACGATTCGGCGAGCATAACTTCGCGCTCGTTGGCTGACCGCGCACTTGACGTGGACACCTCGAGGATGACGTGGCCGGCGAAACGCCCGCCGGCCAGCATCTGGCACACCTCGGCGGTAGGTTGCGTGCCGTGCCCGGGCACCAGGTGCTCGTCGGCGGGCAGCCCGCTGCCGTCACAGAGGTGCAGATGCGCCAGCCCCGCGCCCATCCGCTGCGCCATGTCCAGCGAGTCGGTGCCTGCGGTGGCGGTGTGCGAAAGGTCCAGCGTGTAGTGCGCATGGTCGCCGTCCAACGGGTCGTAGGACGGCGCGAACGCTGAAATCGCCGGGCCAGGGCCGCCGCCACGCCTGCGCATCCGTTCCCGCGACTGGTCGGCCCCGAAAAACCGGTCCGCCCGGAACGGGAACATGTTTTCCACAGCGACCATCACGTCGCTGGCTGCTTCCAGGGCCCTAACCTGGTCGCTGAATCCCTCGGCATAGCGCCGTTGCCAACGAAACGGTGGATGCACGACAACGGTCTGGGCGCCCAATTCCTCGGCGGCTTTCACGCTGCGGTCCAGCTTGGGAATCGGGTTGGATCCCCACACCCGCTGGGAGATCAGCAGACAAGGAGCGTGCACCGAGAGCACCGGCACGTGATAGCGCCGGGACAGCTTCTTGATGGCACTGATGTCCTGGCTGACCGACTCGCTCCACACCATCAGCTCGACCCCGTCGTAGCCGAGCCTGACCGCGTACTCGAATGCGGCCTCGGCCCGCAACGGGTAGACCGAGGCCGTCGACAGACCGACTTTGATTGCTGGGCGCACTGTCAGTAGCTGGCGCCTAGCCCGTTTGCAAGGACAGCGCCAGCGGTCCCAGCGTGATCAGCGCACCCACTGCGACCGCGATCAACGTGCTCGCGATGTCCTCGGTCTTTCGAACCACCCGGACCCCTACCACCAGGCCCAGAATGACCAACACAGATAGCACCAGCGCCACGATGCTGTTCCATCGCCACAGCTGGTCGAAGGCGATGAACAGCCCCGCGCCGAACGCGACGGCCAGGATCGACTGCAACACGATCAAGCTGCCGCGCCACAGTGTCTGCAATGTACCCGGGCCCCGATGGGCATCCTGGGCGCCCGCTGGGCGGGCCTCGAGACCGGGGTGCTCCTCTTCGAGTTCGTCTCTTGTCGATCCGGCGTCCAGCGAGTCGGCATCCGCTCTGGCCAGTTGGTCACTGCGCCGTCGTGCCAACTCATCGGCGAGGGTCTGCCCGCCGCCGAACAATGTCCCTTCCGAAGCCAGCAGGTATGAGCGCACGTATGCGGAATCCTCGATGGCCGGTTCCGCTTCGCGCACCTCGGAATCCATCAAGTTGACCGGGCTACCTGCGTAATCGTCCACGGGGTCCGGACTCATGTCCTCCGCACCGGATGGTGGACCCGGCTTCCCGGCGCGAGCAGCCGGGTGCCCGGCGTCGCGTGCCTCGGCATTGCGCAGGGGCCGTGGGTAAGCGCTACGCTCGGGCCCCGACGCGCGTTGAGTCTGCGGCGGCGACTTGGGCCAGCGCGGCTCGGGTTCGGACCAATAGGCGGGCTTGGTCTGTTTTTCGCCCACTCGTCCGGCGACGGCCTGCTCGGAACCGGGTTCAGCACGTGTCTGCGAGGTTTCCGCAACGTGCACTGCCCCGTTTGCGCCGGAGCCGCGTGTTGCCGGCGGGGCATCCTGCGTCTCGCGGTGGTGATCGTCGTCACGAATGATCGGGATTTCACCGGTCAGCTCGGCAACCGTGACCGCGTCGCCGTCGCCACGCCTACGGCGACGCCGGCGAGTGACCGCCGGCGCGCCGAGGTTTCCATTCCTGGCCAGCAATTCGGCCACCGAGATCGGCTTGGTGCCCTCCGCCTCAGAGTGTGGTCCGGTCATGGTTTGTCGCCTCTCGATCGGTTAACCGCGTTCCGATCAACTACCTGGCCTCCAGCATCGCGCACCGATGTCTCCATGAGGGCAGTTCCGTCGGCTTCACTGTCGAGTTTGCGCAAGATGAGACCTTCCCGTAATGCCCACGGGCAAATATCCACCGTTTCTATCGACAGCGCTCGCATACCCGCTTCCGCCACCAGAGCGCCCGCCACGATTTGTGGCGCTCGCTCGGCGCTGACTCCTTCCAGTTCCGCCCGGTCAGCGGTCGTCATCCTAGAGATGAAAGATATGAGTTGTCTGAGTCCGTTGGCAGTAAGTGTCCTCTTCACCCGTGGTCCGGCCGCCGACGGCGCCGCACCAGTGAGCCGGGCCAACGAGCGAAACGTCTTCGACGTTCCGACCGCCAGATCAGGGGTACCCGCCTCGAGCACGGACACACTGGCATCCGCGAGCTCGGAGTCCAGCCAGTCACGCAGCATCCCCACCCGGCGCCGACCGGGCGGATCGTCGGGCAGCCACTCGCGAGTCAACCGTCCGGCACCCAGCGGCAGCGATAACGCCACCTCGGGCTCCTCATCGACGCCGCTGGACAGCTCAAGCGAGCCGCCGCCGATGTCGAGGTTGATGATCCGCCCCGCACTCCACCCGTACCACCGGCGCACCGCCAGGAAGGTCAGCCGCGACTCATCGACGCCGCGGAGTGCCTGTAACTCGACACCGGTGTCTTTGCGCACCCGGGCCAGCACGTCCTCAGAATTCTCAGCGTCCCGGACCGCGGACGTGGCGAAGGCCATCAGCGCTTCACAACCGGAGCTGACCGCGATCTTGGCGAACTCGTCGATCGTGGAAATCAGCTTCTCGGCGCCCCGCTTGGTGATCTTGCCAGAGCTATCGGTGGCCTCGGCCAATCGTAATGTGGCCTTCGTCGAACTCATCGGCGTCGGATGCCCGCCGCGGTGGGCATCGACTACCAGCAGATTAACGGTGTTACTACCCACGTCGAGCACGCCTAATCGCACAAAAATAACCTAGCCGGGCGACGATGCGGGGGCGCGTCGCACCCCGCCGAGAAGCCCGGCAATCCATGATCGAGCCGGCCCGAGTGTCAGCGTCCGAAGCGGCAGCAATTGTGGTCTAACGTTGAATCCGTGGCGAACTCGCGCCCGGAGCCGGGGCAAGAGGTTGAATTGGACTTCACCCGCGAGTGGGTGGAGTTCTACGACCCGGACAACCCCGAGCACCTGATCGCGGCCGACCTCACTTGGCTGCTGTCCCGCTGGACGTGTGTATTCGGCACGCCGGCCTGTCGCGGCACTGTGGCGGGCCGGCCGGATGACGGTTGTTGCTCACACGGTGCGTTCTTGTCGGATGACGACGACCGCGCCCGGCTGGACGACGCGGTGCAGCAGCTGACTGCCGACGACTGGCAATACCGCGAAAAAGGCTTGGGCCAAAGAGGCTACCTGGAACTCGATGAGCATGACGGCCAACCTCAATACCGCACCCGCAAACACAAGAACGCCTGCATCTTCTTGAACCGGCCCGGCTTTGCCGCCGGGGCGGGCTGCGCACTGCACAGCAAGGCACTCAAGCTCGGCGTGCCGCCGTTGACGATGAAACCCGATGTCTGCTGGCAGTTGCCGATCCGGCGCAGCCAGGAGTGGGTAACCCGGCCTGACGGCACGGAAATCCTCAAGACGACCGTCACCGAATACGATCGCCGCGGCTGGGGATCCGGTGGCGCCGAGCTGCATTGGTATTGCACCGGCGACCCGGCCGCCCACGTCGGCGCCGAACAGGTGTACGTGAGCCTGGCCGCCGAACTCACCGAACTGCTTGGCGCGAAGGCCTACGGGGAGTTGGCGGCGATGTGCAAGCGCCGCAGCAAGTTAGGGCTCGTCGCCGTGCACCCTGCGACCCGGGCTGCCGAGTAACCAGGCGCCGCCTAGCCCTCCAGCTTGTAGCCCAGACCCCGCACCGTCACCAGGTGCACCGGGTTGGCCGGGTCGGCCTCGATCTTGGACCGCAGGCGCTTGACGTGGACGTCGAGCGTCTTGGTATCGCCGACATAGTCCGCGCCCCAGACCCGATCGATCAGCTGTCCGCGGGTCAGCACCCGCCCGCTGTTGCGCATCAGGTATTCGAGCAGGTCGAATTCCTTGAGCGGCAGCGTGATGGCGTCGCCACTGACCGAGACGACGTGTCGCTCGACATCCATCCGCACCGGGCCGGACTCCAGCACACCGTCGCTGATCTCGGAGTCGTCGTCACCGCCGCGGCGAAGCACCGCCCGGATCCTGGCGATCAACTCGCGCGCCGAGTACGGCTTGGTCACATAGTCGTCGGCGCCCAGCTCCAGGCCGACCACCTTGTCGATCTCGCTGTCCCGAGCGGTCACCATGATCACCGGGACGCTGGAACGTGCACGCAGTTGCTTGCACACGTCAGTACCCGACATCCCCGGCAGCATCAGATCGAGGAGGACGATGTCTGCGCCGGCGCGATCGAACTCGGAGAGCGCCGCTGGCCCGTCGGTCACCACCGTGGCCTCAAATCCTTCCTTGCGCAGAAGAAACGCCAGCGGATCGGCAAGCGACTCCTCGTCCTCCACGATCAGCACACTGGTCATCAGCGCAACTCCTCCTCATCGCTTCGCTCTGCATCGTCAGCGCGGGTCATCGACTTAGCTCTCCCTCTCTTTGGGACCTAGTGGGCCGCAGGTCACGACCCCTTGGTTGCTCGGGTTGCTCGTCATCGTCCTGTTCGGCCGACACGGACGCGGGAATAGACAAAGTGAACGTCGATCCCGTTCCTGGCTTGCTCCACACGCCGATGCTGCCGTCGTGGTTGGCCGCAACGTGTTTGACGATGGCCAGCCCCAGACCACTGCCGCCGGTGGCGCGCGAACGCGCCTTGTCCCCACGGAAGAACCGCTCGAAGACGCGCTCCTGGTCTTCCAGAGCGATCCCGATGCCCCGGTCGGTCACGGCGATCTCGATGTTGTCGCCGCGGCGGCGGCGGCTGATCGACACCGGCGACCCGGGAGGCGAATAGGCAATCGCGTTGGAGACCAGGTTGGCCAGGGCGGTAACTAGCAGGGTTTGGTCGCCCAGCACCTGCAAGCCGCTGGGCGCGTCAGTGCGAACCTCGATATGAGCATTCTCGGCGGCCACCTTGTGGCGTGAAATCGCCTCGGAAACAACGGTATCGACGTCAACAGCGGTTACGTTGGGCAATCGCTCGGCGCCCTGCAGCCGCGACAGCTCGATCAACTCCGCAACCATGTCGCCCAGACGGTTGGCCTCGATGAGCGCCTTCTCGGCGAACCGGCGAACGGTTTCGGGGTCGTCGGCCGAAGCCAGCAGAGCCTCGGCGAGCAGAGCCATGGCGCCAACCGGGGTCTTGAGCTCGTGGCTGACGTTGGCAACGAAGTCACGCCTGGTCGTCTCCATCCGCGCATAGTCAGACTGGTCGTGGACGAAGACCACGGCGAACCGACGGTCTTCCTCACTCAGCAGCCGGGCTTGCCCGTGCACCGATAACCCGGACCTGCCCGCGACCTGACGTTTGCCCGGCTGCAGGTCGAACTCGACGTCTTCGCCACCCAGCGCCTGCTGCGCGGCCTGCCAAGCCTGGTCGTCGAGCTGCCGGTCACGCACCAGGCCCAGCTCCCTGGCCCGATCATTGAGATAGACGACGTCGCGATGAGAATCCACCACCGCGGCGCCCAGCGGCATCAGCGCGACGATGCGTTGCAACATCTGCGCGACGGTGATCCCCGTCCATTCGGCAGCCACTCGTTGGCGGCGTTGCACCACCCGCGGCGACAGCCGGGCCCCGGCCGCAACACCTACGACCAGCGCCAGCACAGACAAGACCCCGGCCAGCAAAAGCGCCGAGAACACGGTCACGTACGAAATCCTACAAATTTGGTGAACGGCGCCCTAGCGGAGCACGGCCAAATCCGGACAAGTCACACCGTGCCCTACATGTATTCCGCTCTCGTTCACCCGATGTTGGGCAAATAGGCCTTTAACGACGCAGTCAGGCCGTCCGGGTCGCTGTCACGCGCGCCCTTGGCTGGCGACCGCGGCGGCACCTGCGGCGGCCGCCTCCGGGTCGAGATAGGTTCCGCCCGCCACCACCGGCCGCATGTCTACATCCAGCTCGTAACGCAGCGGAATACCGGTCGGGATGTTCAGTGCAACGACGTCGTCGTCGGACATCTGGTCCAGGTACTTAACCAAAGCGCGCAAGGAGTTGCCGTGCGCGACGATCAACACCGTCTTACCGGTCCGTAGATCGGGGACGATCACGTCAGTGAAGTACGGCAGAAAACGGGCCACTACGTCTGCCAGGCATTCGGTCAGTGGGCCGCCGCCGATGTTGGCGTAACGGGGGTCGGTGTCCTGGCTGAATTTGCTGCCCCTTTCAATCGGCGGCGGCGGGGTGTCATAGCTGCGCCGCCAGGCCATGAACTGGTCGTCGCCGTAGTGGGCCTTGGTTTCGGCCTTGTCGAGACCCTGCAGGGCGCCGTAGTGGCGTTCGTTGAGCCGCCAGCTGCGTCGCACCGGAATCCACAGCCGGTCGGCGCTGTCCAGCGCCAGGTGCGCGGTGGTGATAGCGCGCCGCAGCAGCGATGTATAGAGCACGTCGGGCAACAGGTCGTGTTCGGTCAACAGCTCGCCGCTGCGAACCGCCTCGGCCCGGCCCTTCTCGGTCAGACCGACGTCGACCCAGCCCGTGAACAGGTCGAGCGCATTCCAGTCGCTCTCGCCGTGGCGGAGCAGCACCAGCCGGGCAGCTTTTCCCTGTTGCATCGGCTTACCCTTTCACGGACTCGTTAGGGCCGCGCGTCGTCATGGCATCCTCGTCATGCATCGTCGTCATCGTCCTCGTCGACCAGATGAGCAAAGGCCTGCAGGTTCTTCAGTGACTCGCCGCGCGATACCCGCCACTGCCACTCTTTTTGAATCGACGACCGAAAACCTAACTCCAGCAACGTATTGAAGTCCGAGTCAACCGCCTCGAGCACCTGTCCGAGCACTCGGTCGATCTCGTCGGCGTCGACCGAAGCCAGCGACATCCGGCCCACCAGGTAGATGTCGCCGACGTTGTCCAGCGTGTAGGCGACCCCGTAAAGCCGACGGTTGCGCTTGAGCAGGAACCGGTAGACGCCCTCGTGGTTCTCGTCGGGCTTGCGGCATACAAACGCCTCGACCCGTACCGAGTGCTCGCCGATGCTCAGGATGGTGTTGGTCTTGAGCTTGCGTTCGCCGGGCAGCTCCACGACCAGTCCCGGCCGCCCGCCGTGCGCGCCAGGGTGTTTCGCGTACGTCAGCTGGCTGGCCTGCAGCGCATGCTCGATCACCCGCTGCACAGTGGTCGTCATGCGCCCACCCCACGACGCGGCGTCCAGCGGCGGGGCTGGCGCGCCGCTACGCGGTCACGGACTCGGCGCTGGCGCTCGGCGGTGAAGCCGCCGAGCGCGCGACGGTAGCTGGATAGCAGTGCGTCGGTGGTGTTTTCCCAGGAGAACTTCGCGGCATGCGCGGCCGCCGCGCGGCTCATCGCCAGCCCCTGCGGCCCGGCGCGCAGACGTAGCAGATCGTCGAGGGCATCCGCCCACTGATCGACTCCGTGTCCGGACACCAACGTGCCGCTGACCCCGTCGCGCACCGCCACCGGGAGCCCGCCTACCGCAGCCGCGACCACCGGTGTGCCGCAAGCCTGCGCTTCGACGGCGACCAACCCGAACGACTCCGAATAGCTCGGCACCGCAACCAAATCCGCGGCCTGGAACAAAGTAGCCAGATTCGCGCGAGGTTGCGGCGGCAGAAAAGTCACCCGCGCCGTGATGCCGAGTTCGTCGGCAAGCCCGACCAGTCCGTCCGGTGCCGCCAGGCCGTTGCCCGACGGTCCGCCGGCCACGACGATGCGCACCCCCGGCAGCCTTGCGGCGGCACGCAGCACGATATCGGGTGCCTTCAGCGGCTGGATACGTCCGACGAAGGCCACCACTTGGTCGTCGAGCGGGAGCTCCAGCGCAGCCCGGGCCGCCAGCTGATCACCGGGGTGGAACACGTCCAGGTCGACGCCGGGGTGGACCACGTCGATTCGCGCCGGATCGGCGTGGTAAATCGAAATCAATTGTGTTGCTTCATCTTCAGTGTTGACGATGAGCCGATCCGCCTCGTCGACGACCTGCTGCTCGCCAACTGTACGCAGCGGTGGCTCGGGCCTGTCGCCGTCGGCCAGCGCCGCGTTCTTCACCGCGGCCAGGGTGTGCGCGGTATGCACCAACGGCACCGCCCATCGATCGCGGGCCAGCCAGCCGACCTGACCGGAAAGCCAGTAGTGCGAGTGCACGATGTCGTAGTAACCCGGTTCGTGGGACGCTTCGGCACGCAGCACCCCGGCCGCGAATGCGCACAGCTGGGTGGGCAGATCGTATTTGTCCAGGCCCTCGAATGGCCCCGCCACCACATTGCGCACCAGCACGCCGGGAGCCACCCGCTCGACCGGCGGATCGGCGGACGCGGTGGCCCGGGTGAAGATCTCCACCTCGATGCCGCGCCTGGCCAGGTGCAAGGCACTTTGTAGCACATAGACGTTCATGCCGCCGGCGTCGCCGATGCCCGGCTGGGCCAGTGGCGAGGTGTGCACAGCCAACACCGCAATCCGGCGCGGGTCGCCCACTGCGGAGACGCTCCGATTCGATGACCGCACACTGTCATGTCTACCGTACGAGGTCATCTTTATTGGACGGCCCCGAAGTGGGCTCAAGCGTGCGGGCGCCGCACGCCAGGCGCGTTAAGCAGAAGACTCGGGGGCGGCATCCCGCACGCGGGAGTCCAGTGCCCCGGCACGGCGCATTGCGCCAAGCGGATCGGCATAGAGCCCACCCAGCGACACAATGCCTGCCCCGGCCTCCTGCACCCGGTTACCGAAGACGGTGACGCGAATATCGCGCGGCGCCAGCACCGAGCGTCCGGCGAACGCCGCCTCGACCTGCTCCATCGCCTCTGGGTATTCGGTGAACGCCTGGCCGCCGACCACCAGCTCGTCGGGATTGAGCAGGTCACGCAGCAGAGCGACCGCCTCACCAAGCACCCGGGCCCGCTCCGCCAGTAGTTCTTTGGCCTGCTGGTTACCGGCCCGAGCCACCCGCAGCAGGTCGGTCACGGCGGTAGCCGATCCACCCGTGCGAGTCGCCGAGGCCCCACTAGCCAAGCCGGGCAAGATCCGGAGCCGGCGGGCGGCAGCCAGCACAGCTTCGTCACTGACGGTGGACTCCAGCTGCCCGGTACCGCCGAGTAGCTCCGAAACAGCAGGTAGGGCCGCGATGGTGCCGGGGCCGCTGGCCGGGCAGTGCACGCGACCGCCGATCACCAATGCATAGCCCACGGTCTCGCGGGCGTAGACGTACAGACTGGTCGGCGAGCTCGGCGCGAACCGCCGCATGCCAAGCAACAGCTCGGCCCCGGCCATCGCGTCGACGTGAGACGCCACCGAAACCGGCAGCCCCAGCGCGTCGGCCAGCACCGGCCCGACCGGCGCTTGCCGCCAGCCCAGCCGCGGGTGATCAACGTGACCCGTTGCGCTGTCGACGGCGCCACCGGTGGCCACGCCGACCCATAGTGGCCGGCGCCGATGCCAGCGTCTCAGGTATCGGGAGGCGCTCTCGGCCAGCGACGCCAGCGCGGCCCCCGCGGGACTGAGCGGCGTGGGGGTCTCGACCGTGTCAAGCGTGCGGCCAAACAGGTCGGTCGCCACGATGCTGGTGGTTCGCGCGCCGACATGGATGCCCAGCGTGACGAATGGTTCGTGGTTGATCTCCACCGGCACGCGGGGCCGACCAATAGCCCCGGAGACCGCCAAATCGGCGCGTTCCCGTAGCAGGCCCGCGTCGAGCAGCGCGATGACCTGGCGATTCACCGTTGCGATGCTCAGCGAGGTGACCCCGGCGATGACATCACGGCCAACCGGGCCGCGCAACCGTACGGCGCGGAAGACGGAAGCCGCCGCGGAGTCAGACAACTGCAGCGAAGGCGGCACGATCTGGCGGTGTAATCGCAGGTGGCCTTTGCGGGTGGGCGAATGATGGGTGTGAGTGAGGGTAGTCGAGCGCACGAGCGTTCCTTTGTCCGAGTTCTAATGGCCGGGTCCTTGGCCACCCCTGAAAGTCAGGCGCGGCAAAGTGCGCGGCAACAACACTCACATGCCGCGAAAAGAGACGCGGTGGTCGTGTTGAACAAAGCGCTGTGGTGCACACCAGAAAAATAGCACGTTTATTAGAGTTAGCCCGGTGAGTTCAGCGAATACGGAACGACGGGTCGCGGTTGTCACCGGCGCCAGTTCGGGGATCGGCGAGGCTACCGCCAAAAACCTTGCTGCCCAAGGGTTTCGCGTGGTCGCGGTGGCGCGCCGAGCGGACCGGATCAACGTACTGGCGGACGAGATCGGCGGCACCGCGATTGTGGCCGACGTCACAGACGATAAGGCGGTCGAGGCGCTGGCGCGCGGCGTGAACCGGGTTGATGTGCTCATCAACAACGCCGGAGGCGCCTGGGGGCTGGAGTCCGTCGCCGACGCCGATATAGCGCATTGGCGGTGGATGTGGGAGACCAACGTGATGGGCACCCTGCGAGTCACCCGCGCGCTACTGCCCAAGCTGGTCGACTCCGGCGACGGCCTCATCGTCACCGTCACCTCGGTTGCGGCGCTTGAGGTTTACGACGGAGGCGCCGGCTACACGGCTGCCAAGCACGCGCAGGGCGCACTGCACCGCACGCTGCGCGGCGAGCTATTGGGAAAGCCGGTCCGACTCACCGAGATCGCACCGGGAGCCGTTGAAACCGAGTTCTCGTTGATCCGCTTCGACGGCGACCAGCCGCGCGCCGACGGGGTCTACGCCGGGATGACACCGCTGGTGGCGGCCGACGTCGCGGAAGTGATCGGCTTCGTCGTCTCGCGGCCTTCGCACGTCAACTTGGACCAGATCATCATCCGGCCCCGCGATCAGGCATCGACCACCCGCCGGGTCAACCGCCAGGGTTAGACGGCGTCGTGGTGGTCGGGGTCCCAGCGCTCGATGTGGGAGTGCCCGACAAGGTGGGAGCATCCGATGGTGTGGCCGGCGCCGTAACGGGGATCTGGCTCGCCGGCGGATGCGCTGTCGGAGGCGGCAGCGCCGACATCGCCACCCAGGTGTCCCAGTCAACGGCCCAGTCCCAGAGGTCGCCGTCCGAGTAGGACAGCTGGATCGAGCTACCGGTCACCTCAACCGGGTCACCGTAGATCGCCGAGTGGAAGTACTGCTCGGCGTCGCCAGTCGACAGATTGATGCAGCCGTTGGTGACGTTGGTGTTGCCCTGCGCGCCCGCGCTCGAAGGGTTGGCGTGGATGAACTCGCCGTTGTTGGAAATCCGTACCGCCCAGCGTTCGTGGGCATTGCTGTAGCCGGCGGCCGGGTTGGACATGTAGAAGTCGGAGTATTTCTCGGTGACCACGTGGACGCCGTTGCGGGTGACGTTGCGCGCCTTATCGGCCTCGCCGTAGCTGCACGGGAAGTCCATGATGACGCCGGCGTCGGTGACGACCTCGATGCGGTGCGACCCGACCTCGGCCGTGACCACCTGGCGGCGCCCGATCTGGATTTTCAACGACATGTCCTGCAGGCCGAACGCGCCGTCGCCGAACGGCAGGCCGTAGAGCTTGGCGTCTACGTTGACCGTGGTGCCCGCCGGGTAGTACTCGCGGGGACGCCAGTGGATGCGGGCGCCTCGCGTTTCGTCGGGCAGCCAAGCCCAACTGCCCTCGACGGGCGGGTTAGTGGTGATCGAGAGCGCCTTCTCAACGGCGGCCTTGTCGGCAATCGGTGCATCGAACTGGATGATGATCGGCGCCGCGACCCCGACGGTCTGGCCGTCGGCCAACTGAAAACCCCCATCGATCTTCTTAGTGGGGGCCACGGTGGTGAATTTGCCCGCGACCGGGACCGCGTTGCCGTCGTGGCCGACGGCCGAACCACTCCAGGTGTAGGTTCCGTTGTAGCCCAACGACTCGGTGACCGTGTAGACGGTGCGATCCTCATTGAATGCCCCAGCAACGACCTTGCCCGCCGAGTTGGTCAACGCGACCCGTTGGAACCAGCCGTCGCCGACCTCGACGCTGACCGGCGCGATCGGAAGCACGTCGGCGGCAGCATCGGCCGGCTGGAATTTCAGCTGCGGAGCGGGTGGTGTCTTCTTCTCGGACTGCTTGTTCACCGTGCCCGCGCAAGCGGCCAGAACGCTCGGAGCGAACACACCGAGCCCGAGGGCCATCAGAGCCAAGCGCCGGTTCATCGGCGGCGGGGCCCCGGATGCGCTGGATGTGCTCACGACACATAAAGATACCGGGAGAAGGACACCGGCCCCCGCGACGAGCGCACGCGACGCGGCACTCCTGCAACAAAGTAGCAGCTACAGCCTGCACCCAACCAGCACAGGTTCAGGTTTCAGTGTGATACCAAACACATCACGGACCCCGTCGCGGACGGTGCGGGCCAGTGCTATCACGTCTTCGGCGGTGGCGCTGCCGCGGTTTGTCAGGGCGAGCGCGTGCTTGGTGGACAGCCGGCAGGGGGCCGCACCAGCAACCGAGTCGCTGTGTGGATAGCCCTTGCCGAAGCCCGCCCGCTCTACCAGCCAGCCGGCGGCCAGCTTGACCCCGTCCGGTGCCGGATAGTGCGGCACCGGACCATCGATCGCCTCCGCCATCTTCAAGGCGAGCCGCTCGTAGACGTCGGGTGTGACTACCGGGTTTTTGAAGAACGAACCCACGCTCCAGGTGTCGTGGTCGGCCGCGTCGAGCACCATGCCCTTGCGGGCGCGCAGGGCCAGCACCGCCTCGCGGATCGCCTGCGGGTCGGCGCGCTCGCCGCTGGTGGCATTCAGCGCCGCCGTCAGCTCGCCGTAGCGCAACGGCGCGCTGCGGCCGGATGCATCCAGTGCAAACTCCACCTCCAGCACCACGGAAGGAATCTCAAGCCCGTCGGCTTGCTTGAACACGCTGGTGCGGTATCCGAAGCCCAGGTCCTCAGCTGGTAGCCAGCGCACCGCACCACTGCTGCGATCCAAGACCCGGACCCGCGTGATGGTATCGGACACTTCTGCGCCGTACGCCCCGACGTTCTGCACCGGGGTGGCACCGGCCGATCCGGGGATACCGCTTAGGCATTCCAGCCCACCCAGACCGTGCTCGATCGCAGTGACCACGACGTCGTCCCACACCGCGCCCGCCTCCGCGCGCACCAGATTGCCCTCGACGGCGATGCCGTTATTGGCCAACTGCACCACGGTCAGGTCGGTCAGTGTGTCGGCGATCACCAGGTTGGAGCCGCCAGCAAACAGCAGTGGCGGGTCACCGTCGGCGCTGCGGGCTTCCGCGTCCAGCTGTCCCAAAACGCCGACCACCTGTTCGGCGCTGGTGCACCTAACAAGGCGTCGTGCGACCGGTCCCACCCGCAAAGTGGTCAACGGCGCCAACGGCACCGCCTCGGCGACCTGTGCACCCACAATGAGCGAACCGACCACAGCCCGTAACGGTAGCCTGACCTGCTATGCCGCGTTCATTCGACATGTCCGCCGACTACGAGGGCAACGTCGAAGAGGTTCATCGGGCTTTCACGGAGGCGGAATACTGGCGCGGCAGGGTGGCCGATACGCCTGTTGACGTCGCCACGCTGGAGTCGCTGCGGGTCGGCGGCGAGTCCGGAAGCGACGGCACCATCGCGGTGGTCACCCTGCAGACGGTGCGTAGTCACAACCTGCCGGGCCTGGTCACCCAGCTGCACCGGGGCGATCTCTGCGTTAGGCGCGAGGAGATTTGGGGCCCAGTCACCGATGGTGTCGCGACGGCGTCCATTTCGGGATCGATTCTGGGCGCTCCGGTGAAACTTTGGGGCACTGCCGTGCTGTCGCCGATCACAGAGTCGGGCGGCGCAAGACAGACGTTCCAAGTCACCATCCAGGTGCGTGCCCCGCTTGTCGGCGGCAAGGTCGAGAAGCTCATCGCCACCCACCTGGCCGACCTGGTGGCAAGAGAACAGAGCTTCACCACGAAGTGGATCACGAATAGCGCCTAACCGTCCGAGGTCGCGCTTGGGCCTTTCGGCGCTTTTGGGCGCTTATGGGATCGGCTCCTAAGCTGGCGCCCATGAGAATCGCGTTGGCGCAGATCCTCAGCGGCACCGACCCGACGGCGAATCTGAAGCTGGTGCGGGTCTATGCCGACCGGGCCGCCGACGCTGGTGCGAAGCTGGTGGTTTTCCCCGAGGCGACCATGTGCCGGTTCGGCGTCCCGCTCGGCCCCGTCGCCGAGCCTGTCGACGGGCCCTGGGCAGACGGTGTCCGACGGATCGCGGCTAATGCCAGCATCACCGTGATTGCCGGTATGTTCACCCCCGCCAGTGACGGACGAGTGACAAACACTCTGATCGCGGTCGGACCGGGCACGCCCAATGAGCCAGACACCCATTACGACAAAATCCACCTCTATGACGCGTTCGGCTTTACCGAGTCACGCACCGTCGCACCCGGGCACCAACCCGTGGTGATCACGGTCGACGGCGTCCGGGTGGGGTTGACCATTTGCTACGACATTCGCTTTCCAGCGCTTTACACCGAGCTGGCCCGGCGTGGCGCCCAGCTGATCGCCGCCTGTGCATCCTGGGGTTCCGGTCCCGGCAAACTCGACCAGTGGACATTACTGGCCCGAGCCCGGGCACTGGACTCGATGAGCTACGTCGCGGCGGCCGGTCAGGCTGACCCAGGCGACACCCCGACCAGCCCGGGGTCCGGCTCCGGCGCGCCGACCGGAGTGGGTGGCAGCCTGGTGGTCTCGCCGCTCGGCGAGGTGGTGGCGTCGGCGGCCGCTCAGCCGCAACTGGTGGTCACGGACATCGATGTCGATAAAGTTGCCGCGGCGCGTGACAACATCGCTGTGCTGCGCAACCACTCGAGCTTTGCTCGGGTCGATGAGGCAGAATCGGTTGGGTGACGAATCCACAAGGACCACCGAACGAGGGCCCGTCGACGTGGGCCCGTCCCGGCAACCAAGGTCCTTTTGGCCAACCTCCGACTGAGCAACCTACAGAGCAGCTAAGCACCGGCGATCCTTTTCAGGCGCCGCCCACCACGCCTGGTCAGGGGGCGGACCGGACTGGGCAGCGCAGCGCGCCCCATGCGGGCACCCAGCGACCCGGCCAGCGGCCTCCGCGCACCCCGTCCGCAGCCCGAACGTCGCAGCAGCCGGCTGCGCCAGACGAAGGGCCAGCACCGGTGAAAAAAAGGCGACGTTTTCTTCGCGACCCGCTATCCATCCTGCTGGTCTGCATCATCGTTTTTGCGCTCGTCGTCGCTGGGCTGATCGGCGCCGAGCTCTATGCCCGGCACGTGGCGAACAACAAGGTCGCCCAAGCGGTGGCATGCGAGGTCAGGGATCAGGCCACCGCATCGTTCGGCGTAGCGCCGCTGCTGCTGTGGCAACTCGCCACGCAACACTTCACCAACATCTCGGTGTCGACGGCCGGCAACCAGATCCGCGATGCCAAGGGCATGAAGATCGACATCAATATCAAGAATGTCCAGCTCGAGTCGACCCCCACGTCCAAGGGCACCATCGGTTCACTGGATGCGACCATCACGTGGACCGCTGACGGCATCAAGGACTCGGTGCAGACCGGGATCCCGGTTCTTGGTCCCTTTGTCACCAACTCCGTGACCACCCACCCGAGCGACGGCACCATCGAATTGAAGGGAATGCTGGACAACATCACGACCAAGCCGGTGGTTTCCGGCAACGGGCTGGAGCTCCAGATCGTCAGTTTCAACGCGCTCGGCTTCATGCTGCCGAAAGAGACCGTGCAGTCGACACTGGATGAATTCACCGACAACCTGACGAAGAACTACCCGTTGGGCATTCACGCGGACAGCGTGCAGGTGACCACTACCGGCGTGGTGAGCCACTTCTCGACCCAGAATGCCAGCATCCCGACCGGCGACAACGGCCAAGATCCCTGCTTCTCAAACATCTGACGCCTATCTGACACCACTGTGATGCCTGAGGTTTCCGGCGTTTCTAGCTGAGGCCGTCGAGCACCGCTCGGGTGCTCGACAGGCCCAGCCTGGTGGCTCCGGCATCCAGCATTGCCAGTGCGTCGGCGGTAGTGCGGATCCCGCCGCTGGCCTTGACCCCCAGTCGCCCGCCGACAGTCTCGGTCATCAGCGCGACCGCACGCACCGACGCGCCGCCCGCGGGATGAAACCCGGTCGAGGTCTTGACGAAGTCCGCCCCGGCGGCCTCGGCGACACGACACACATCTGCCAGCGTGCGCCCGTCCGCCCGATCTAAAAGCACTGCTGACTCCACGATGACCTTGAGCACGGTACCGGCTACCGCGGCACGCACCGCCTCGATATCGGATCGGACCGCGTCGAGGTCTCCGGCCAGCGCAGCACCGACGTCGATGACCATGTCGATCTCAGTTACACCGGATGCGACGGCCGCAGCCGCCTCTAGCGACTTGACCTCGGAGACGTGCTTGCCCGACGGGAAACCCGCCACCGCTGCGACTCGCACACGTCCGGCACCGGCTTCGACCGCAACCGGCGCCATCGACGGCGAGACACAGACCGCATAGACGCCAAGCTCAGCGGCTTCGGCAACCAGCGCGGTGACATCAGCATGGGTCGCCTCGGGTTTGAGCAAGGTGTGGTCGACGAGTGCCGCAAGCTGTCTCCGCGTAAGTTGACTTACCACTAAAAAGGCTCTTCTGAGCCGCCGGGATTGCAGCCGGAAGCCAACATCTCGGCGTCGTCGACGACCGGCCGCCACGGCTCGAGGTTCCAGCTGGTCTTACCGGGTTGCGCGATTTCGGCGAACTGCCAGTGGCAGATGAACTGAGCGCGCATGCCGGCAGTGTCGGCATCCGGCGACAGGGCGAGCAATTCGGCCCAGGCCTCGTCGGCCGCGCCAGCCGCCCCCGGCTGTCGGGCGGCAACGCGCCCCGATGATGTCGGGTAGACCCGCAGACTGGTCAGGTTTTGGCGTCCCCAGTGCACCCATTCGGTGTGGTCAACGAAGGGCGGGGAATAGGACTGGCCCGACCCGCCGGTGCCGGGATCAGCCCACGCAGCAGCCGTCCCCGTCAGCGAGCCCAGCAGGACGCCAAGCACCGCCGCCGGCGCGGCCAGCAGGGCTTTCATCGCGCTAGCGCGACTTGCCCTGAATCTCGAGAAGTTTGGGCCGCACGTCGACCAGATACACACCAGCCGCACAGGCGGCGATCGCCATCCCGAGCACACCGAAAACGAAACCCAGGACGGAGGTCAGCGCGACCGCCACGCCGAGGATCACTAGCCACACCGGCTTGGTCAGCTTGTCAGCAGCGGCATAGGCGTCGGCTCGCTGCAGCGCAGCATGCACAAACGCGTACACCGCAGTCACCAAGACGGCGACCTGCAAGACCAACATGACGGTATTCACGACTTGGCTCACGTCATAAGCGTATGCGGGCACCGTCCCAAACGTCGACTCCGAGCCGCCTCATGGCGGCTCGGAGTCGATTGTCTTGCTTTGGTCCGAGCCGCCTCATGGCGGCTCGGAGTCGATTGTCTTGCTCTGCTCCGACTAGTTCGTCGGACTACTTCTGGGTGACCTTCTTGGCGGGAGCCTTCTTGGCGGGAGCCTTCTTGGCGGGAGCCTTCTTGGCCGGAGCCTTCTTGGCGACGGCGCTCTGAGCCTTCTTGGCCCCTGCCTGAGCCTTCTTGGGCAGCTCGATGCCAACCAGCTTGGCCGCACGCTCACCGACCGCGCGGGTCTGCGAAGCAACGGTGCCCAGCGCCTCCTGGGTCAACTCGACAGCCTGGTCCACGTAGCCCTCGGCGCGCTCGGAAACATCGTCCAAGCCCGACTGGCTGCGCAGCCGCTCCAACGCGGCCTCGCCGCGCTCGACCAGCTCGTTGTACCGGCTCGTCGCGGCCTCAAGGTAGCCCTCAGCCGCCTTACGCAGCTCGTCGCTCGTGAACCGCTCACGCAGCTCGCCGAGCTGCTCGGGCAGTTCCTCTTGCAGCTTGGACAGGCGAGCACGGCTCTCCTCGACGCGGCTACGGGTGTCTGTGCGGGTCTCTTCGGCACGGTCACGCAGGTTGGTGATCAACTCGTTGACAGTGGCCAGGGCCAAGTCGGCCGCGCCCAGCGCGGCAAGCAGCGGAGCCTTCAGGTCCTCGATGTTCGGGTTTTCAGCCATGGTGTTTCCTTTCCTGGTTTGTTTTCGTGTATCGGCGATAGGTGTCTGATCTGAAAGTTGGGGCAAGTGCGGCTCCTCCGGGAGGAATAGTCAAGACCCGCGGATTGACATGGCACGCAACTTGCGGGGAAACCTCCTGGTTGATCGGGTCGGTTGATAATCGAGTTCGCGGCGATGCGCGTCAGCCGCGCCCGGAGTCAAGCGGGCCAGTCATAGAACGTGGGGTCATCAAATGTCTCCTTGCCTCCAAGTCTTCGATTGGGACTGTTGATCAGCCGGCGCGCATATCGGCTCGCTCAACCAGCAGATGACCTGAAACGGACGATTTCCCCTGTTGCCGGGTAACCAGGCAGCCGATCTTCTATGCGTCACCCGCGTCATTCGCCGATATTGGGCGTGACGGTGCCGGCCAATCAGCGGCGGGTCACTCGTCGCTATCGGATTTGCTCGGACACTCCTCACGGATTGTTTCATTTTGCTGGACAAAAGACGCGTAGATGTCGAGCAGAACCTGCTTCTGGCGCTCGGTGATCGCCGCGTCGGTGATGATGGCGTCACGCACTTCGTTGGCCTCGCTTGGCTCGAGAATCCCGGCCCGCACGTAAAGAACCTCGGCGGAAACGCGCAGCGCCTTCGCGATCTGGCTCAGAACGTCGGCCGAGGGCTTACGCAACCCACGTTCCACCTGGCTCAGGTATGGATTGCTGACACCAGCCCGTTCGGCAAGCTGGCGTACCGAGACCTGTGCCGTCTCGCGCTGGCTTCTGATGAAGCTGCCGATGTCGGACGCCACCTCAGAAGCCGCCGTGGACACCTTGGCGGAGAGCTTCTCTTCGGGTGCCATTGCATTCTCCTGGTTCGGATGGGTCGCTATGGCACCAGATTACAAACGAGTGCTTGCTTTTGCAAGCGCTTGTTAGCACTACTCAGAACAGTAGCTGCGCGACGGCGTAGATCACCAGCCCCGCCAGTGCGCCCACCACGGTGCCGTTGATCCGAATAAACTGCAGGTCACGACCGACGTGCAGCTCGATCCGTCGGCTGGCTTCCTCGGCGTCCCAGCGCTCGATCGTCTCGGTGATAATCGCGGTGATCTCAAACCCATATTGCGAGACCAGATGCTTGGCCGCGCGCCCCATCCAGTCATCGACCTTGTCGCGCAGGTCGGCGTCGTCGCGCAGTGATTCCCCAATGCGCACCACCGTATCGGCGATGCGGCTGCGCAATGTGCTCGACGGGTCGTCAACGCCTTCGAGCACCAGCCGTTTCAGCGTCTTCCAAGCCGTCGCGGCGGCACTGGCGATCTCATCGCGCGCCATCAGCTGCTCTTTGATCGCATCGGCGCGCGCGATGGTGTCCGGGTCGTGCTGCAGATCGTCGGCGAATTCGAACAAAAAGCGGGTCGCCGACCGGCGCAATTCGTGGTCAGGGTTGCGACGCACCTTGTCGGTGAAGTCCATCAACTCGCGGTGGATGCGGTCGCCGACCAGGTGGTCGATGAATCGAGGCGACCAGCTTGGCGAGTCGCGCTCAACCACCCGCTGGATGATCTCGCCGGCGTTCAGCGACCACTGAAACGCTCGGTCGGCCAGCAACTGAATCAGGGCCTCTTGCCGGTTCTCGGCCAGTAAGGTCCCGAGCACCCGGCCCACCGGTGGGCCCCACTGCGGTTCGGCGATACGCCGCACGATCATCCGATCGATCACCTGCTGGACGTCCTCGTCTCTCAGCAACTCCACCAATACCCGTAACACCGTTGCGGTCTCGCCGGCCACCCGCTCGGCGTGCGTGGTCTCCGACAGCCACTTACCCAGCCGGCTGGGCACCTGCGCGTCGCGCAGCTTGGTCTCCACGACTTGTGGCGACAGGAAGTTCTCCCGCACGAAGGTTCCCAGGCCCTCGCCGAGCTGATCTTTCTTTCGCTTGATGATCGCGGTGTGCGGAATCGGCAGGCCCAGTGGATGTTTGAACAACGCGGTAACGGCGAACCAGTCCGCCAGCGCGCCCACCATGCCAGCCTCCGCGGCCGCGGCGACATAACCGACCCAGGTGGCCGTAGTGCCGTGAGCCTGCGCCCATCGACAGGCGAGAAACACGCCGATGGCACCGATCAGAAAGCTCAGTGCCACCACTTTCATCCGGCGCAGCGCAACCTTTCGCTCCGCGTCCGCCTGAGGATCTGCCCCGGCGAACGATTCAGCGAAAGACGTCCGGACCCGGCGCGCCACGGTCGGCGGCGTGATGGAGTCCAGCCCAGGCGTCAGCGAGTCCGATGCGTCCCCTGTTTGTGAGGCTCTATGTGCCACCACACCATCATCCGCTATCGCCGGGACCAGTTAATGTGACGACACTGTTTAGGTCCTCCCAGCGCATGCGGCCGATAGGCCGGACGGCCCGTAGTATGCAAGGCGTCTAGTGAATTGGAATCCTCGACAGTGGCAGACCACATCCCGGATCGGACCGTGAAGACCGACGGTCGCAAGCGGCGCTGGCACCAACACAAGGTGGAGCGGCGCAATGAGCTGGTTGACGGCACGATTGTGGCGATTCGCCGACACGGCCGCTCCCTGAGCATGGACGAAATAGCGGCGGAGATCGGGGTCTCCAAGACGGTGCTCTACCGCTACTTCGTCGACAAGAACGACCTGACGACCGCGGTGATGATGCGCTTCACGCAGACGACGTTGATTCCCAATATGGCTAAGGCGTTGTCATCCAATCTGGATGGGTTCGACCTGGCCCGCGAGATCATCCGGGTATACGTCGACACCGTGGCGGGCGAGCCCGAGCCGTATCGATTTGTAATGGCTAACAGCTCAGCCAGCAAAAGCAAAGTGATCGCCGACTCCGAGCGGATCATTGCTCGCATGCTCGCGGTGATGATCCGCCGCCGCATGCAACAGGCCGGGATGGCCACCGGCGGGGTGGAGCCATGGGCCTACTTGATCGTCGGCGGCGTGCAGCTGGCCACCCACTCGTGGATGTCGGACCCGCGGATGAGCCGCGACGAGCTGATCGACTACCTGACCATGCTGAGCTGGAGCGCACTGTGCGGGATCGTCGAGGTCGCCGGATCACTGGACAAGTTCCGCGAGGAGCCGCATCCTTCGCCGATCGTCCCGCCCCGATCGCTTTGAGGCCGGTCCAGACTCTAGGAAGCCCTCGCGTAGGCGGTGCACCCTGCCTAAGGCGGGTGCGCTGCTGGTCGCGGGCCTGACCCCGGGGTGTGACCCACACCCTTCGCCAGAATTGCGATTGGAGCCGTTCCAGCCGCTAAAATGCCTAGAATGCATCCGGGGTTGACCAGGTGCATGTTTGCGGCGCCTTGAACGCCTCCAGGACACAGAAAGGCCCACAATCTATGTCCGCGCAGCTCACGCCGCATTTTGGCAACGTACAAGCGCATTACGATCTATCGGACGACTTCTTCCGGCTGTTCCTCGACCCCACCCAGATCTACAGCTGCGCGTACTTCGAGCACGACGACATGACGCTGCAGGAAGCGCAGATCGCCAAGGTCGACCTCTCGCTGTCCAAATTGCGTCTCGAGCCAGGGATGACGCTGCTCGACATCGGCTGCGGCTGGGGCGCCACGATGAAACGCGCGATCGAGAAATACGACGTCAACGTGATCGGCCTGACGTTGTCCCAGAACCAGGCCGAACACGTCCAGAAGATGTTCGACCAGATGGACACCCCGCGCTCCGCGCGCGTGCTGCTGGAGGGCTGGGAGAAGTTCCACGAGCCCGTCGACCGCATTGTCTCGATCGGCGCATTCGAGCACTTCGGGCGCCAGCGCTACCCTCGCTTCTTCAAGATGGCCTACGAGGTGCTGCCGCCCGACGGCGTGATGATGCTGCACACCATCGTGCGTCCCACCTTCAAACAAGCCAAGGCGCAGGGCACGCCGTTGACTCGCGAAATCGTCCACTTCACCCAGTTCATTCTGGCCGAGATTTTCCCCGGCGGCTGGCTGCCAACTGTTCCGGTGGTCGAGGAGCACGCTGGCGCGGCCGGCTTCAAATTGACTCGGATCCAGTCATTGCAGCCGCACTACGCCAGGACTCTGGAGACGTGGGCTGCCGCACTCGAGGCCAATAAGGACAAGGCCCTCGCGATTCAACCGGAGCAGGTGTACGACCGCTACATGAAGTACCTGACCGGCTGCGCGAAGCTGTTCCGCCAGGGGTACACCGACGTCGACCAATTCACTTTGGAAAAGTAACCAGAGCAGAACAGCACACACAGCGGGCGGCAGGTTCCGGCGGGCGCGCCTACTTCACCAGCGTGAACTGTCCGACGTTGCTGATGCCCTTGCGGAAGAAGTCCTCACACCCGGTCAGGTAGTGCATGTAGCGGTCGTAGACCTCTTGAGACTGGATGGCGACGGCGCGGTCGCGATTGGCTTCCAGATTGGCTGCCCAGATGTTCAGCGTCCGCTCGTAGTGCTTCTGCAGCAATTGCGCCTTTTCGACCGAGAACCCTGCGGCATGGGCGAATTTGAAAATATCTTCCTGCGACGGCAACTGTCCGCCCGGGAAAATCTCTGTGCCGATGAATCGCGCGAACCGTATATCGCGCATCGTCAGCCTGATACCGCGCTCGAACATCATTTTCTGGGAATAGGTCAAAATTGTATGCAGCAACATCCTGCCGTCGTCGGGAAGGACGTTGTAGGAGCGATCGAAGAATGCGTCATAACGCTCCATCTTGAACGCTTCGAAGGCGCCGATGGTGACGATCCGGTCGACCTTGTCCTCGAACTCTTCCCATCCCTGAAGCCGCACTTCGACGTTGCGCTGTGTCGGGATTGCGGAAAGTTTGGCCTTGCTGTACTCGAACTGATTGCGACTCAGCGTGATTCCGATCACGTTGACATCGAACTTCTCGATCGCTCGTTGCAGCGCCCCACCCCAGCCGCAGCCAATGTCGAGCAAAGTCATCCCGGGCTCGAGGTTCAGCTTCCCTAACGCCAAGTCGAACTTCGCGTTTTGGGCTTCTTCGAGGGTCATATCGTCGCGCTCGAAGTATGCGCAGGTGTAACCCATCGTCGGGTCTAAAAATAACGAGAAAAACTCATCAGAGATGTCATAGATAGACTGCGACTCTTCGTAATAGGGCTTCAATTGCGTCATGCTCGGTGGATACCTCTCATCTGTTGATCTCGAGCATAATACCCGTTCCGCCGAAACAGCTGTCGCACACGCTCAATCGATAAATCTCGACACGATATCACGGCACCGCCCAGGGGCGGCAGTGGCGGCTCACCGCGTCAGTACGTGTAGAAGCCCTGACCCGATTTCTTGCCCAGCAGACCCGCCTCGACCATGCGGAGCAGCAGTGGCGGCGGACCGTACTGCGGCTCCTTGAATTCCTCGAACATCTTGTCGGCGATCAGCCTGAGAGTGTCCAGGCCAACGAGATCAGACAGCCGCAACGGCCCCATCGGGTGCGATAGCCCCGCAACAACCGCCTTGTCGACATCTTCGACGGTGGCAAACCCACCCTCGACCATCCGGATCGCCGACAGCAGGTACGGCACCAATAGCGCATTAACCACGAAGCCGGACCGGTCAGAGCAGCGCACGACCTGTTTGCCCAGAACCGCACTGGCGAACTCCTCGGTGCGTGCGGCGGCGGCCTCGTCGGTGACCAGCGTGCTGACCAGCTCGACCAGTGGTAGCACCGGGACCGGATTGAAAAAGTGCAGGCCCAACACTCGTTGTGGGTTCTTGGTGGCCGCAGCGATCTTCATGATCGGGATACTTGAGGTGTTCGAAGCCAACACCGCATCGGGATCGCCGACGACCCGATCGAGTTCGGAGAAGACCTCCGCCTTGATGGTCTCATCTTCGACAATCGCCTCGATGACCAGCTGCCGGTCGGCCAGGTCATTCAAGTTTGTGGTGAAGGTGAGCTTGCTGAGTGCGCGATCGCGCTCCCGCTCGGTCACCTTGCCCGCACTGACGCCGCGCTCCAACGACTTCACGATGCGGTTGCGTCCCGCCGTGATCAGGGCCTCAGTGGTCTCGAACACCGTCACGCCGACGCCGGCGCGGACGGAGACCTCGGCGATTCCGGATCCCATCTGCCCGGCCCCGACAACCCCTACCCGCTGGATCGCTGAGTCACTCAAGATTTTCTCCAGTCGTATTGTCGTGCACCGCAGATAGGCCCCGCCCAGGTTGGCCGGGCGGGGCCTATGCTGTCAACTTCGTCTCCAGCGCGAGCAGACGCAGACTCGCATGCTCTCAGCCGCAACTATGCGATTCTGCTGGGGGTACCTCCCGCTTGCGGGGGACTGCTCGGCAGAGGATCAGCTCAGTGAAACTGCCCCTCTTCGGTGGAACCCGTCAGAGCGGTGGTCGACGAGTCCGGGTCGACCGTGGTAGCGATGCGGTCGAAGTAACCGGCGCCGACCTCGCGCTGGTGCTTGGTCGCGGTGTAGCCACGTTCCTCGGCGGCGAACTCACGCTCCTGCAACTCGACATAGGCGCTCATCTGGTTGCGGGCGTAACCATAGGCGAGATCGAACATCGAGTAGTTCAGCGCGTGGAACCCGGCCAGCGTAATGAACTGGAACTTGAATCCCATTGCGGCAAGCTCCTTTTGGAACTTCGCGATGGTGCCGTCGTCGAGATGCTTGCGCCAGTTGAACGACGGCGAGCAGTTGTACGCCAGCATCTGGTCGGGGTACGCGCCCTTGACCGCCTCGGAGAACTTCCGTGCGACCTCGAGGTCCGGGGTACCGGTTTCCATCCAGATCAAGTCGGCGAACGGCGCGTAGGCCTTCGCCCGCGCGATGCAGGGCTCGATGCCGTTCTTGGTGCGGTAGAAGCCTTCCCGGGTGCGCTCGCCGGTGATGAACGGCTGGTCGCGCTCGTCTACGTCCGACGTGATCAGCGTGGCCGCTTCGGCATCCGTACGGGCGATGACAACGGTCGGAACATCACACACATCGGCAGCCAGTCGGGCCGAGGTCAGCGTTCGGATGTGCTGCTGGGTCGGAATCAGCACCTTGCCGCCCAAGTGGCCACACTTCTTCTCCGAGGCCAGCTGGTCTTCCCAGTGCGAACCCGCGACACCCGCGGCGATCATGGCCTTCTGCAGCTCGAACACGTTAAGCGCGCCACCGAAACCAGCCTCACCGTCAGCGACGATCGGGGCCAGCCAGTTCTCCACCGACTTGTCGCCCTCGACCTTGGCGATCTGGTCAGCACGCTGCAACGCGTTGTTGATGCGGCGGACCACCTGCGGCACCGAGTTCGCCGGGTACAGACTCTGGTCAGGGTAGGTGTGGCCGGACAGGTTGGCGTCGCCGGCAACCTGCCAGCCCGACAGGTAGATGGCTTTCAGGCCCGCGCGCACCTGCTGGACGGCCATGTTGCCGGTCAGGGCGCCGAGCGCGTTGACCCACTCCAGGTCGTGCAGCTCTTCCCACAGCACCTCCGCGCCACGGCGGGCCAGGGTGTTCTCCTCGACCACGCTGCCTTGCAGGGCGACGACGTCGCCGGCGGTGTAGGTACGGGTGACGCGCTTCCAGCGCGGATTCGTGTCCCAGTCATGCTGGATCTGCTCGGCGCTCTTCGGGGTGCCAACGACAGACATTGGGCGTACTCCTTAACGGTCTTCAATGCTGAATTGCTGAAGCCCCGCCGCCGTCCTGCGGTAGCTGAGGGCTCCAACTTCACTGGTGTGCTAACACGACCATGGCACAGCCTGTTGATGCCGGTCCACCCATTTCAATTGCCAATTTAGGCCATGACTTCCGGCGATTTTGCAAATTTTGCGAAGCTAACGCGGAACTTAACCGTTTCAGAAGCTACCGGCCAGTAACAACAAACCCGCAGGTCAACCGAGCAATTGACAGGGCTGTCGAACTGAGCGCTTCCGCTAGACGGCGAAGATCGCGGCGACGGCTTTTGTCTCGTCACCAACGGCATATGTGAGCGTTGTAACAGGGCGGTCAACCAGGTTGGGACCGAATTGATCGGTGGAGCCGGCCGGGTGAACATGCGAGATGATCTCCAGCTTGTCGCCCAGCGCAACCGGCGCCTCGTGTTCGATGGTGGTGCGCAGCGGCCACCGCAACAGTTCGGGGTGCGACGCCAGGTAGTCCTCGATCACGCTCCAATACACCGAGTTGTTCATGTGGTCGAACAAGTCGATATCGGTGACCCGGACCGCGAACTCGTGGATCTCGGATGCATCGTCGCGGCTGCCCGGTTTCAAATAGCCCTTCCACCGCAGCCGATCAATGGACGTGGTCTTGCACAGACTCGCCAGGAAGTCGTCAGAGATGCGTGACGGCATCTGGGTTTCCCGGTTGATGTTGATCCAGAATGCCTCGGATTCGATCAGGCCTCGGCCGCGCTTCCCATCTAAGCGAACCCGCATCTCACACCACCGGTTCGAGGTGCCCGAACACCATCGCCGACATCGCAACATGTCCTGGAAGTCGATCGGGCGAATCAGGTCGACCATGGTGCGGCGGACGATCCACAGCGGATGGGTCTCTTCGAAGCCCTTCTCGCGCAGTTGGTCCTGGCCGATGTCTTGGATGTGGCGGGCACCGGCGTCCAGTCGCAGCCGGCCGGTGCGGTCGATGTCGGCAACGCGCAGCGGCCATTCGCGATCGAATACATCGGGGTGACCGTCTGGCACCGGCATCATTATCTTGTCCAGGCTCACGGCTCCGCTCCCCGTTTTCTCTTCGTCCGTATCTCAGGTTAGACCTCGAGGCCCCGACGCGAATCATGCCAACGCCGTCCCGCAAACACCAACGCGTTACCAACCATGCCGTTATGCTAACTCTGCGAAACACATCTTCGCAGCGGCGGGTATTCTCGGCTGATGTCCAAAACATTCGTCGGCTCACGTGTTCGCCAGCTGCGAAGCGAGCGCGGGTTCAGTCAGGCCGCACTGGCCCAGATGCTGGACATCTCGCCGAGCTACCTCAACCAGATCGAGCACGACGTTCGTCCGCTGACGGTGGCGGTTTTGCTCCGGATCACCGAGGTGTTCGGGGTCGACGCGACCTTCTTCGCGCCCCACGACGACACCCGCCTGGTCGCTGAACTGCGGGAGGTGACGATGGACCGCGATCTGGACATCGATATCGACCCGCCCGAAGTCGCCGAAATGGTCAGCGCTCATCCCACCCTGGCCCGCGCGGTGGTCAACCTGCACCGGCGCTACCGGATAACCACCGCACAGCTGGCTGCCGCCACTGAGGAGCGGTTCACCGACGGCAGTGGCACCGGCTCGATCACCATGCCCCACGAAGAGGTGCGCGACTACTTCTACCAGCGCCAGAACTACCTGCACGAGCTGGACACCGCCGCCGAAGACCTCACGGTCCAGATGCGGCTGCACCACGGCGACCTGGCACGGGAGTTAACCCGTCGGCTGACCGAGGTGCACGGGGTGCACATCACCAGACGCATCGATCTCGGTGATACCGTGCTACACCGCTACGACCCCAAAGCCAACACGCTCGAAATCAGCAATCACCTCTCGTTGGGTCAGCAGATGTTCAAGATGGCCGCCGAATTGGCGTACCTCGAGTTCGGCGATCTGATCGACAGCATGGTCGAAGAGGGCAAATTCACCAGCGACGAGTCGCACACGCTGGCCCGGCTCGGGTTGGCCAACTACTTCGCCGCGGCCGCGGTACTCCCCTACCGCCAGTTCCACGACGTCGCTGAGAACTTCCGCTACGACGTCGAGCGGCTGTCGGCGTTCTACTCGGTGAGCTACGAGACCATTGCGCACCGGCTGTCTACGCTGCAACGGCCGTCGATGCGAGGCGTGCCGTTCTCGTTCGTCCGGGTGGACCGAGCCGGCAACATGTCAAAACGCCAGTCGGCCACCGGTTTTCATTTCTCCTCCAGTGGCGGAACCTGCCCCTTGTGGAATGTCTACGAGACGTTCGCCAACCCGGGCAAGATCCTCGTGCAGATCGCCCAGATGCCCGATGGCCGCAATTACATGTGGGTTGCCCGCACCGTGGAGCGCCGCGCCGCCCGGTATGGTCAGCCGGGTAAAACCTTCGCGATTGGGCTGGGCTGCGAACTTCGCCAGGCTCACCGGCTCGCCTACTCGGAAGGACTCGACTTGTCGGGGGACCCAAATCTCACAGCCACACCCATCGGCGCGGGCTGCCGCGTCTGCGAACGTGACAACTGTCCGCAGCGGGCGTTCCCGGCTTTGGGGCGCGCACTCGATCTCGACGAACACCGCAGCACAGTGTCCCCGTACCTGGTGAAGCAACCATGAGCGCCGCCCCGAACGGTCAAGTCGGTCGTATCCCGCCGGGCGGGTTGCGTCAGCTGGGGCCGATCAACTGGGTGCTGGCGAAGTTGGCCGCGATCGCAATGCGGGTGCCGGTGATGCATCTGTTCGCCACCCTGGGTCAGCGCCAGGTGTTGTTCTGGGCGTGGTCGATCTACGGCGGCCGGCTACTGCGGGGGCGGCTGCCGCGGGTCGATACCGAATTGGTGATCTTGCGGGTCGGACATTTGCGCACTTGCGAATACGAGCTGCAGCACCATCGGCGGATGGCGCGCAAAAAGGGACTGGATGCCGGGCTGCAAGCGACGATTTTCGCCTGGCCCGACGTGCCAGTGGGAACCGAGCAGACGCTCAGCGCCCGGCAGCACGCGCTGTTGCAGGCGACGGATGAGTTCGTCAACGACCGGACCATCACCGCTAATACCTGGCAGCACCTCGCGAGTCACCTGGATCGGCGACGGTTGATCGAATTCTGCTTGCTCGCAAGCTACTACGACGGGTTGGCCGCTACGATAACCGCGCTCGACATCCCGTTGGACCACCCGCGGTAGCCATTAGAAGGTGATGTCGGCCAGCACCGCCAACGTCAGTACCACCGGCAGTATTGGCAGGCAAAACGCGAATGACGCCCACACCCGCTGACCGCGCCGGCGCAGCCACCAGCCCCACACCACGGCGCAGACCGTCAGCACACCGGAGAGCATCAGCACGATCGGGCCCCAGTTACCCGCCGTCGCGGCGTCTTGCCCGATGGAGCTGGCCACCAGCCACAGGACATAACCGGTGGCCAGACCGCCGATGACGCCAAAAACACTATCCGTACGAATCATCGCTGCTCAGAAGTTGATCATGTGGCCGGTCAGGCCGTGGAAACATTCCTGCAGCGCCTCTGACATTGTCGGATGGGTGTGCACGTTGCGAGCCAGCTCGCTAGCCGTCAGATCCCATTTCTGCGCCAGGGTGAGCTCCGGCAGCAGCTCAGACACGTCATGACCGACTAGGTGCCCGCCCAGCAGCTCGCCGTATTTCGCGTCGGCGATTAGCTTGACGAAACCACTCGGGTCGCCCAGGCCGTGCGCTTTGGCATTGGCGGTGAACGGGAACTTGGCCACCAATACGTCGTGACCTTCGTCGCGGGCTTGCTGCTCGGTGAGCCCGAAGCTGGCGACCTGTGGCTGGCAGAACGTCGCGCGGGGCAGCATCCGGTAATCGCCAAGCGCCAAAGTCTCCGCGCCGGCGATGGTTTCGGCCGCCACCACACCTTGCGCCTCAGCGACATGCGCCAGCTGTAGCAGCGCGGTGACGTCGCCGATGGCGTAGATGTGGCCGACGTTGGTGCGCATGTAGTCGTCGATAGCGATGGCCTTGCGCTCGGTCAGCTTCACACCGGCCTTATCCAGTCCGTAGCCCTCGACGTTGGGCGCAAACCCGATGGCCTGCAACACCTTCTCGGCCTTGAGCTCCTCGGACTTACCGTCCTTGCTGACGGTAACGGTGACCACAGAATTGTCGTCGGAGATGGACTCGACTTTGGTTCCGGTAAGGACCTTGATGCCGAGCTTCTTGAACTGCTTCTCGATCTCCTTGGACACCTCGGCGTCTTCATTGGGCAGCGCGCGCGGCAAAAACTCCACGATGGTCACGTCGACGCCGTAGTTCTTCAGGATGTAGCCGAACTCCATCCCGATCGCCCCGGCTCCGGCGATGATGATCGACTCCGGCAGCTCGCGGGACAGGATCTGTTCCTCGTAGGTGACCACGTTGGCTGACAGCGACGTGCCGGGAACCAGCCGGGTGCTGCTACCGGTGGCGATGATGACGTTGTCGAACGTGACCGTCACCGGATTTTCGGCACCACCGTCCTCATTTAATTCGACCGACAACGTGTTGGCGTCGGTGAATTTGCCGTACCCGTGGATCTCCGTGATCTTGTTCTTTTTCATCAGGAAGTGCACACCGGCGACGCGGCCTTCGGCCACTTTGCGGCTGCGGTCGTAGGCGATCCCGTAGTCGAAACTCGCCTCGCCGCTGATGCCGAAAGTCTTGGCCTCTTTGGTGAAGATATGGACGAGTTCGGCATTGCGCAGTAATGCCTTAGACGGGATGCAGCCGACGTTGAGGCAGACTCCGCCCCAGTATTTCGGCTCCACGACTGCGGTGCTCAGCCCTAGCTGTGCGGCACGAATGGCCGCGACATACCCGCCGGGACCGGCTCCGAGGACGACGACGTCATAGTGAGAAGTCACGGCCCCTACCCTAGTGGCCGGGTACGTCGTCAGACCAAGAAAGGCGCACCCGCCGGCTGTTAGTACGGAATGAGGCCGACAATGCAGTGACTCGTCCGCGCGCAGTAGTAATAGCCGTAAAGGCACGCCGCCGCTGCCACGGAAGCAAACGGCCCTGACATCACGGCGACGGACAACGCCGAAATCACTGGCCTACCTTGCACCATCGCCAGCATCACGGCACCCACGACGCATGCGACGACATACACCAGGACCACGAACACCGCCGCCGTCTTGTCGCTCGTGTGATACCACCAATAGAACAAACTCAGCCCGACCTCGGCTGCGGCGAACCACACGCCAAGGATCACCAAAACTAGCTTCCACCACTTCAGGTGCTGGTACCGACCGGGAAGCGTGACCGAGTGCACCGGCGCAGTAGCCGACTCGGAAGCCGACACGGCGGCCGAACCCTGCTCGGCAGCGGCCTCCGGCGAAGGTGTCTCAGGTCTTTCCTTCAACTCCGACGAGGGGCTCCCCGACTTGTCCGGCTCGCTGACGCGGGGCAGCAACGACGGCTGCGAGCCGGTGTCGTCGAAGTTCGGGACGAATGAGTGGGTGCCGGTGTCGAACTCCGGCACGAATGGCTCAGTCCCCGGCTTCGACCGGGGATCGTCGTCAGCCACCGGACGCCACCCGCAGAGCAACGAGCACGCCGAACCAACCCGGTGCCAATGCGAGGATGAACGCACCGACCATCGTGACCCACCGGCGCCCGGAAAGCAGGATCGTCAGCAGCCCGATCACGCTGGGAATCCCGACCACCAGCGCGATGGCTACGTCCGGCCGAATCCGCGCATGCACCGCCCCGGCGAAGGCCACGCCCGCCAGCAGTCCGACCGCGTTGCCGATCAGCATGGCGCTGGCCAGCAGCCACGGACGCGGGAGGGGGATCACGGTGACGACCTTACTGCGGTTGCCGACTCCCAGGGCGGCACGTTTCCGGCGCGGCTGCTTTAGCGCAGGCTTTGTCCAAGGCAATGATTTCGCCGCGTACCAACGGGCGTTCGCCGCGCTCGTAAGCTGCGCCGGTTATCACCGGGATCGCCTGTAGCAGGGCTTTTTCGGCGTCGGTGAAGACTCGGCCGCGACTGAGGAAGCGCACGCCCTCCGGGGCTTCCAGGCTGAACCCGCCGCCGCGGCCGGGCACCACGTCGATGACCAACTGGGTGTGCTTCCAAGTCTGGTACTGCCGACCGGAGATCCATACCGGCACGCCGTCGTCGCCGTTTTGTTCGTCCGGCCGCGCGCCGACATCGAGTAGGCCGAGCAAGACGTCACGGTCACCGATGAGGAAGTCTCCCCGCGGGTAGCACATCGGCGACGAACCGTCGCAACAGCCGCCGGACTGATGGAACATCAACGGACCGTGACGGTCCTGCAGTCGAGCCAGCATCTCGGCGGCCGCGGGGGTGATGACCACCCCAGGAGGAGGTTCCGGAGGAGCGCTGTTCGGCGCATTCATCAGAACAACCCGACCGCCTTGTCCGCGTAGGACACCAACAGGTTTTTGGTCTGCTGGTAGTGGTCGAGCGCCATCTTGTGGGTTTCCCGGCCGAAACCGGACTGTTTGTAGCCGCCGAACGCCGCGTGCGGCGGGTACGCGTGGTAGCAGTTGACCCACACCCGGCCTGCCTTGATCTCGCGGCCGGCCCGGTAGGCGGTGTTGCCGTCGCGGCTCCAAACGCCGGCACCCAGTCCGTAAAGGGTGTCGTTGGCGATGCCCATCGCGTCGTCGTAGTCGGTGAACGACGCCACCGCGACCACCGGCCCGAAAATCTCCTCCTGGAAGATCCGCATCTTGTTGTTCCCGCTGAAGATCGTCGGCTGCATGTAGTAGCCGCCGGCCAGGTCACCACCCAGCTCGGTGCGCTCGCCGCCGGTGACCAGCTTGGCGCCCTCGCCCTTGCCGATTTCGATGTAGGACAAGATCTTTTCGAGCTGGTCGTTGGAGGCCTGGGAACCCAGCATGGTCGTGATGTCGAGCGGATCGCCCTGCCGTACCGCCTTGGTGCGGATCGCCGCCAGTTCCAGGAACTCGTCGTGAATGTCGGACTGAATCAGGCTGCGCGACGGGCACGTACACACCTCGCCCTGGTTGAGGGCGAACATCGTGAACCCTTCCAGCGCCTTGTCCTGGAAGTCATCGTTGGCCGCCATCACGTCGGAGAAGAAGACGTTGGGGCTCTTGCCGCCGAGTTCCAGGGTGACGGGGATCAAGTTCTGCGAGGCGTACTGCATGATCAGTCGGCCGGTCGTGGTCTCCCCGGTGAACGAGACCTTCGCGATCCGGTCGCTGGACGCCAGCGGCTTGCCCGCCTCGACGCCGAACCCGCTGACGATGTTGACCACCCCGGCCGGCAGCAGGTCGCCGATCAGTGACATCAGGAACAGGATCGAGGCCGGCGTCTGCTCGGCGGGCTTGAGCACCACCGTGTTGCCCGCGGCCAGCGCGGGCGCCAGCTTCCAAGCGCCCATCAGGATCGGGAAGTTCCACGGAATGATCTGTCCCACCACTCCGAGTGGCTCGTGGAAGTGGTAGGCGACGGTGTCTTCGTCGATCTGCGACAACGAGCCCTCCTGGGCGCGGATCGCCGCGGCGAAATACCGGAAATGATCGGCCGCCAGCGGGATGTCGGCGGCCAGCGCCTCGCGGATCGGTTTCCCGTTGTCCCAGACCTCGGCGACCGCAAGCTTGTCCTTGTTCGCCTCGATGCGGTCGGCGATCTTGTTCAGGATCGCCGCGCGCTGCGCGGGAGGGGTCTTGCCCCATGCGGGGGCCGCCGCGTGCGCGGCGTCGAGCGCCTTTTCGACGTCGGCCTCATCCGAGCGCGCCACCTCGCAGAACGTTTGGCCGGTCACCGGCGTCGGGTTCTCGAAGTAGAGACCCTTGGCGGGCGCGACCCACTCGCCCCCGATGAAGTTGTCGTATCGGGACTCGTAGGACATCAACGCCCCAGTGGAGCCTGGACGTGCGAAAACAGTCATCTGCTCGGCCCTTCTCATTCGACCTTCGAACAAACCATGTAATACAACTCACACTACCGCCGGGGCCACAATGGCTCCATGACATCTGAAGCCACCGCCGGGTCCGACGACAGCCACGACCCGTACCTCTGGCTCGAGGACGTCACCGGCGAAGAGGCGCTGGATTGGGTGCGCGCGCGCAACGAACCGACAACGACTCAGTTCTGCGATGCGGAGTTCGAGCGGATGCGCACCGAGGCGCTCGAGGTGCTCGACACCGATGCCCGAATCCCCTATGTGGTGCGCCGCGGCGAGTACCTCTACAACTTCTGGCGCGACGCCACCAACCCGCGGGGGCTGTGGCGGCGCACCACCTTGGACAGCTACCGCACCGACTCCCCCGAATGGGAGGTGCTGATCGACGTCGATGAGCTCGGCCGCGCGGACAGCGAGAAATGGGTGTGGGCCGGCGCGGGCGTCATCAGACCAGAACACACGCGCGGTCTGATCAAGCTCTCCCGAGGTGGCTCGGACGCGTCTATCGTGCGTGAATTCGACATGGTGACACGCGAATTCGTCTCCAACGGGTTCGAATTGGCGGAGGCCAAATCACAGATCGGGTGGGCCGATCCGGATTGCGTGCTGGTGGGGACCGACTTCGGCGCTGACTCGCTCACCGAATCCGGTTACCCGCGGATCGTCAAGCGGTGGCGCCGGGGCACACCTCTAACCGACGCGGAGACGATTTTCGAGGGCTCACGCACCGACGTCAGCGCAGGGGGAAATGCGGATCGCACGCCAGGCTTCGAGCGGACCTTTGTGGGCCGCTCTCTCGACTTCTGGAACGAAGAGGTCTATGAAATTCGGGGCTCGGAGCTGATCCGCGTCGACGCACCCACCGACGCAAGTGTGTCTATTCACCGAGAATGGCTGCTGATCGAGCTGCGCACCGATTGGCCCATCGGCACCACCACCTACACCGCGGGCTCGCTGCTGGCTGCCAACTACGACGAATTCCTCGCCGGCACAGCAGAACTGCGAGTGGTCTTCGAGCCCGACGAGCACACCGCGCTGTACCAGTACTCGTGGACTCGGGACCGGCTGCTGGTCGTCACGCTGGCAGATGTGGCCAGCAGAGTAGAAATCGCCACACCGGGCAGTTGGCGGCGCGAACCCGTGTCGGATATTCCAGCCGCGACCAACACCGTCGTCGTCGCCGCCGACGACACCGGCGACGAGTTCTTCCTCGACTCCAGCGGGTTCGACACGCCGTCGCGGCTGCTGCGCGGTACCGACGGCGGACAACTGCAGCAGATCAAATCCGCGCCGGCGTTCTTCGACGCCGAAAATATCACTGTGACACAGTATTTCGTGGAATCCGACGATGGCACGTCGATCCCGTACTTCGTGGTACGGCCCGACAATCCGGTCGGACCCGGGCCGACATTGCTGAGCGGCTACGGCGGGTTCGAGACGTCCAGGACACCCGGGTATGACGGCGTGCTGGGCCGGCTATGGCTGGCCCGCGGCGGCACCTACGTGGTGGCCAACATCCGCGGCGGCGGCGAGTACGGTCCCAGCTGGCACACCCAGGCGATCCGCGAGGGCCGGCACAAGGTAGCCGAAGACTTTGCGGCGGTGGCCACCGATTTGGTGAACCGCGGCATCACCACCGCCGAGCAACTCGGCGCGCGCGGCGGCAGCAACGGCGGACTACTGATGGGCATCATGCTGACCAAATACCCGGAGAAATTCGGCGCCTTGGTCTGCGACGTTCCGCTGCTGGACATGAGGCGGTACCACCTGCTGCTGGCCGGCGCGTCCTGGGTGGCCGAGTACGGCGATCCGGACAACCCGAGCGATTGGGAGTTCATCTCCGAATATTCGCCCTACCAGAATATTTCGGTGACCCGGAAGTACCCACCAGTGCTGTTCACCACGTCCACCCGCGACGACCGGGTGCATCCCGGACACGCCCGCAAAATGGTGGCGGCGCTTGAGGCCGCGGGTCATCGGATCTGGTACTACGAGAACATCGAGGGCGGGCACGCCGGTGCGGCAGACAACGAACAGTTTGCGTTCAAGTCAGCGCTGAGCTACTCATTCCTGCACAGGATGTTGGCGTCGCGGGAGTGACCCGGCGCAGCCGTAAAATCAGCCGCGTGTCTGTGACAGAACGCATCGAACTCGGCTTGCTGCTGCTCGGACTGATCCTCATTGCGGCCGGAGCGACGCAGGCGCGCTACCGCTATGTCGCCGGTCGCCGTCGGGGCCGGCGTTTCTACTGGATAACGTCGATTATCGGCATCGTCTGTTTTGCGCTCGGGGTCGGCAGAATCTGGCCGAACGGCGTCCTGGTGGCGTTGATCTTTACCGCCATCGTCGGCGGCTCCGCTTACCTGATGACGCCGTACCTCAAGATCGACGGACGCATCTATGCGCTGAACCCAGCCAATCGGGAGCCCGATCCACCCGACGATGAACACTAGCTCAGCGCCAGCCACTCGTTGCCGGGCTGCGTGGTCACCCGGCGTTCCGACGGCGCTCCCCGACCTGAGCTACCAGGAAATGGGATGAAAATGATCGCCGCACAGCGGACCGCGAAGAAAATTCGGACGCGCTTCTCGGCAGTACGCCAACCACTTTCGCAGATATCGTGCATCATGTGCCCGGAGGCCAGAAACCGAGGCCAAGCCGAGATGCTCGCAGGCCACCTCGGTCGAGGCGACAGCATTCTTGACGTCGGCTGCGGGACCGGGTATCTCGCCGACCATTTGCGGGAAATGCATGGTGTCGAGCCGACGGGTGTGGACATCCGGGATGCCCGCGTGGCGCCGATCGCCTTTCGCAGCTTCGAAGGCACATCAATTCCGTGCCCGGACAGATCTTTTGACCACGTTGTACTCAGTTTTGTCCTGCATCACGCCGATGACCCGCTGGCGCTGATTCAGGAATGTCGACGAGTCGCTCGGCGCAGCGTGATCGTATTCGAAGAGCTGCCGTACAGCCGCCCAGGCAAGGCGCTGCTTGCCTTCCACGTTGCACTTTTTGCCCGCTATTACTCAACCGGAAGGCTCAGCAGCGCTGAGTATCACGGTGCGCTGGCGTGGCTTGATCGCCGGGCTGCCGCGGTGACGCGAGTTGCTTTGCCGCCTCATTGGCTTAACTACCTTTACCTGCGCATTTTGCTTATTTACACACTGGATGACTGAGCTTTCGCCGTGCCGCTCAGCTGTGGGTTGACCGCTTCGGCAGAAATGACTTCGCTTCTGCTATGTCAACTGCTCACTTCGAGACGCTCCTATACAAGACGGCCGGTCCGGTAGCAACCATCACGTTGAATCGGCCAGACCAGCTCAACACCATCGTTCCGCCCATGCCCGATGAGATCGAGGCCGCCATCGGCCTGGCCGAGCGGGATTCGGAGATCAAGGTCATCGTGTTGCGTGGCGCCGGCCGCGCCTTCTCCGGCGGCTACGACTTCGGCGGCGGCTTCCAGCACTGGGACGAATACATGAAGACCGACGGGCAGTGGGATCCGGGCAAGGATTTCGCGATGGTCACGGCCCGCGAAACGGGACCGCATCAGAAGTTCATGGCAATCTGGCGGGCCACCAAACCGGTAATCGCCCAGGTGCACGGCTGGTGCGTCGGCGCAGGCAGCGACTACGCGCTCTGCGCCGACCTCGTGATCGCCAGCAACGACGCCGTGATCGGCACCCCGTACAGCCGGATGTGGGGGGCCTACCTGACCGGGATGTGGCTGTACCGGCTGAGCCTGTCCAAGGTCAAGTGGCACTCCCTGACGGGCCGGCCGCTGACCGGCGGCCAAGCCGCCGAAGTCGAACTGATCAACGAGGCAGTTCCGTTCGAGCGCCTGGAAGCGCGCGTCGCCGAGATCGCCGCCGAGCTGGCGACAATCCCGTTGTCTCAGTTGCGGGCGCAGAAGCTGATTGTCAACCAGGCCTACGAGAACATGGGCCTGGCGTCCACCCAGATGCTGGGCGGCATTCTCGACGGGCTGATGCGCAACACCCCTGATGCACTCGACTTCATCAAGACCGCCGAGGATCAGGGTGTCCGGGCCGCGGTGGAACGCCGCGACGGTCCTTTCGGCGACTACAGCCAGGCTCCGCCGGAGCTGCGGCCTGATCCTACTCACGTAATCGTCCCTGATCGGGATGGATAGTGAGATGGGCTACGAATTTGGACCCACCCGCCTGTGCGGGTCTCGAAAGTGTTACGGTGGTAACTATGTCTCGGCTGACTCCCAGCCTGCGTGCAGGCGCTGTTTTTCTCGCTCTAAGTATTGCCGCTGTGACCTTCCCGAAGACCGCGGTGGCCGATTCCACTGATGACTTCCCGATTCCTCGCCGGCAGATCGCGACCACCTGCGACGCTGAACAGTATTTGGCGGCCGCCAGGGATACCAGCCCGATCTATTACCAGCGGTACATGATCGACTTCCACAACAGGCCGCCGGACATCCAGCAGGGCACGATCGACCGTATCCACTGGTTCTACTCGTTGAACGCCGCCGACCGCAGGCAGTACTCCGAGGACACCGCGACGAACGTCTATTACGAGCAGATGGCGACGCATTGGGGAAACTGGGCAAAGATCTTCTTCAATAACAAGGGTGTCGTCGCCAAGGCCACCGAGGTCTGCAACGGATACCCTGCCGGCGACATGTCGGTCTGGAACTGGACCGCCTGACGGCGAATTCGTCGCCTGGACCCTTATTCCACGAGACCGACTAATCCCTTGCCAGGAACTGGTGCAGTTTCTCGACCGCCTGATCGATGGTGAAGCTGGCCGGCGGGTGTCGGGGCGGAAACTCCTTGAACGTGTCGAGGAATTCGGTCGACATCGCGATCGCGTACAACACGAAGTAGTCGTGGTGCAGCAACCAGTCGTAGTAGGTGTTCGAGGTGATATCGGCGTACTCGAAGGGATCGGTACGCAGATTGAACAGCTTCGGTAGCCGTAGCGGGGTGAACGGTTCGGCCCAGATCCGAAGCGTGCCCGCGCAGCGATGCTCGGCGAACACGATCTTCCAGTTCTCGAACCGCAGTGCCACCAGGTCGCCGTCGTCGGAGAAGTAGAAGAAGCCGCGCCGCGGGCTGGTCTCGACCTCACCGGTCAGATATGGCAGCAGGTTGAAGCCGTCGATGTGGACCCTGAACTGCTTTTCCTCGCCCTGCAGCGTGATTTTGTAGCCCTTCCTCAGTTTGTCGCTGACGTCGGGGTCACCGGCGGCGGCCAACAATGTGGGCAACCAGTCGTGATGCTGGATGATGTCGTTGGAGACCGAGCCGGCCTTGATCCTGGCGGGCCAGCGGATCATCTCCGGCACCCGGAACGCACCCTCCCAGTTGGTGTTCTTCTCGCTGCGGAACGGCGTGGTACCGGCGTCGGGCCAGCTGTTGCGATGCGGTCCGTTGTCGGTGGAGTAGATGACGATGGTGTCCTCGGCGATACCCAACTCGTCGAGACAATCCAGCACCTGCCCGACGTTGCGGTCATGATCGATCATGGTGTCGTGGTAGGCCGATTGCCACAGCCCGGCCTGGCCCCGGCTTTCCGGCTTGGTGTGGGTGTAGAGGTGCATGTGGGTGGTGTTCATCCACGCGAAGAACGGTTTGCCGGCCTGGTGCTGGCGTTGGATGTAGTCGACGGTGAGTTCGGTGATCTCGTCGTCGATGGTTTCCATGCGCTTCTTGTTGAGCGGGCCGGTGTCCTCGATGGTCTGCTTGCCGACCGGGCCGAACTTCGGGTCGTCGGGCTCGGTAGACACCTCGCCGGTGGCCTTGCACTTGAGCACCCCGCGCGGCAGCGCCATCTGGTGCAGTCGGGGGAACCGATCAGCCTGCGGATAGTCGAATTGCTCGGGTTCCTCCTCGGCGTTGAGGTGATAGAGGTTGCCGAAGAACTCGTCGAACCCGTGCACCGTCGGCAGGTATTTGTTCAGGTCGCCGAAGTGGTTCTTGCCGAACTGGCCGGTGGCGTAACCCAACGCTTGAGCAGTTCGGCGATCGTCGGATCCTCGGCAGCCCAGCCGATGTCGAATCCGGGTGCGCCGACTTTGCTCATCCCGGTGCGGTACACACTCTGCCCGCTGATGAACGCAGCGCGGCCCGGCGTGCAGCTTTGCTCAGCGTAGGAATCGGTGAACCGCATGCCCTCGTTGGCGATGCGGTCGACGTTCGGCGTGCGATAGCCCATCAGACCGTCGCTGTAACAACTCAGGTTGGTGATGCCGATGTCGTCGCCCCAGATCACCAGAATGTTGGGCTTACCGTTAGGCATCAATCGGATCCCTTCTCGCGTCCTACCGGGATGCTACGGATGTCCCCGATCGGACAGAAGGGACGAACTCAGTAGTGAGGCGCGCTGACCGAGAGCCGATCGGTGTTCGCTGCCTCCCCATTAGGCGAGTCGCCGTTCTTCGCGTGCTTGGCGTAATTGGGATCAACGGGAAGCATGTAGGCACGAACGGCCGTACGAGAACCGTACGGTCGAAGCATCTGGCTGGCAGGACGAGTGCGTACTTTTTGCGGCCACCAGAACCAGCGGCCCATCAGCGCAGCGACCGACGGCATCATGAACGAGCGCACGACCAGTGTGTCGAACAAAAGACCCAGACCCGATGGTGGTACCGACCTGTCCCATGACCCTCAGCGGGCTGAACACGAAAGACGCCATAGTCGCGGCGAACACCAGACCCGCAGACGTCACCACAGCGCCGGTACCGGGCCGCGGAGCGGCACTTTTCCAACGCTCGGATGAATCCGGAATTGCTGTTGGTCGAAACCGATCACGATATGCGTAATCCGGCGAATATGTTGGTACTGGACAGAATTGCCAGGTTTGTCTTTCACATCCCAGGGGTCGCCCGTGTCCAGACGATAACCAGACCTTTGGGAACGCCGATCGAGCACACGTCGATACCGTTCCAGATCAGCATGCAGAACACGACGAATGTCGAGAACAGCCAGTACATGAAGAAACGCATGGCGGACATGCTTAAGCAGGCAGAGTCGATGCAGGACACCATCGACACCATGAATCGCATGTACGCCATCATGGGAAAGTTGGCGGCACTCACTCACCACATGGACGGCCTCACGCATGAAATGCTGGATACGACGGCTACATTGCGTGACAACATCGCCAATTTCGATGACTTCTTTCACCCGCTCCGCGCCTATTTCTACTGGGAGAAGCACTGCTTCGACATCCCTGTCTGCTGGGCGTTGAGATCCACTTCGACGCACTCGACGGTTTGGATCAGATCGTCGAAAAGTTCACCGGGCTTACGGCCCCCGTGGCCATCGCGGCGGATGCTTTGCTGCACTAAGTACTTCAGACACGCAATCCCACCTGCGCGCGGCAAGGTCTCCAACATTGGGGTCAGGCCAGGGTGGGCACTCCAAATCCGCTTCACTTCGCGCCACCGTTCTCTTCTGCTGGGTGCGATTCGGAGATCAGGCCGATACACGTGGCGGTCAGCAGTCGATTGAGTGCGGATACGAAATCGATGTTCCACTCGGGCGGGAGGACCTCGGGCTCCTTGGTATAGGCGTCGGTGAGCCGCTCGGGCGGGTTGGCGATCTGCCAGAAAGCCGCGGCCAAAGAGTACGCGGCGATCAAGATGTCAAAGGCGCCGGAACGGCCCAGCGCGGGCAACGCACGCTCGATGGCGCCCGCGAGCGCGACCGCGGCGACGGCTATGGTTCGCCTGATCTCGACGACCCTGTCGATATCCACCTCGTGCTCGAGGTGCAGGTGAAGGTTGGCGAGCAGGTCACAAAACAGCGGGTCGTCGGCCAGGCCGTTGGCCAATGTCTCGGCCACCCGCGATGGTGACGTCGGAGCCGCCTCGTCCAACTTGTCGCACACCGTGTTCGACCACCGCACCCAACCCTCAGCCGCAAGATGCAGCAGCACCTCTTTGTGGGAGGTGAAGTAGCGGCGCACCGCGGAGTAGTGGATTCCAGCGCGGCTGGCGACAGCGGTCAACGTCACTGACGCAACACCTGTCTCGAGCGCCAGCGAGCGCGCGGCTTCGACGAGCGCCGCCGCGCGTTGGCGCTTGTTCTCCTCCGTGCGGGCGCGCTGGAATGTGAGTTGCGCCACCGGCAGAGGATAACGCACATCGCGTGATTTGTATAACGCACATCGCGTGATTTGCGCGCGGATAAATGATGCGGCACCTGCCCTTACGCACGTCATATGCGTTACACTCAAGAGCCCGAGGGGAAGGAGTCGACACTTCCGGCATAGGCTAAGCCGCGCCATGGTGTATTTAGGTAAGGCTTGGTTACGCTGTCACCCAAAGCGCCACCGGCTCGGGACGGCCGGAGCGCGGTCGTATGTCAAGGTCGACGCGGGGACAGTCGGGCCGGCGCAGCGATCTGTAGTTGAACACGTTCAAGCGGACTTCAAGCAGACGGGGCACCGTCCGCGGGGGGAAACGCCAACCGGTGAAGGGGATTCCAATCTTCAGGATTCTGTCGCGGTTTTGGATTCCGATGGTGGTCCTGGCGGTGGCCGTCGTCGGCGGATTCCTCGTGTACCGGGTCCACGGCTACTTCGGCTCCCAGAAACGGGAATCCTACGCGGACAGCAACCTGGAGAGCGCCAAACCCTTCAATCCCAAGCGGATCACTTACGAGGTCTTCGGCCCGGCTGGAACCGTCGCAGACATCAGCTATTTCGACGTGAATTCTGACCCGCAGCGAGTTGACGGGGCACAATTACCGTGGTCGTTGCATATCTCGACGACTAAACCGGCAGTGATGGGAAATCTTGTGGCGCAAGGCGATAGCGACAGCATTGGATGCCGGATCACGGTGGACGACGAGGTCAAAGCTGAGCGAGTTTCGAATGAAGTCAACGCCTATACTTTCTGCGTGGTGAAGTCCGCGTGAGCACACAATTCGCCAACGACGCCCCGCCCCACGCCCACGCCGAACGGCCGTTGATCGCCAGGGTCATCCACCGGCTGGCGGTGCCCATCATCCTGGGCTGGCTGGGAGTTGTCGTCCTCCTGAGCGTCGCCGTCCCCTCCCTGGAAGTGGTTGGGCAAGAGCGTTCGGTCTCCCTGAGCCCTAACGACGCACCGTCGTTCGAGGCGATGAAACGCATCGGCAAGGTTTTCAACGAAGGAAACTCCGACAGCGCGGCAATGATCATCGTGGAGGGTAATCAGCCCCTCGGTGACGATTCGCACAGGTATTACGACGGCCTGATTCGCAGGTTGCGAGCCGACAAGGCGCACGTGCAGAGCGTCCAGGACTTCTGGGGGGATCCACTCACGGCGTCGGGCGCGCAAAGCAACGACGGCAAGGCCGCATATGTTCAGGTGAATCTCGCCGGTAACCAGGGCGAGCCGCTGGCTAACGAATCCGTCGAAGCAGTCCGCAAGATCGCCAACAGCGCACCTGCGCCGCCCGGGGTCAAGGTATGGGTTACCGGGGCATCGGCGCTGGCTGCGGATATGCACCACGCTGGCGACAAATCCATGATGAGGATCACCTTGACCACGGTCGCCGTGGTTCTAATTATGTTGCTCCTCGTTTACCGCTCGATCATCACCGTGATTGTGCTGCTGGTCACGGTCGGAGTGGAATTGTCAACAGCGCGTGGAGTTGTCGCGCTTCTCGGGCACAGCGGTGCTATCGGGCTCACCACTTTTGCGGTCAGCCTGCTCACTTCGCTGGCTATCGCGGCCGGAACCGACTACGGGATATTCATCTTCGGGCGATATCAGGAAGCCCGGCAGGCCGGCGAGGATAAGGAAACGGCCTTCTACACGATGTACCGCGGCACCGCCCACGTCATCCTGGGTTCCGGATTGACGATCGCGGGGGCCACCTTCTGCCTCAGCTTCGCCCGAATGCCGTACTTCCATACCCTGGGCATCCCTTGCGCGGTGGGGATGTTGGCCGCAGTCGCGGTCGCGCTCACGCTAGGGCCGGCAGTCCTGACCGTCGGCAGTCGTTTCGGCCTGTTCGACCCCAAGCGGAAGATCCAGGTTCGTGGATGGCGACGGGTAGGCACCGTGGTGGTTCGCTGGCCGCTGCCCGTTCTCGCCGCCACGTTCGCCGTCGCCCTCGTCGGCTTGCTCACGCTGCCCGGATACAAGGCCAGCTACAACGACCGGGCGTACCTACCGACATCCATCCCCGCCAATGAAGGATTCGCAGCCGCCGATCGACATTTCTCCCAGGCCCGAATGAAGCCTGAGATTTTAATGATCGAGTCGAATCATGATATGCGAAATCCAGCGGACTTTCTGGTCTTGGATAAGCTGGTCAAGGGTGTTTTCCGTGTTCCAGGAATTTCTCGGGTGCAAGCAATAACCCGGCCCGATGGAACGACGATGGACCACACCTCGATACCGTTCCAGATCAGCATGCAAAACGCCGGTCAGATGCAAACCATGAAGTATCAGCGTGATCGGATGAACGACATGCTGAAGCAGGCCGACGAGATGACCAAGACGATCATGACAATGCGCACGATGTACGCCTTGATGACAAAGCTTGTCGGTACTACGCATCGCATGGTCGGCGATACCGTACAGATGCAACAAATCACCAATGAGTTGCGCGACAACATCGCCGATTTTGACGATTTCTGGCGGCCGGTTCGCTCCTATTTCTACTGGGAGAAGCACTGTTTCGACATTCCGGTCTGCTGGTCGGTGCGGTCGATATTCAGCGCGCTGGACGGCCTGGACCAGGTCGACGAGAAACTGAACATGCTCATCGGTGACATCAAAGACCTAGATCAGCTGATGCCGCAGATGGTCGCCCAGTTCCCACCGATGATCGAGACCATGGTGAGCATGCGGACCATGATGCTGACGATGCACAGCACCATGTCGGGCATATTCGCTCAGATGGACCAGATGAGTGATAACGCGACCGCCATGGGTCATGCTTTCGACACCGCCAAGAACGACGACTCGTTCTACCTTCCGCCAGAGGTCTTCAAAAACAAGGACTTCAAGCGGGCCATGAATAACTTCCTATCGCCAGACGGACACGCAGCGCGCTTCATCATTCTGCATCGAGGAGACCCCGCCACAGCCACGGGCATCGCGAGTATTGACGCGATTCGCACGGCGGCCGAAGAGTCGCTCAAGGGAACTCCACTGGAGGACGCCAAGATCTACCTGGCCGGCACGGCGGCTGTCTTCAAGGACATCTCGGAGGGCGCTGCGTGGGATCTTTTGATCGCAGGGATCTCCTCCCTCTGCCTCATTTTCATCATCATGCTGATCCTCACACGAGCCTTTGTTGCCGCTGCCGTAATCGTAGGTACTGTTGCGCTTTCTCTGGGTGCTTCCTTTGGGCTGTCCGTGCTGGTCTGGCAGCATATTCTTGGTATCCAATTGCACTGGCTGGTGCTGGCCATGTCCGTCATCGTTCTCTTGGCAGTGGGGTCTGACTACAACCTGCTCCTGGTCTCCCGGTTCAAAGAGGAGATCCATGCCGGATTGAAGACTGGCATCATCCGTTCGATGGGCGGCACCGGCAAAGTCGTGACGAACGCGGGCCTGGTGTTCGCGTTCACGATGGCCTCGATGGCCGTCAGCGATCTGCGGGTAATCGGTCAGGTGGGCACCACCATCGGCTTGGGTCTGATGTTCGACACGTTGATCGTGCGCTCGTTCATGACGCCGTCTATCGCCGCGCTGCTGGGACGCTGGTTCTGGTGGCCGCTGCGAGTGCGTACCCGGCCTGCGAGGAAACCGGTTAAGCGGGCAAAGACCCGTGAGCCGGAACGTCCGTTGGTTTATACCGACTGACCAGAGAGCGAGCAGTCCGTCCCTAACCCCGGTCCTTACGAATAGCAGCCATGCACACAGTTGCGCTGATTGGATTCCTCGGTGGCCTGATCACCGGCATCTCGCCATGCATCCTGCCGGTGCTTCCCGTGGTGTTCTTTTCCGGTGTGGGCGGCTCTCCCGACGGCAACTCTGACAGCACCCGGGCCAGCAGCCCCGCGGCGCGGCCGTATCTGGTGATCGCGGGCCTGGTCTGCAGCTTCAGCGTGGTCACCCTGGCCGGTTCTGCCCTACTGTCTGCGCTGCATCTGCCCCAGGACGCGATCCGGTGGGCCGCCCTGGTGACGCTGACCCTGATCGGCCTCGGTTTGATCTTCCCGCCGCTGCTGCATCTGATTGAACGGCCGTTTGCCCGCATCCCGCAGCGTCAGATCGGCTTCAACAGCCTTACTAGGAGCGGTTTCGGGCTGGGCCTGACGCTGGGTGCGCTGTACGTGCCCTGCGCGGGTCCGGTGCTGGCCGCGATCGTGGTTGCCGGCGGCACCGCCTCCATCGGACTGCCCACGCTGATCCTAACCGCGACGTTCGCCATCGGCACCGCACTCCCGCTGCTGGTTTTCGCGCTGGCCGGGCGGCGCGTCTCCGAACGCGTCGCCGCGTTCCGGCGTCGCCAGCGCGCAGTGCAGATCGCCGGCGGAATCACGATGATTGTGCTGGCCGTCGCACTGGTCTTCAACCTTCCCGCGATGTTGCAGCGCGCCGTCCCGGATTACACGACAGCGATGCAGAACGGCATCGGGGCCAACGACCTCCGGCACAACCTGAATCCGGGCAGCAAGATAAACGGTCAACTGGCCGCCTGCGCCCAGGACTCTGCAGGCTCTGCACAGCTGCAAGAATGCGGGCCGGCGCCCGCTGTCAGCGGGATCACCCAGTGGCTCAACACCCCGGACGGCAAACCGATCGACCTGGCGTCGTTGCGCGGCAAGGTGGTCTTGATCGACTTCTGGGCATACTCGTGCATCAACTGCCAACGGGCCATCCCGCACGTCGTCGACTGGTACAACCGGTATCGCGACAGCGGATTCGTGGTCATCGGGGTGCACACACCGGAGTACGCCTTCGAACGCGTCGCCGGCAACGTCGCCAGTGGCGCCGCCGCGTTGCACATCACCTACCCCGTCGCGCTGGACAATGGCTACACCACGTGGAACAACTACCAGAACCTGTACTGGCCGGCGGAGTACCTGATCGACGCGAACGGAGCCGTCCGGCACACCAAGTTCGGCGAAGGCGACTACGACGGCACCGAAAAGCTCATCCGCCAATTGCTTGTCGATGCCAACCCCGCTGTCCGGCTACCCGCTACGACGCAGTCAGCCGACACCACTCCGCAGACCAAGCTCACACCCGAGACCTACCTGGGCATCGGCAAGGCCACGCACTACGGCGGAGACGGCGAGTATCAGGCGGGCACCGCAACGTTCGGCTGCCCGGCCAAGTTGGGCGACGACCGATTCGCCCTGCTCGGCCGTTGGACCCTGGACGACCAGGGGGCCACCACCGTCAGCGACGATGCCGCCATTCGGCTCAACTACAGCGCGAAAGATGTCTACGCCGTTGTCGGCGGCACCGGCACCCTTACCGTGACCCGCGATCAGAAGACGACCACCACACCGATCAGCGGCCCGCCGACCCTGCATCAGATCGTTTCCGATGACGCCGCGCACCGCGATCAACTCGACATGCAAGTCACCAAAGGCCTGCAAGTCTTTTCATTCACATTCGGATAACACGTCGGTAAGTTCGCTGCAGCCTGTCCGACAGGTCGACGGCTCCGAATAAGGACTGTGGGACAGTCATACGGGCGTTCGATATCGGTTATCGGCAGTGGAGTTGCCGGCCTTACCGCCGCGTACGTCATATCCGGGCGCGACCGGGTGACCCTGTATGAAGCCGATGCGCGGCTCGGCGGCCACGCGCACACCCACGTCGTCCAGGATCCAGACGGCCCAGACGGCAGTGTCGTTTCTGTCGACTCAGCGTTCCTGGTGCACAACGACCGGACGTATCCAACGTTGTGCAGATTGTTCAACGAACTCGGTGTAGCCACCCAGAAGTCCGACATGTCGATGTCGGTGCGTTGCGACGATATCCGACTCGAATATGCCGGAGCCGTGGGAATCCGGGGACTGTTTGCGTGCCGGCAATCGTTGCGGCCCCGCTATCTGCGGATGCTTGCCGAGATCCCCCGGTTCCACCGCGCCGCACTGCGACTGCTGCGCGACAGCGCTGCCGAAGACAACCTGGAGACCTTGGAAGCCTTCCTCAAGCGGCACCGCTTCTCTTGCTATTTCGTCGACTATTTCATCACGCCCCTGGTGGCAGCGGTTTGGTCCTGCGCCAGCGGTGACGCCTTGCGTTATCCGGCCCGGTACCTGTTCGTCTTCCTCGAGCACCACGGCATGCTGTCGCTCTTCGGCTCACCGACATGGCGCACTGTGACCGGAGGTTCGGCCAATTACGTTCAGGCCATTGCCTCTCGGCTCGACGAGGTGTCAATCCAAACGCCGGTGCACTCGCTGCGGCGGCTGCCCGACGGCGTACTGGTGCGGGCAGGCAGCAGCGAGCCGCGGTTTTTCGACGCGGCCGTCGTCGCCGTCCACCCCGATCAGGCGCTGTTACTGCTCGATGACGCGACCCCGTGCGAACGCGCCATTCTGGGAGCAATCGCCTACTCGACCAACCGTGCCCAGCTGCACACCGACGAATCGGTGCTGCCCCGCCACCGCCGCGCGCGCGCGTCGTGGAACTATCTGGCGGCACCAGGAACCGACCAGGTAGTCGTCAGCTACGACGTCAGCAGGCTGATGCGCATCAAGGGCAACCGCCGGTATCTGGTCACCCTCGGTGGCCACGACCGGGTCGATCCTAAGTCGGTGATTGCCGAAATGACCTACAGCCATCCGCTCTATACGACGGACTCTGTTGCGGCCCAAGATAAACTGGCGACACTCGACGACCATCGGGTAGCCTTCGCGGGCGCCTACCACGGCTGGGGATTCCACGAGGACGGCGCCGCATCGGGACTGCGCGCGGCCCGCCGGCTCGGCGCCGACTGGCCGGCAGTGACCCCGCGGGCGGCGGCGGTCCGGTGCTGACTCAAGTGCTGACTCCGGCGATCTATCGCACCACGATCACCCATTGCCGACAGGCTCCGGTGCACCACTCGTTCGAATATCGAAGCTACAGCTGGTATGTCGACGTCGACGACCTGCCCCGGCTGCCCTGGTGGCTGCGACCGTTCGCGCGATTCCGGGCCGCAGATCACTTTTCGAACACCAACCCGCCGCACGGCTCGCTGCGCGACCGGCTCAGCGCCTTCTTCGCCGACCGCGATCTGGCTGCCCCAGAGGGGCGCATCACCGCGCTACTGCAGCCACGCGTCTTCGGTTACGTCTTCAACCCGCTGAGCGTCTTCTGGTGCCACGACCGCGACGGCCAGCTCAAGCATGTGATCGCCGAGGTGCACAACACTTACGGCGAACGTCATGCTTACCTGTTGCCACCGGCCGACCTGCCCGTGGTGACGGCTAAGAGGTTCTATGTCTCGCCGTTCTTTCAGGTGGACGGCTACTACCTGGTGCGAGCGCCACGACCCGACGGTGAGGTGGATATCACTGTGGCGCTGCATCGTAACCAACAACCGGCGTTTCCGGCATTCACAGCCAGCCTGCGCGGACAGCGGCGTCCGGCAACCACCAAACAAGTCGCGGTCATGCAAATCGTTTCGCCGTTGGCACCGCTGGTGGTGGCCGCGCGTATCCGGATACAGGGGATCAAGTTGTGGTTACGTCGAGTTCCGGTGGTGCCGCGATGAGCCTGCAAATCGTTCAAGAGACCGTCCGAAAGCCCGCACCGGCAATCGATTCGGGCCGCTGGCCTGCCGTCGCGAAGGTGCCGTCCGGTCCCCTGGCCTCCGCATCGGGTGTCATCGCCGAGCGGCTGCTGCAGCGTGCGGCGGATCGCCTACCGATGCGGCTCGTCTACCCGGACGGCACGGTGATCGGGGCCGCCGACCCGACAACCCCAGCCCTGGCGGTCCACCAGCCGGACGCGTTGACGCGCCGGATCGGGCGGCACGGCCTGATCGGCTTCGGGGAATCGTATATGGCCGGTGAATGGTCGTCGACAGACCTCGCTGGGGTGCTGACGGTCCTGGCCGGCTCGGTGGCTGACCTGGTGCCAAGCTCGCTGCAGTGGCTGCGGCCGATCGCTCCGGCCTTCCGACTGCGTTGGCGGGCCCCCACCCGCGATCAAGCCAAGCGCGACATCGCCGAGCACTACGATCTGTCGAACGATCTGTTCGCCGAGTTCCTCGACGAGACCATGACGTACTCGTGTGCGCTGTTCCCTCACCTTCCGGCGGCATCGGCAGACCTGGGCACAGCTCAGCGGCGCAAGATCGATCGGCTGCTGGACTTCGCCGGAGTCCAGCGCGGCAGCCGGCTTCTCGAGATCGGCACCGGCTGGGGCGAGTTGTGCATCCGTGCGGCTACCCGCGGAGCCCACATCCGCTCGGTGACCTTGTCGGTGGAGCAGCAGCGGTTGGCGCAGCAGCGGGTTGCCGCAGCCGGGTTGTCCGACCTAGTCCAGATCGAGCTGTGCGATTACCGCGATGTGCAGGGGTGTTACGACGCCGTAGTCTCCGTCGAGATGCTCGAGGCGGTCGGATACCTTTCGTGGCCAAGGTATTTCGCCGCGCTGGAACGACTGGTGCGGCCAGGAGGCCGGGTGGCGATCCAGGCGATCACCATGCCGCACGCCCGGTTGCTGGCCAGCCGCAACACTCACACCTGGATCCAGAAGTACATCTTTCCCGGCGGATTGCTGCCATCCACGCAGGCCATCACCAGTATCACCGAGCGGCACACCGCTTTACGCACAGTCGACATGACCTCGCTGCGTCCGCATTACGCCGAGACACTGCGGCTCTGGCGCGAGCGCTTCATGCAGCGGCGAGATCGGCTGGTGGACTTGGGCTTCGACAATGTATTCGGGCGTATGTGGGAGCTGTATCTGGCATATTCGGAGGCGGGTTTCCGGTCCGGCTACCTGGACGTCTACCAGTGGACGTTCGCACGCGAGGCCGACAAATGAACTACCTGAACCTCCTAGAGGTATCCGGCGCCTCGGTTCTGGCTCTCACCGTGGTGCATTCGATCACGTTCGCTATCGGCAGGCGGATCGGCCGCTACAACGTCGTCGACGTGGCGTGGGGCGTGGGCTTTGTGGTCATTGCCGCCGTCGCGGCGACCCTCGGCCACGGCGACCCGGCTCGGCGGTGGCTGCTGCTGGCCCTGGTGACGATCTGGGGTCTGCGGCTGAGCTGGCACATCCAGCGCAAGACCGCCGGTAAAGGAGAGGATCCGCGCTACGCCAAGCTACTCGGGGATGCCACGGTGGGTCAGGTGGTGCGCAAGGTCTTTCTGCTGCAAGCGGTCATCACCTGGTTCGTCTCATTCCCGTTGCAGCTGTCGGCGGTGACCGGCCCCACGCCGCAACCGCTGACCGCCTTCGTTGTGGCGGGCGCGGCAGTGTGGCTGATCGGTGTCACCTTCGAAGCGGTCGGCGATCGACAGCTGCGGGTCTTCAAATCTGATCCGGAAAATCGGGGCGTGGTGATGGACCGGGGCCTGTGGGCCTGGACGCGCCATCCCAATTACTTCGGCGACGCCGCTGTCTGGTGGGGGCTGTGGCTGATCACCATCAACGGCTGGTTGGGGTTGGCCACCGTGGGTTCGCCACTGCTGATGACCTACTTCCTCGTCTATGTGACCGGCGCCCGGCTCACCGAGAAATTGATGGGCGACCGTCCCGGCTTCGACGAGTACAAATCACGGACCGCATTCTTCTTCCCCCGGCCACCGAAATCAGTACATCGGTGACGACCGCCAGCATGGCCGTCAGGGCTAACGCTAGGCTACCGATCGATGACCGGACCAGCTCGGCTGAGCAGCGACCTCGACGCTTTGCTGCGCCGAGTCGCCCGCGGCGACAGGGATGCCTTCGCCGCGGTGTACGACCTCACCAAGGCCCGGGTGTACGGACTGGTGGTACGGGTGCTTCGTGACTCCGGCTACAGCGAAGAAACCACCCAGGAGGTCTACCTCGAGGTGTGGCGGACGGCGTCGGAGTACGACTCCGCGAAGGGTTCGGCCCTGGCCTGGCTGTTGACCATGGCGCACCGGCGGGCCATCGACCGGGTGCGCAGCGAGCAAGCCGGCAGCCGCCGCGAATCGCGCTACGGTGCGGCCAATGTCGACCCGGCTACAGACGTGGTCGCCGACTCGGCAATTGCCGGTGACGAGCGGCGCCGGGTGACCCAATGTTTGGACTCGCTCACCGATGTACAGCGGCAGTGCATCGAATTGGCCTACTACGACGGGCTGACGTACGTCGAAGTGTCGCGGCGGTTAGCCGCCAATTTGTCGACCATCAAGTCACGTATGCGTGATGCGCTACGCGGCCTGCGTAACTGCCTGGAGGTGTCATGACCGAGCCGACCAACTTTGAATTGCTCGAGCTGGCCACCCCGTATGCCCTGCATGCCGTCTCCGACTCGGAGCGAGCCGACATCGACCGGCAGGTCGCGGCCGCGGCATCACCAGTCGCGACGGCCTTCGCCGACGAAGTTCGTGCCGTCTGCGAAACGATGGCGATTGTGTCGGCGGCAACCGCGGCCGAACCCCCGACACATCTGCGGGCCGCCATTCTGGCCCTCGCCCAACCTGCTAAGCCTGACCGCCAATCTCATTGGCGTACAACTATATTGGCGTCCGCTGCGGCCGCGATCGCGGCGGTGCTGACGGCGGTCGGCATTCACGTGCTGACGCGGCCGTCCGCAACGCCGACGGTGGCCGAACAAATTATGACGGCCCCGGATGTGCGGACTGTCTCTCGCCCCCTCAGCGCCGGTACGGCCACCGTGGTGTTCTCCCACGACCGCAATGCCGGTGTGCTGGTGATGAACAACGTGCCGCCGCCATCTCCGGGCACCGTCTATCAGATGTGGCTCATCGGGGCTAACGGCCCAACATCGGCAGGGACCATGAACACCGCGGCGGTGGCGCCCTCGACGACGGCGACGCTCCGCGACATCGGAGCTTCGACGGCACTGGCGTTCACGGTCGAACCCGGCACCGGTTCGCCGCGGCCGACCAGCCCGGTATTGGTCGTCTTGCCGCTGACCTAAGGCTTTGCAGCGAGATTTGCGTCATGGCTGCGATTCGGGCCACCGGAAGCACGACCCGCCACGGCAAACTGGGCGAAAAGACCTACTCACGCAGGCTGCCCAGCACGGCGACGAGCACGCCGAACACCACCAGCGCTACGCCGGCGACCAGTGTCAGATCGAGCCATTGGTGCAGGCTGGCCTCGGCTTGGCCGACCATGACGTCGGCGATCTCGCGGATGTCGCCGGTGGTCCGATTGAGCGCGTCGTCGATATAGCGGCCGCCGACCTCGATGGCCGCCCATCCGCTCGCTCCCACGATCAGCGCTGACACACCCAGGCTGGTCAGCGCCTTGCCAAGGCGCCGAGCGGCCAGCAGCGTCAGCAGAGCGCAGACGCCGCTCAGGGCCATCGCACCGATACTCACCCAAGGGCCCCAGGTGGCAAGCCGATTCAGCTGTCCCTGCCGCAACGGCTGGGGCCCTGAAGATCCTGAAGGCACCGACACCGTGAGCGGAACCGTCAACGACGCGGGCAACTTGACGCGGTAGCTGCTCAGCAGCTGCTGTAACGCAGGGTCTTTGAGCATCGGGGCCACGTCGACCAGCCATTGATTACCGTTCTGGCCCGACTGCGGGGCGGTGAACAACCAACCGTGGGCCGCCCTGTTCGCCTGGGCGAACAGCGGCGGAAATGATGGGCTGGCGATGAACACGGTGGCGGCATCGTGCACCTGCGAGCTGTCGACCGGATAGCGCCCCCCACCGCGCGCAGCGATCAGCGCCATCGCCTGGGTGGTTAGTTCGGACGCCACGGCGGACTGCAGCACCGGATCGCCGGCCGCCTTCTGGGCCATCGCTGGGTAGCCGTCGGAGTCGATGACATTCGTCTGTACCCACCCCGCGGGGATCGCCACTGCCAGCGCAGCCGTCGTGGCCAGCCACAACACCACCTTGGAAATCGCAGCCGCGAACCGCACGCCTTCGAAGCTACTGCGCGATCCCCTGCAGGTAGGCAGCCTGTCCTAGGTGCTGTGCGCAGTCGTCGATGATGCTCACCAATCGTGCACTGGCGGTCACCGGCGGGTCCCAGTTGGTGTCTACGATGCGGGACAGCTCGTCGGCGGTCACGCTGGCGATGTATTCGAGGGTGAGCTTGTGCACCGCATGGTAGTAACCGGACAGCAGGTCGGCCGGTGCCCGCACCTTCGCCACGTGTTCGGCGTTGTGGCCGTAGCCGGTGTCGTTGCGCGGCAGGTCCAGCCCGAACCGGTCCACCCAGCCGTCGCGAGTCCACACCTGCTCAACCCCTGCCACATCGGCCAATTGGATGTCCTGCACCCGCGCGCTGTGCCAGATCAGCCACGCGATGCTGTTGGCGTCCGGGGTGGGCCGATAGTTGGACATCTCATCGGTTAGCCCGTCGGTCAGCTCGTCGACGTGTTCGATCAACCTGGTGAACGCGTCGCGGAGCAGTTCTTGGACAACGGCTGCGTCGTCGGCGTCGGCTCTGGCCATATCGCCGACATTACGGGAGCGCCCCGCCGCCCCCGGAAGCCCTGTGAAACACCGCTTCGACGTTGTTGCCGTCGGGATCCCGCACGAAGGCGCCGAAGTAGCCAGGGTGATATTCGGGCCAGAGCCGCGGCGCATGCAGCGACTCGGCACCCAGCCCTATCGCCGCCTGGTGGAAAGCGCGCACCGCGTCTTCGTCGGCGGCCTCGAACGCGAGATGGTTTTCCCGATTGGGTCCCATGCCGGTGCCGTCGGCGATCCAAAATGCCGGCGCGCCGTCACGGCCGTACCCGATGGCCTCGCCGAAATCCATCTGCCGCGAGAACCCGAGCACACCCAGCACAGTGTCGTAGAACGCCTGGGATTTCGCGTAGTCGGCGCAGTTGATTCCGATGTGGTCGATCACGGAAAAGATCCTGGCACGATCCACCCGCACGGTCGTAGATTAGTTAGATGACCTACGACCTCATCGTCCGCAATGGCACCATCGTCGACGGGCTCGGAGGTGAGCCATACCTCGGCGACGTTGCGGTGCGTGACGGCGTCATCAAAGCGGTGGGCGCCATAAACGGCGATACCGCCGCGCGGGAGATCGACGCGACCGGTCTGCTGGTCACACCGGGCTTCGTCGACCTGCACACCCACTACGACGGCCAGTCCATCTGGTCAGAGCGCCTGACCCCGTCGTCGGCGCACGGGGTGACCACGGTGGTGATGGGCAACTGCGGAGTCGGCTTCGCGCCCTGCCGCGAAGAAGACCACGACGTGCTCGTCGACGTGATGGCCGGGGTCGAAGACATTCCCGGCGTCGTGATGACCGACGGCCTGCCGTGGACCTGGGAAACCTTCCCCGAATACATGGACGCGCTGGAAGCGGGCAAGCGCGACATCGATGTGGCCGCTTATCTGCCGCACTCCCCGCTGCGGGTCTACGTGATGGGGCAGCGCGGCGCCAACCGCGAGCCGGCCACCGCCGACGACCTCGCCAAGATGCGGGCGCTGGCCAAGGAGGCGATCGAGATCGGTGCTCTCGGTTTCGCGTCGTCGCGGCTGACCATCCACAAGACGGAAAGCGGTTCGCCGATCCCGAGCTACGACGCCGCCCGCGAGGAGATCGAAGAGATCGCCAGAGGTGTTGTAGACGCCGGCGGCGGCCTGCTGCAATTCGTGCCCGACATTCCGGCCGGTGGCTACCAACCTGTGCTGCAGACGGTTTTCGACGTCGCCGAGGACGTCGGGCTGCCGGTCACCTTCACACTGGTCGTCGCCAACTCCGGCGACCCGACCTGGCCGGACGCCATCACTATGGTCGAGAAGGCCAACGCAGCCGGCGGCGATGTCACGGCACAGCTGCTGCCGCGTCCGATCGGACTGATCATCGGGCTGCAGCTCACCGCCAACCCGTTCGTGCTCTACCCCAGCTACCGCGAGATCGCGCACCTGCCGCTGGCCGAGCGCGTCGCCGAGATGCGCAAGCCCGAGGTCCGCGCCCGCATCCTGGCCGACAAGCCCGGTAAAGGTCACCCGATCCTGTACGTGGCCCAGATGTGGGACTGGATCTTCCCGCTGGACGACAACCCCAATTACGAGCCGAACCCGTCGGACAGCATCGGGGCCCGGGCCAGGGCCAAGGGTGTGAACCCGATGGAGGAGGCCTACGATCGGCTGCTCGACGACGAAGGTCATGCCATGCTGCTCGTCGCGACCAGCAACCTGCAGGACAACTCGCTGGACATCGTCGGCGAGTTGCTGCGCCGCGACGACGTGGTGCTCGGGCTCGGCGATGGCGGTGCCCATTACGGGATGATCTGCGACGCCAGCTACCCGACGTTCTTGCTGGCACATTGGGCCCGTGACCGGGCGTCGGGGCGGTTCTCGGTGGCCGAAGCAGTCCGGGAGCTGACCTCCGTGCCTGCTCGCGTTGCCGGGCTGGCCGACCGGGGCCGCATCGCGGTCGGATACAAAGCCGACCTCAACGTCATCGACCACGCCGCATTACGCCTGCACAAGCCGGTAATAAGCCATGACCTACCCGCTGGCGGGCGCCGGCTCGACCAGACCGCCGAGGGCTACGTGGCCACCGTGGTGTCCGGCCAAGTGATCGCGGAGAATGGCGTTCCCACCGATGCGCGTCCAGGCAAATTGGTCCGCGGCCGCAAACGTGTTCCAGTACCCACGCAATAACGCCACGACGGCGGTCTCTGCCCGTTAAGTTAGGTTAGTGCCGCATTTCGCGCAGTTGCCGCCCGAGATCAACTCGGCACTGATTTTCGCCGGTGCTGGTGCGGCGCCGATGTTTGCTGCCGCGGCAGCGTGGGACAGCCTGGCTGAGGACTTGGCTTCGTCGGCATCTTCGTTTGGTTCGGTGACGTCGGATCTGATCTCCAATTCATGGCAGGGTCCGTCGTCGGCGGCGATGATGGCCGTCGCGACCCAGTATGTGGGATGGCTCAGCGCGGCGGCCGCGCAGGCGGAGGCGTCATCCAGTCAGGCCGGAGCCATCGCGGCCGCGTTCGAGTCGGCGGTGGCGGCCACGGTGCAGCCCGCGGTGGTCACGGCTAATCGTGGCCTGGTGCAGGTTTTGGCGGCCACGAACTGGTTCGGACTCAACGCCCCGGCAATCATGGACACCGAGTCCGCCTACGAGCAGATGTGGGCAGCGGACGTGGCAGCGATGTTCGGCTACCACGCCGGCGCGTCGGAGGCCGTCTCGCAGTTGTCACCGTGGCAGGCGATCATGCACGACCTCGGCTTCAAGGTCGACAGCAACGGCCATCTCACTATGAGCACCCCCGGCAACAACACAAGCGTGGGCAGTGCAAGCTCTGGCTCCGCGTCCGGCGAAAGCAGTTCGAACGTCGGCCTCGGAAACACCGGTAGCCAAAATGTGGGCTTCGGCAACGCAGGCAACAACAACTTCGGCTTCGGCAATACGGGCAACAACGACTTCGGGATTGGCCTGACCGGCAATAACCAATTCGGTATCGGCAACTTCAGCACCGGAAACTTCCTCCCCGGTGGCGGATTCGGCATCGGGAATTCCGGCTCGGTCACCAGCGGCTTGGCGAACTCGGCCAGCGCCAGCTCAGGCGGCTTCAGCAACGGCGCCGCTAACCCTGGCTTCTCCCAAGACAGCGCGTTTGGGACCCACGGCATGCTCCCCAGCCACTACGTCACGGGCGGCTTCGGCGCCACAAACTTGAGTTCGGGCCTGCTCAACTCAAGCACGGGCGGCTTGACCGCAAGCCTGGGAAGTCCCGACGTCCTCAACCCGGCGGCCTTCGCCGGCCCGGTGAATGCGGCCGCCAGCGTCGACTCAGGCGGCGTGAATGCCAACCTGGTCAGCGCGACGAACGGTCCCACCCCCGCCGTGGGTCCGCGCGCCGGGGCCACCAGCCAGTCGAGCTTGTTGAACTCGGGCAATGCCGACTCGGGTTTCCGGAGCCCTGCCACCCGAGACTCGGGTATCCCTAGCTCAGGTTTCTTCAACAGGGGCGAAAGCGACCTCGTCCCCGACGCAGACACCATCGAGCCGGTCTCACCGGACTAGAGCCCCACCGCGCGCCTATCCTCGAAGGCATGCGGACGAAGAAGAAGGTGGACCTCGAGCGGCTCGCGGCCGCGCTCACCGACTACCCGTTCGCGTACCTGATCACCGTCGACGAGGGCTATCGCGTACACACCGTGACGGTCGAACCGAAGCTGCACGATCTGCCCGACGACCCCGAAGGGTCCGAAGGGCGCCGGGCAATCCTCGACGTCGGGCTCATCGGCGGGCACACCCGCAAAAACCTCGCCCACCGCAGCGACGTCACCCTGCTGTGGCCGCCACCCGAGCCAGGCGGCTATTCGCTGATCGTGGACGGCCGCGCCGAGGCACAGTCCGACACGGACTCCGACCCCGACACGGCTCACTTTGGTGTGGTGCCCACCCGCGCGCTGCTGCACCGCGAAGCCGAACCCGACTCCCGCAACGCGGCCAAAGGCTGCCTGCACGACTGCGTGGTGTTCTCAGAACCTGCCTAGCGCACGAAAAAGCCCGGCCCACAAAGGGGGACCGGGCTTTTCGTACTTTGACTCTGGCCGGACTTAGAAGTCCATTCCTCCCATGCCGCCGGTCGGGTCGCCCGCCGGAGCGGCCGCCTTCTCCGGCTTGTCGGCAACGACGGCCTCGGTCGTCAGGAACAGCCCCGCGATGGACGCCGCGTTCTGCAGCGCCGAACGGGTGACCTTCACCGGGTCGGCAACGCCGGCCTTGAGCAGGTCCTCGTACTCACCGGTTGCCGCGTTGAGGCCGTGGCCCGCCGGAAGGTTGCGCACCTTCTCCGCCACCACGCCCGGCTCCAGCCCGGAGTTGAACGCGATCTGCTTCAGCGGAGCTTCCAACGCCACCCGGACGATGTTGACGCCGGTCGCCTCGTCACCGGAGAGCTTCAGCTTCTCCAGGGCCGGGGCCGCGTGCAGCAGGGCCACGCCGCCGCCGGCGACGATGCCTTCCTCGACGGCCGCTTTGGCGTTGCGGACCGCGTCCTCGATGCGGTGCTTGCGCTCCTTGAGCTCCACCTCGGTGGCAGCGCCAGCCTTGATCACCGCAACACCGCCGGCCAGCTTGGCCAAGCGCTCCTGCAGCTTCTCGCGGTCGTAGTCGGAGTCGCTGTTCTCGATCTCGGCACGGATCTGGCTCACCCGACCGGCGATAGCGTCGGTGTCACCGGCGCCCTCGACGATGGTGGTCTCGTCCTTGGTGATGACCACCTTGCGGGCTTTGCCCAGCAGCGAGATGTCGGCGGTCTCCAGGGAGAGGCCGACCTCTTCGCTGACGACCTGACCACCGGTGAGGATGGCCATGTCCTGCAGCATCGCCTTGCGGCGGTCACCGAAGCCGGGCGCCTTGACGGCCACCGACTTGAAGGTGCCGCGGATCTTGTTGACCACCAGGGTGGACAACGCCTCGCCCTCGACGTCCTCGGCGATGATCAGCAGCGGCTTACCGCCCTGGATGACCTTCTCCAGCAGCGGCAACAGGTCTTTGACCGTCGACACCTTGGAGCTGACCAGCAGGATGTAGGGGTCCTCCAGGACTGCTTCCTGACGCTCGGCGTCGGTGACGAAGTAACCCGAGATGTAGCCCTTGTCGAACCGCATGCCCTCGGTGAGCTCGAGCTGCAAGCCGAAGGTGTTGGATTCCTCGACGGTGATGACGCCCTCGTTGCCGACCTTGTCCATCGCCTCGGCGATCAGGTCGCCGATCGACTTGTCGCCGGCCGAGATGGCCGCGGTTGCAGCGATCTGCTCCTTGGTCTCGACCTCCTTGGCCGACTTCAGCAGGGTCTCGGTGATCTTCTCGACGGCCTTCTCAATGCCGCGCTTGAGATCCAGCGGGTTGGCGCCGGCCGCGACGTTGCGCAGACCTTCTTTGACCAGCGCCTGGGCCAGCACAGTGGCCGTCGTCGTGCCGTCACCGGCAACGTCGTCGGTCTTCTTGGCGACTTCCTTGACCAGCTCGGCGCCGATCTTCTCGTAGGGATCCTCCAGCTCGATCTCCTTGGCGATGGACACACCATCGTTGGTGATCGTGGGAGCACCCCACTTCTTCTCCAGGACGACGTTGCGGCCCTTGGGGCCCAACGTCACCTTTACCGCGTCGGCGAGGGCGTTAAGGCCCCGCTCGAGGCCGCGACGGGCCTCTTCGTCGTACGCAATTGTCTTGGCCATTGCGAAGTGATTCCTCCGGATTGGGGATGACACCGGATGGCCGCGTGTGGGCCACCAGGTTACTTACGCTGGCCGGGCGCAGTGCCCGCGACGGACGACCATCGCTGTCGTGGAACCCCACGACGAGCCCAGCCTCACCGTCCCGACCTAGCACTCGCCGGTCGCGAGTGCCAATGTCATTCTTAGCACTCGCCTATGCCGAGTGCAAGAACGCCTGGCGACCATGCGCGCCGCGCAGCGGCGGGCTCAGGGGAGATCGAGCAGCTGCTCGTAGAAACCGCCGAAGCGGCGGACTCGGTCGACCAGATGGATCTCGAGGATCCAATGGCATAAGCGGCCGCTGGGGTCCTTGCGCCGCATCAGCTTTTCCGATCCCGGCGTGATGTACCACTCGACGGCAGTTCCGGCGATCTTCTTGTGCGGAAACTCCCCGACCAGATGGCCGGCAATGGCGCTGCCCCACTCGAACCCTTCGACGCGAGCCACTCCGACGACGTAGTCGAACAGTTCGGCCCCCGTGACGTCGGGGTGACGTTCAAAATAGTCGCGCCCAGCCCGCCACACTCGCGGTAGCGCATCGCGGACAGCCATCTTGTCCGGATCGTCGCTCAGCACGAACGTGCGCCCGAAGTCGGCCTCCCACTCCTCGAAAATCGGGCCCAGGTCGCAGAACACGATGTCGTCGTCGGCGATCACGCGGTCCGGCGGGCGTTCCCGGAAAGGTTGCAAAGTGTTCTCGCCGGCCCGCACAATCCGCCTATGCCAGTGCCGGGTCACTCCGAACATCTCCGCGGCGAGGTCGCGAATCTCGTCGGACAGCTCCTGCTCACCGACGCCCGCGCGGATCATGTCCCGGCGCTCGATCTCTTCGAATAGTTGCGCCGCCTTGTCCTGGGCGTCGACAAGCCGTTCGGCTCGCACTTTTTCCTCGGCGACCAGCTTCTCCACAGCAACGATCGTACGACCGCGAAGGAGCCTCATGTCGCTTGCCGTACCCGCTTATCCAGCGGCGCACACCGCGTCGTCATCGACGTCGGCGTGTCGACGACGACGTCGGTCACCCGCTCGGCCAACGCCGAGTTGTACGCCTCCATCGCCTGGCATCCGACCAGAATCTCCTTCACTTCGCGCGCGTTGATGTCTTGTTGCGCGGTGCCCGCTTCCTGCGCGGCGCGAAGCACCACCTCGGCTGGTTGCGAGCGTTTCCTCCGCGATCGAACCGCTGTTCCAGGACGCGGCCATGGGTTCGCTGTCGACACTGCGTGCTGCCAGCGATCCGGGAGTGCTCGGCGGCCAGTACTTCGGACTCGACGGTTTCGCCCAACTGCGGGGCTACCCGAAGGTCGTGGCGTCCAGCAACAGGTCCCACGACGTCGACCTGCAGCGCCGGGTGTCGGTCTCCGAGGAGCTCACCGGGTGGTGTATCCCGTCGGCTGACCGGAAGCCCGGGGCCACACTGAAAATATGTCCCTTGTCGTGCCGCCCTATGCGCAGCCCCGCTACACGGAGGACGAGCCGGAGGTCAGCGCCTGGCTCAAGTGAGCCGACTCGCCGGCGGACTACGAATCGCATCGAGTCGCCTACCACTATTTGGCCAATCAGCAGGCCACCGGCGGCGACTACGGCCTTTACCGGGTCGACATCGCCCCAGCCGGCGGCGGCCCCGGACCGCACTTTCACCGCGCCATGTCCGAGGCCTTCTTCGTGCTGTCCGGGACGATGAGGCTCTACGACGGCAACGAGTGGGCGGACGGCCATCAAGGCGACTTCCTGTACGTCCCGCCCGGCGGGATCCACGGTTTCCGCAACGAGGCCGACGAGCCAGCATCGACTCTGATGCTGGCCGCTCCCGGCGCGCCGCGTGAGGCCTACTTCGAAGGTTTCGGTGCGCTGGCCGACATGACCGAAGGCGAACGCAGGGAGTGGTTCATCCGCCACGACAACTACTGGATCCAAAAGATCTGTGCCATTCAGCGCGTCAGGTCGCCATCGACGTAGTGCTGCAAGTTGGGAGTGATCGCGACGATCGCCTCGTCTTCCGTCATCGATGCGATGGGCTCGATTTTCCAGACGTAACGCATCAGCGCGAAGCCCATCATCTGTGACGAGATGAGCCCGCTGCGGACCAGGCGGTCTTGCTCGTCGCTACCGACTTGCGAGACGCCCATCAGGCTGCTCTCGACGACACGCCGCAGCTTCTCGCGGGTGGTCGGTTCGTGGGCAGCGGTCTGCAAGATAGCCCGTAGCGTCGGCCCGACCTCGTCGTCAGCCCAGCTGGCTAACAGCAATTTCAACAGCGAGCCACCGAGCTGCTCGATCGGGGTGGTCCAGACTTTGGCGACGTTTTCCAGCCATCTCTGCGGCGGGTTGGTCGCGGCGTCCAGCAGGCCTTCTTTCGATCCGAAGTAGTGGTAGACCAGCGCGGGGTCGACGCCGGCCGCTCGCGCGATCGCGCGGATGGTGGTTCCAGCCCATCCGTGTTGGGCGAACTCGTCGCGGGCGGCCGCCACTATCCGCGCGGCCAGCACCCCGCGTTCATCACGTGGACCGGGAGTTGTCGCTTTCTTCGGCATAAGTCTCATCATAGCGTGAATTTCCTCTTGCGTTGAGACTAAATTCAACGTACCGTGAGACTAATTGCTAATTTCAACGATTCGTGAAAAACGAGGGAGTAGCCGTGAGCACCGCCCCAAACCCCGATGTCTCCGAAGTCGTTGTCGTCGGCGCCGGACCGGTCGGCCTGGTCGCCGGCTGCGAACTCGCCCGCCGCGGCGTCCGTGTGCGAGTGATCGAGAAGTTGGCACAACCGACCGACCAGTCCCGCGCGGTCGCGGTACACGCCCGCAGCCTGGACATGTTCGACCGGATGGGCATCGTCGATGAGATCCTGAGCACCGGGATCAAGGCCATCGCGATGCAGCTCTACGCCGGGCACAGCAGGCTGTTCCGCATCCCGCTCGGTGACGTCGACAGCGCGTTTCCGTTCACGTTGAACACGGCCCAGACCGAAACCGAGCGCGTGCTGAGCGAACGCCTGCATTCGCTCGGCGTCACCGTCGAGCGCGGAGTCGAGCTGGTCGCGCTAAGCCAGGACGGCGACACCGTGCAGCTCACCTTGCAGCACGAAAACGGGACAACCGAGCAGGCCATCGCCTCCTGGGTGATCGGGGCCGACGGCGCGCACAGCACGGTGCGCCGCCTGGTCGGCACCAAGCTCGCCGGTTCCTTCGAAGGCGAACGTTTCCTGCTCGGGGACGTCGACGCCGAGCACAGCCTGGACCTGGACGCCATGCACACCTTCTTCTCCTCCGATGGTCCAGTGGTGATATTGCCGCTGCTCGATGGGCGGATGCGGTTTCTTGCCGAGGTGCACGATGCGCCCGGCACCCCGATGAACACACATCCCACCCAAGAGGAACTGCAGGCGGTCATCGATCGGCGGATCGGCGGCATCCGGCTGGTGCGCTCGCATTGGCTGACCAGTTTCGAGATTCACCACGCGCGGGTTCCGGCCTACCGATGGGGCCGGGTCTTCCTGACCGGCGACGCCGCGCACATCCACAGCCCGGCCGGCGGCCAGGGTATGAACACCGGCATGCAGGACGCGTTCAACCTCGCCTGGAAGCTGGCGGCCGTGGTCAGCGGCACTGTCAGTGGCCGAGCCGGTGACACGCTGCTGGACAGCTATGAGGCCGAACGCGTCCCCGTCGCCGACAGCGTCATCGCGTTCACTAATCGACTCACCAAGGCCGGCACCCTGTCCGGTGTACCGCGGCGGATCCGCGACGTGGTGATTCGGATGGTTTCGCACGTGCCCGCGGCGCGGCGAGTGATGGCCGACACCGCCGAGGAGGTCAACGTCGGCTACAAGAACAGCCCGCTAGCCGTGGGCCGACGCCCAAGGCACGCCAAAATAGCTGCCGGCGAGCATCTTCCACATGTGGTCGACGCAGCGATACAGAAGCAACTCAGCGCGGCGTGCGGCGCGCAGAACACCGGTCACGTCGTTCTCACTGTCGCCACCGGACCGGTGGCGCCCGCCGTGGGCGGTCACGGTCCGACACAAGTTCTGGTGACTGTCGGCGAGACCCCGGTCGCCGGCTATGACACCGTCATCGCTGACCCGAACAGCCTTGTTGCACAACGCTTCGGACTCAAGAACGGCGGGCGCATCGTGATCCGCCCGGACGGCTACATCGGTGCCGTCGCATCCCTCGACGACACGACAACGGTCGTTGACTACTTCGCCAAGGTTAGGAGCTGAACGACATGTACACCTATGAGATCGACCCTGCGGACATGTTCGAAGACCGCGCCGGTCAGTTCGCGAAATTCGGCATCCCGGCCGACGAAATCGAACGGATCCGAGCCGCCGTGAAGGACATGTGGGCGGACGCGCCGGGCGGCTGGGTTTACGAGTGGTCAAAGCTCGCCGGCGAACACGCCGACCGCGGCGACCATTACCTGTCGTCACTGATCTACGGCTGCGCGAAGTTTCCTTGCCTGACCGATCAGGCCCGGGTGCAGGCCATGCAACACCAACTCGAGCAATTCCAGTTGGCGGCCAAGACGTTCCCGGTGTCCTTCGAGCGCCGTGTCATCACGGTGCCCTACCGCGACGGCACCGTTGACGTGCCCGTCCACCTCTACTCCACCGACGGCGATTATGCGGCCCGTCCGGTGCTGATCGCCAGTGGCGGTGTGGACACCTGGAAGATGGACATCCACCCGTGGTGGGTTGGCTTCACCCGGGGCGCCGGAGTCACCACCATGGCCTTCGATCACCCCGGCACCGGTGAGACGGCGATCCCGCTCGACGGGCACGCCGACGAAGTGATCCGGGGAATCGCCGACTACGCCCGGACGCTCGGGAATGGCAACGTCGCTCACTTCGGCGCATCGTTCGGGGGGAACTTCTCCGCGATGTCGGGGTTGGCTGGGATCGTGGACGCCGCCGTCGACCTCGGCGGCCCGGTCGTGGACTCCTTTGAGCTTGAGCACGTGAAGAACCTGCCCTATGGCATGCACGACATTGTCGGCAATGCGATGCACTGGGATCACTCGCCCACCCTTGACGAGCTAAGTGCCGGACTCGGGCAGCTCCGTCGAAGTGATCTGCTTGCCCAGCAACATAATTCGGCAATGCTCGTGGTCAACGGAGCCGACGACTACTTCATCCCGCAGTCGGACACCCTGGTTTTCCAGGGCCGCCCGCACACCGAGGTGCACCTGATCGATGGCACCGGCCACGTCGCGATGAGCAAAGCCCCCGAGGTGGTGCCGAAGATCATCGACTGGCTGCGCACACACTTCGCTGAACACGCCGCCGCCAACATCTAGGGACGCAGCTCGTAATCCCCGGGAACCATCTCGCGGGTGCGCTCGAAGAATGTCTTGCCGCTGTAGGGCAGTTGGGTGACAACCTTGCCGCTGGGATGACGGAAGTAGTTGGTGCAGGCGAGCCAGACCTTGCCTTCCATGGCGGCCTGGATCTCGTTGTTGTAGCGCCGCTGCGCCGCAGCGCTCACCTCAACGGTGCGTGCTCGGCGGCTGTCCATCACGTCGAGGATGTGGCGGATGAATGTGGCCTGTGCCTCGTGGATGTAGATAATCGAGTTGACCCCGTTCGTATTTGGGCCGTAGAGCATGAACAAATTCGGATAACCGGCGACCAAGGTGCCGAGGTGGGCCTCGGCGCCATCGCTCCAGTCGTCGCGAAGATGACGGCCGCCGGTGCCGTACACGTCGATGCTGGCGAGGTAGTCGGCGGCCTTGAACCCGGTGCCGTAGATAACGGTGTCGACGCGGTGTTCGACGCCGTCGACGGTGCGCACTCCCCGCTCGGTCAGCTCGGCGATGGCGGTCGTTTCCAGGCTGACGTTGGGCAATGCGAAGGTGGGGTACCACTCGCGGGACATCAGCGGTCGTTTGCATCCGGCGGGATAGTCCGGCGTCAGCTTTGCGCGCAGTTCGGGGTCGGCCACCTTGCGCATGAGGTAGCTGCGGGCGAGCTCGGTCGCTTCGCGGGTTTGTGCGGCGTCGAGATCGAAGCTCGCTGTCTCGTAGGCATCGAACGCCTCGTCGCGAAGTTTCTGCGCCACAGCCGGGTTGCGCTCGAACTCTTCGTGCTGATCGCTGGTGAACGGGAAGTCGAACCGGGGGGCGATCCAGATCGGGGTCCGCTGAAACACGGTGAGATGCGCGGTCTCCCGCGCGATCGCGGGAACGTACTGCACCGCGCTGGCGCCCGTACCGATCGAGGCGACCCGCTCCCCCGCCGTCGACTTGCTGTGATCCCAACGGGCCGAATGGAACCGGCGACCCCGAAATCGGTTCGCCCCGGGTATGTCCGGGATGTTCGGCACATCCAGCATCCCGACCGCGCTGACCACGGCGTCGAAGTCGTGCCGTTGACCGTCGTCGGCGGTGAGCGTCCAGCGCCGGTCGGTGTCGGACCAGCGCACGGACGTGATCGTGGTGTTGGGACGCAGGTGCGGGCCGAGTCCGTGATCGGCGGCGACCTTCTCGAGGTAGGCCAGGATCTCGGGCTGGTTCGCGTAGGTCTTGCTCCACCGCGGGTTCAGCGCGAACGAGTACGAGTACAGGTGTGACGGGACGTCGCAGGCCGCACCGGGGAAGGTGTTGTGCCGCCAAGTCCCGCCGAAGCCGTCGGCGCGGTCGAAGATCGTGAAATCGTATCCTCCGGCGGCGAGCCGGATGCCCATCGCGATGCCACCGGCGCCGGCCCCGATGACCCCGACAGTGGTCTTTGAGGGCATCACGCCCATTGCGAAAAGTAGGGTCGCTCGGGCCGGCTCTTCTCTACCAGGATGAACACTACGCCCCAAGGATCGACGAACCAGGTGGTGCGGACTCGCGCGACGTCCGCGATCCCGCTGACCAGGAAGCGCACACCTTTGCTCTCGAGTTCGGCCCGGGTGGCATCGAGATCCTCACAGATCAGCCCGACGTGTGAGAGCCCCTGGTCGGTCAGTGCCGCGCGGGCTCGCTGGTCGCTCCCTTCGACGTTGAGGTACTCGATCACCTCGAGGACGCGATCGCCGTCGTCTCCGAATCCGACGATGGCCGCCTTCATTGCGGGATCGGACACCAGCTCGCCCATGTCGTCGCGAATGGCATTACCGGTCATCACATACGGCGGTGAGAGCACACGCAGGCCTAATACGTCTCGGTAGAACGCCACCGCGGCCTCACAATCGGGAACGCACACCCCGGTGTGGGCCAACCCGCTAATCACGGCAGCGACGCCGCGATAGTCATAAGCTGCTGAGCCGCCAGCTCGGCGCACGTTGACGGGTTACCAGCAATCGGCTTCGTCTGGCCGTAGGTCGTGTGCGGCCCGACAGTCACGCCAGTCAGCGTCTCAAACAGCAAAATCGCCAGCGCCGCAATGTTTGGCGGCGGATTCGTTAAGCCCGCGATCAAGGCCGCGAGGTCTCCGTTGAAATTCTTGCACATCTCCGCAAACAGTGACGCCGTCCACGTACCGGTCGAACCGCGGTAGTCGTAAGTGATTCCGTTGACGGTCCACGGGCCTGCGCCGTTACAAGCCGCCGGATCACCGGGATTGGCGAAATCCCACCAGCGGCTGTCGACACCGGACTGCAGCCACGAGTCGACATTGATGCCGTGCCCGCCGGGGTCCACGCAGCCGGGCGCGATGGATCCCGGCTTCCTGCACGGGTTGCCGTACGTGATGCCTTGTAGAAAGTCGTTGTTGCGTGCAGACAGCGCGCCATTGCGAATCGCGTCGTAGACACTGGAGATGACCATCGCGCCCTGCGACGTGCCGACCATCGCGAACTTGCCCGGCGTTTGGTTGATGATGTTCACCAGCGTCGCCGCGCCCGCCTTGTAGCTGGCATTGAACGGCACGCACGCCGGGTACGGAACCTCTTTGATCGTAATAAGACTCGGGTTGGTCAACTGCGCCAGGCGCCAGCTTGGGGCCGTCCGTGTCGTCGGCGAACCCGCCCGCCCTGCGGTGAGCACCGCAAGCGCAGCAGTACCCGCGACATCGAACACAGTCAACCGCGCGGTCGGCGGTACGGCGGTCGGCGCCGGCGGAACATTGCTGGGCGCATACCACGGACCACTCAAAACACCCTGAAGCGCCACATAGAAAAGCACCAAGGTGTTGACGTTCGAATCGGTTGGGTGGCTGGTCTGCACGTCCGCCAGCATCGGCCCCAACGTGTTGAGGTCGATGCCCGCCTGCTCGCTGTTCCGCTCCCACTCCGCGGAGATGGTTTCCAGCAATGTCGCTATCGTCTGGAAGCGGTCATCGGACCAGTACTGCATCGACGCCGTGTCGAGCGGCGCGGACATCGCGTCGAAGTAGAAGCCAACGTCCGGCTGCATCGGGTCAGTCACAGATCAGCCCGACGTGCGAGAGCCCCTGGTCGGTCAAGGCGGCGGCGGTGCGCTCGGCTAACCCGGTAAACACGTTCTCGACTTTACGTCGGGTCGCGCGAATTGAGCCCCTGGGGCGCACGACTATGTTTGGGCCATGACCTCAAACGCCACACTGACCCACAAATGGTCGGCGGCCGACGTGCCGGATCAGAGCGGCCGCGTCGTTGTCGTCACTGGCGCCGACACCGGCATCGGGTACCACACGGCCGAGGTGCTCGCCTGCGGCGGGCAGTACTACGGCCCCGAAGGTTTCGCCGAGCAGCGCGGCCACCCGAAAGTCGTCCAGTCCAGCGCGCAGTCGCACGACGAGGAACTGCAACGCCGGCTCTGGACCGTCTCCGAAGAACTCACCGGCGTCAGCTTCGGAGTCTGACGGGCCGATAATGGCCGAGTGCGGTCTGTCTTGAGGTCAGTAGGTCTGTCTTGAGGTCAGTAGTAGAACATCAGCGTGTCGTGGCGGCGATGATTCGTGCGCGTCCGGCGGCCGCGCTTGCGCTTACCGAAGCCCAGGGGCTGGTGCTGGCCGACGACGTGGTTGCCCAGCTGGCGCTGCCGGTTTTCGACAACTCGGCAATGGACGGGTACGCGGTGCGCGCCCAGGACATCTTGTCCGCGACACCCGAGCACCCGGTGGTGCTGCCGGTCGCCGAGGATATTCCGGCCGGACGCACCGACGCATTGACGCTGAAACCCGATACGGCGCACCGGATCATGACCGGCGCGCCAATACCGGCCGGGGCGACCGCCATCGTGCCGGTCGAAAACACTGATGGCGGCGTGCGCACAGTGGCGATCCGCCGGGCCGCCCCGTCCGGCAAGCACATCCGGCGGGCAGGCGAAGACGTAGCCCCCGGCACGACCGTCCTTCGCAAGGGCCAGGTCGTCACACCGGCGGTGCTCGGCTTGGCTGCGGCTCTCGGAATAGCCGAGCTGCCGGTAATCCCGCGCCAGCGCGTACTAGTGATATCCACCGGGTCCGAGCTGGCGTCGCCGGGCAGCCCGCTACAGCCGGGACAGATCTATGAGTCCAATTCCGTCATGCTGGCCGGCGCGGTGCGGGACGCAGGCGCAGCCGTGATCGCCGTCGCGACCGCCGAAGACGACGTCGCGCAGTTCAGCTCGATCCTTGACCGATACGCCGCCACTGAGAACCAGGTCGACTTGATCATCACCAGCGGAGGAGTCAGCGCCGGCGCCTATGAGGTCGTCAAAGACGCGTTCGGCCGCCAGGGTGACAAAGGCGTGGAGTTCGTCAAGGTGGCAATGCAACCGGGAATGCCGCAGGGTATCGGCCGAGTGGCCGGCGCGACGATCGTCACGCTGCCCGGCAACCCGGTCAGCGCGCTGGTGTCCTTCGAGGTGTTCATCCGTCCCGCGCTGCGCGCGGCCATGGGCCTGCCCGATCCAGAACGGCCCCGGCGGCTCGCCGTCCTCACCGAAAGTCTCACCTCGCCGCGCGGCAAGCGTCAGTTCCGGCGCGCGATACTCCACGCCCCAAAAGGTTCCGAAGGCCAGATCGGGAGCGTCACCAGCTACGGCCCACCGGGGTCACACCATTTGCGGTGGCTGGCCTCGGCCAACGGGTTGCTGGATATCCCCGAGGACGTTGAGGAAGTGTCCGCCGGAACCCAGCTGCAGGTGTGGGATCTGACTTAGCCAAACCGGCCGCATCGGCCGGCGAACCGGATTGGTCTGGATCGAATATGTCACGCTGCTGGCTTGGCTCCGTAAGATGACCGCGTGGCAAGACGCCCCCCGCCCGCCGACCCGCGGCACCTACTGGAGCTGGTGCGCTCCACTGTTCCGCCTGTTCACCCAGCCGGGCGCCCGTTCATCTCCGCCGGCCTGGCCATCGCCTCAGCCGGAGCTTTGGGCCAGGCCATCACCGGACGCAACTACCGGTGGCTGCGTCGGGCGGGTCTGCTGGCGGCCGGGGCCTGCGCCGGGTTCTTCCGGCACCCCCCGCGGGTGCCACCAACCCGGCCGGGTGCCATCGTCGCGCCGGCCGACGGGATGATCTGCGTGATCGACTCCGCGGCCCCGCCCGCCGAACTGAGCATGGGCGACGTACCGCTGCCGCGGGTCAGCATCTTCCTGTCGCTGTTGGACGCCCACGTGCAGCGCGCGCCGGTGAGCGGCGAGGTGATCGCCGTGCAACACCGGCCGGGCCGCTTCGGATCCGCTGATCTGGCGTCGGCGAGCACCGACAACGAGCGCACCAGTGTGCGGATCCGGACAGACTACGGCGCCGAAGGCCCCGAGGTCGTGGTCGTGCAGATCGCTGGACTGTTGGCGCGCCGCATCGTGTGCGACGCACACGTCGGAGACAAACTGTCCATCGGCGACACCTACGGCCTGATCCGGTTCGGCTCCCGGTTGGACACGTACCTGCCTGCGGGTGCGATGCCGATTATCCAAGTGGGCCAGCGCGCAGTCGCCGGCGAGACTGTGCTCGCCGAACTGCCATGATCAACGGAGCCCGGGGCAGGCGAACGGTAAACCTGCAGATCCTGCCCAGCGCGATGACGGTGCTGTCTATCTGCGCAGGACTGACCTCGATCAAGTTCGCCCTCGAGCATCAGCCGATCCCCGCGATGGCCCTGATCGCGGCGGCAGCGATCCTGGACGGACTGGACGGCCGGGTGGCCCGCATCCTGGACGCCGAGTCGCGGATGGGTGAGGAAATCGACTCACTGGCCGACGCAGTGAACTTCGGGGTGACGCCCGCGCTGGTGCTCTACGTGTCGATGTTGTCGCAGTGGCCGGCCGGTTGGGTGGTGGTGCTGCTCTACGCGGTGTGCGTCGTGCTGCGGCTCGCGAGGTTCAACGCGTTGCTCGACGACGGCAACCAGCCTGCGTACGCGCATGAATTCTTCGTCGGGATGCCCGCACCGGCGGGCGCGGTCTCGATGATCGGTCTACTCGCACTGAAAATGCAGTTCGGTGAAGGCTGGTGGACCTCCCAATGGTTCCTGTGCCTGTGGGTGACCGGGACGTCGGTGCTCTTGGTCAGCGGGATCCCGATGAAGAAGATGCACGCCGTCGCGGTACCGCCCAACTACGCGGCCGCGCTGCTGGCGGTGCTGGCGATCTTCGCGGCGGCCGCGGTGCTGGTCCCCTACATCTTGATCTGGGTGATCATCATCGCCTACTTGTGTCACATCCCGTTCGCAATCCGCAACCAGCGCTGGCTTGCCGCACACCCCGAGGTGTGGGACGACAAACCCAAGCAACGGCGCGCCGTTCGGCGCGCGGACCGCCGGGCGCAACCGAACCGCCGGCCGATAGCGCGGCTAGGGCTGCGCAGGCCGAGCGAACGGTCAATCGCGCGGCTAGGACTGCGCAAGCCGGGCGGTCGGGTGCCATGACCCGCCCCGGCACCCGACCGGGCTCCCATTCAGTCGCCCCTCCAGGCTCAGCGGCCGGCCAGCTCACGCTCACCGCCAAGCTGAACACGTCAGCCGTCGACTCCCGCCGCGGCGTCGTCCGATTGCACCCGAATGCCGTTGCTGCCCTTGGCATCCGAGAGTGGGACGCGGTCGCGTTGACGGGGTCGCGGACCACCGCGGCGGTGGCGGGCCTGGCCGGCCAGGACACCCCGGTGGGCACTGTGTTGCTCGACGACGTGACGCTGTCCAACGCGGGGTTGCGCGAGGGCACCTCGGTGATCGTCAGCGCGGTCACCGTCTACGGCGCGCGGTCGGTGACGCTGAGCGGCTCGTCGCTGGCCGCCCAGTCGATTACGCCGCTCACCCTTCGACAGGCCTTGCTCGGCAAGGTGATGACCGTGGGCGATGCGGTGTCGCTGTTGCCCCGCGACCTGGGTCCCGGCACCTCAACATCGGCCGCCAGTCGTGCATTGGCGTCCGCGGTTGGGATCAGCTGGACCTCAGAGCTGCTGACCGTCACCGGCGTCGACCCGGACGGACCGGTCAGCGTGCAGCCCAATTCGCTGGTCAGCTGGGGCAACGCCGTCCCGTCCGGGGCGGGGTCCGCGGCGCCCACCCGCGAACCCGTCAGCGTCGCGAAGCCTCTGATCGAGGTCGGCGACCTCAAGGGTTCGCAGGTGCAGGCGGGAAAGCTCACCGAATGGCTCAAGCTCGCCCTCGACGAACCACACCTGCTGAAGACTCTGGGCGCCGGGGCCAACCTGGGTGTGCTGGTGTCGGGTCCGGCCGGCGTCGGCAAGGCCACGCTGGTCCGCGCGGTGTGCGCCGGCCGCAGGCTGGTTGAGCTCGACGGTCCGCAGGTGGGCGCGCTGGCCGCCGAAGACCGGCTCAAGGCTGTGGCCTCGGCGATAAGCGCGGTTCGCGGCGGGGGCGGCGTGCTACTGATCACCGATGTCGACGCTCTGTTGCCGGCCACCGCCGAACCGGTGGCGGCCCTTGTCCTCGCCGAGCTGCGCACCGCGGTGGCCACCGGCGGCGTGGCGTTGATCGCCACCTCCGCACGACCCGACCAGCTCGACACGCGGCTGCGTGCCCCCGAGCTGTGTGACCGCGAGCTCGGCCTGACACTGCCCGACGCCGCCACCCGCAAGGCGCTGGTTGAGTCGCTGTTGAAGCAGGCGCCGACCGGCGATCTGGATCTCAGCGAGATTGCCAGCCGTACACCGGGATTCGTCGTTGCCGACCTGGCTGCACTGGTGCGCGAGGCGGCGCTGCGGGCTGCGTCTCGGGCCAGTACTGACGGGAAATCACCCAAGCTCGAGCAAGACGATCTCGTCGGTGCGCTGACCGTCATCCGGCCGCTGTCCCGCTCGGCCAGTGAGGAACTGACCATCGGGAACCTCACGCTTGACGATGTCGGCGATATGGCCGATGCCAAACAGGCACTCACTGAAGCGGTGCTGTGGCCATTGCAGCATCCCGACACCTTCGCCCGACTGGGCGTCGATCCGCCGCGCGGTGTGCTGCTCTACGGGCCGCCCGGCTGCGGCAAGACCTTCGTGGTTCGCGCGCTGGCCAGCACCGGGCAGCTGAGCGTGCATGCCGTCAAAGGCTCTGAGCTGATGGACAAGTGGGTGGGTGCCTCAGAGAAGGCGGTCCGCGAGCTCTTCCGGCGGGCCCGCGATTCCGCGCCCTCCCTGATATTCCTCGACGAGGTGGATGCGCTGGCTCCCCGACGCGGTCAGAGCTTCGACTCGGGCGTGACCGATCGGGTGGTGGCCGCCCTGCTGACCGAGCTCGACGGTATCGATCCGCTGCGTGACGTCGTGGTGCTCGGCGCTACCAACCGACCCGATCTGATCGACCCCGCGTTGCTGCGCCCGGGCCGGCTGGAGCGGCGGGTGTTCGTCGAACCGCCCGATGCCGCGGCCCGCCGCGAAATCCTGCGCACCGCAGGGAAATCGATCCCGCTGAGCGCCGACGTCGACCTCGACGAGGTGGCCGCCGGACTCGACGGCTACAGCGCCGCCGACTGTGTGGCACTGCTGCGGGAGGCCGCGCTGACTGCGATGCGTCGTTCCATCGATGCCGCCGACGTGACCGCCGCCGACCTCGCGGCAGCCCGCCAAAACGTCCGTCCCTCGCTGGATCCCCTCCAGGTGGAGTCGTTACGGGCATTCGCCAAAGCTCGGTAACACCCCTATTCAGACAGCTGAAACTCCACCATCTCGGTGACAGAATCGACGGCCTCGCGCAGCGCTACCAACCGATCGGCGGCCGACCGCGCCGACAGCACGGTGTAACGGTCCGCGATTCCGATCGGGATGCGCGACGCCAAGATAAACAACCGCTGCGCGGCATCATCGGTACCGGCTTCGTCGTAGCCGAGCACTACGTCGCGGCCCGGCAGCTCAACACCGCGGGCTTGCGCGATCCGCTCGAACAAGGCCATCACCCGGTCTTCAATCTCGAGGATCTGGGCCTCGGTCACCGGATCCCCGGGCTCGTCGGGCCAGATCTCCACGACAGCCCGTGGATATGGATCGTCGGGCAACCACTCGCACACCCGGATCCGCTCGGCCGTCCGGCACAGCAGTGCGTATCGGCCCGAGCCGTGATCGACGCATTCGGTGATCCTGGTCAGGCTGCCGACGTCGCAACGCGAATCGCCGCCGCCGACCTCGCGGCCGCGGGCGATCAGCACGACGCCGAACGGTTCCCCGCTGTCGAGGCAGTGCCGCACCAGCGCGCTGTAACGGGGCTCGAAGATGCGCAACGGCAGATCTTGGTAGGGCAGCAGCGCGGACTCGAGTGGGAACATCGCCAGTTCAATAGGTTCGCGCGCGGTCATGACTTAAAACTAGATGTCCAACTCGGCGACCAGTGCGTCGACGACCGCGCGCAGGTCGCCGTCATGTTCCTCGGCCACCCGCCGCTGCCGTTGGTAGGAGGCGCCGTCGCGGCAGATATCAAATATGGCGGCAAGTTCGGCACTACAACCCAGCGACTTCGCGACCGGCTCCAGCCGGGTCACGACATCGACGAGATCCTCGGTAACCAACCGCTCGTTACTGTCTGCGTCCAAGATGATCACCGCGTCCAGGCCGTAGCGAGCGGCACGCCACTTGTTCTCTTGGACATGCCAGGGCGGCATGGTCGGCAACGACTCGTCGGCTTCGAGCCTGCGGTCCAGGTCGACCACCAGGCAGTGCGTCAATGCGACCAGGGCGCTCAGCTCACGCAGGTTGGACACGCCGTCGCAGATCCGCACCTCCAGAGTGCCAAGACGCGGCGATGGTCTTATGTCCCAACGTACTTCGTCGACTTGGTCGATGATGCCGGTCTTCTTCTGGTCGTAGACGAACCCTTCGAACTCCGCCCAGGTCTGGAACTGAAACGGCAGCCCGGCGGTGGGCAACTGCTGAAACATCATCGCCCGATTGCTGGCGTATCCGGTGTCCTCGCCGACCCACCACGGTGACGATGCCGACAGCGCCAACAGATGCGGGTAATACTGCAGCAGTGACGTCATGATCGGCATCACCTTGTGGACTGACGAGATTCCGATATGGACATGCACGCCCCAGATCAGCATCTGCCGACCCCACCACTGGGTGCGCTTGATCAGCTCGGCGTAGCGGGGAGCGTCGGTGAGCTTCTGGGAAGACCACCGCGCGAATGGGTGGGCGCCGGCGCAGAACAGCTCCATGCCGCGGGCCCGGACGACCCGCCGCGCGGGACCTAAGGTGTTGCGCAGATCCTCCATCGCCTCTGCGGTGCACTCGCAGATCCCGCTGACAACCTCGACGGTGTTGCGCAGCAATTCCTTGTGCACGCGTGGGTTTTCGCCGATTTCGGCAATAACCGCGGTGGCTTCGTTGCTCAGGTCGCGAGTTTGCGCGTCGACGAGCGCGAATTCCCACTCCACACCAATGGTCGGTCGCGGCGACCGGGCGAAGTTGATTCGGGCGCTGGCCCGGCTGGCCGGCGAGCTAGCCGGCACCGATGACACCGCACGCCACCCGCTTGCCGGCGTCACCCGTGCTCATCGTCGTCTCATCGGGACCAGGAGTCCCGCCGTTGGCCTGGTTGTACCGGTCGGGCGGGATGTTGCCGAAGTTGTCCGCACCGGCATGAATGATGATTGCGGTCTTCTCGCCGGTCAGCAGGTCGTCCAGGGTGAAGGCGTCAGTGCTGGTCACCAGCACCCCGACACCGTCTCTGCGCACTTGCAGGGAGGTCAGGTCACCACTTTCGGGGTGGGCAGAATGCCCGGCCACCTGCAAGTGCCCACCGGCGGACAAGAAGTCGCCGGGCGCGCCACCGGTTGGGGCGACCGAGTTGGGTTCACACTTGCCCACCTTGTGGATGTGTACTCCGTGGAAGCCGGGCGCGAGCAGACCGACGCTGGTCGTCGCGATCGTGATTGTGGCGTAGCCGTTGCTGAAATCGAACTTCGCGGTCGCGACCGCAGTGCCGTCGGGCGCCTTCAGTTGGGTGGTTGCACTCTGCGGCGCGGGCGCCTCAGCCGCGGCGCCCGAGGTTGTGGCCGGCGCGGGTGACCCGGTCCAGATCGCCGGCGTGGTACCCGGGGTTGTCGACGCATGTTGGGGCGACGAGCACGCACTTAGCAGTGCGACGCATGTGGCCAAAAACAACAGGGGCAGCGCGGACATGGTGGCGACAGCGACATTGCGGTGACCGGCGAGCTTAGGCATAGCGAGAGCCTAACCTGGCGACCAGAGACCTACCGGGCGGGCCGAAAAACGGCGCGCGGGTAGGGATCAGCCTCAGCCCATCACCACGACGATGACGCCGGACGGCTCGTTCGCGATTGCGGGGATCCGCGGCTCGACGGGTGCTCCCAGGTTTTTCCCTACCGCATCCGCGGTGGCGTGCTCGCCGTCCGCATCCGTGTAATACACCGTGGTCGCCGAGACATCGGCCAGCGAGAGGTTCCCGACATCGATGACCTTGAAGCCGGCGGCCTTGAGTTGGTCGGCGGTGTGTGCGGCGACGCCTTCTTTCCCGGAGATGTTGAACACGTGAACCTCGGCGTCGTTCGGTCCGGGTTTGCTGCTGGTCGGGGTCGCCGAGGCGCCGCTGGTGGAGCTGGTCACACTGTTGGACACCGGCGACGCCGAGTCATCGTCGGAGTTCCCGGAAGAGCCTATGGCCTGCCAACCGAGCAGCAGGAATATGACGCCGAGGAACAACAGCACCATCACCATGGCCCGCAGGGGAAGCCCAGAAGAGTCGGGGACACGCTCTTTCATCGAGCCCACTGTAGCCAGGAGACCACCAGAACCTGCAAAGGCACTTGGAAAGACTGACGGGTGTCAGGTCACTTCGAAGCCGAGGCGCCGCGCTGCGCGCGCCTTCTGCCGGCTGGCACGCAGCCTTCGCAGCCGTTTCACCAGCATCGGGTCGGCGGCCATCGCCTCAGGCCTATCGACCAATGCGTTCAGTACCTGGTAGTAACGCGTCGCCGACATCGAGAACAATTCCTTGATGGCTTCTTCCTTGACACCGGCGTACTTCCACCACTGACGTTCGAATGCCAGGATGTCGTGTTCGCGGCGGGTCAGCCCATCGGCGATTTCAGAGTCGTCCCCCGATCGATTTGCCCGCGCCATGGCGCTGTCCATATCGCTTCCCCTGGACCCTTCCGGCGGATTATCGAATTGCGCTAGTGACTTGACTTACATCGAGGCATGTTTCGGCGAATATTGAAACACGCCGGGAAGTGCTTAGCCGGAACCCGGACCCGCGAGTCGGCCGATTAGCTTGGATTGCCCATCTCCTCCGCCGCAAGCGGGAGGTGCTCCCACCCCACGCTGCGCGCGGCGTGCAACTGAGTTCGAGATCGCCGGGCTAACCCGATCGCCCGATTGCCCGCGTCGCCCCCTCGCCGCTTTGCGGCGGGCATCGTCGGCGGGCTTAAGCTAGCCGACCATGGCAGTCGTACCCATTCGCATTGTGGGAGATCCGGTATTGCACACCCCGACGACGCCGGTGCAGGTCGCCGCAGACGGTTCGCTCCCGGCTGATCTGGCCGAATTGATCGCCAGCATGTACGACACCATGGACGCTGCGCATGGGGTCGGCCTGGCCGCCAACCAGATCGGGTACGGACTGCGGCTGTTCGTCTACGACTGTGCCGAAGATCGCGGAATCACTGACCGTCGCCGCGGTGTGGTCATCAATCCAGTCTTGGACACCTCTGAAATACCTGAGACCATGCCCGACCCCACCACCGACGACGAAGGTTGTCTGTCGGTTCCCGGCGAGTCTTTCCCCACCGGGCGTGCGAAGTGGGCGCGGGTGACCGGACTAGACGCCGACGGCAGTCCGGTCGCTATCGAAGGCACCGGCCTGTTCGCGCGCATGCTCCAGCACGAAACCGGGCACCTGGACGGATTTCTGTATCTGGACCGCCTCATCGGCCGGTACGCGCGCAGCGCCAAACGGTCCGTCAAGTCACACGGCTGGGGCGTTCCCGGACTGTCGTGGACGCCGGGCGAGGTGGCGGACCCGTTCGGTAACTGATGGACTCCTGGCCGGCCCTCGGAACGCGGGTGACGGTTCGCTACCGACGGCCCGCCGGATCCGTGCCTCCGCTAACCGATGCAGTAGGCCACCTGCTGGCGGTCGATCCGATGGTGCGGGTGCAGACGAAAGCGGGTGCGGTCGTCGAGTTCGCGCCCGCCGACGTGGTGGCACTGCGGGTGCTGACCGATGCACCGGTGCGCACATCCCAGATCCGGGCGCTGGAGCATGCGGCCGCAGCAGGCTGGCCCGGCATCGAACAAACCTGGCTGGACGGTTGGCTACTGCGAGCCGGCCACGGGGCGACCTTCGCTGCCAATTCGGCAGTGCCACTAGATTTTTCGGCTAACGCGAGCACGATTCCCGCGATCCTCGCTTGGTACGCCCGCCGCAACCTGACGCCACGACTGGCCATCCCCGATCGCCTACTGCGGCCGCCGGCCGGCCTGAGAGGCGAACGTACCGAGAGGGTTTTGGTGCGCGACGTGTCGGACGGCGAACCCGACCCGTTCATCACCATGACTTCTCAACCGGACGACGCATGGTTACAGCTGTACCACCGTGAAGTTCCCGTTGACGTACTTGCTGCCGTCATCGACGGCGAGCTGATGTTCGGCACCCACCCGCGCGCGGCCGTCGCGCGTGCGGCGGTGACCGACGCACCGGACGGCACACGGTGGGTGGGGCTTTCGGCGGTGCACGCAACGGACGATCCGCCCGCTGCCGGCCCGCTAACCCGACTGTGCGAAGCACTCTTGGCCTGGGGTGCGCGTCGTGGCGCGACCCGCGGCTACCTTCGAGTTGGCCACCACAACGCCGGCGCGATCGCACTGGCCGAGTCCTTGGGTTTCCGACTGCACCATCACAGCCGCTACTTCCCGGCCCGGCCAGACAGCTGGGATACGGTCTAACCATGCCCGACGGCACCCTGCGGCTGGCCACTTGGAATGTGAATTCGATCCGGACCCGCCTGGACCGCGTCCTCGACTGGCTGGCCCGCGCCGAGGTCGACGTGCTGGCCATGCAAGAGACTAAGTGTTCCCAGAGCCAGTTCCCCACCTTGCCATTGTTCGAACTCGGCTACGAGGTCGCACATGTCGGCTTCAATCAGTGGAACGGCGTGGCAATCGCCTCCCGAGTCGGCCTGGATGATGTGCGGATCGGCTTTGACGGTCAGCCGAACTGGAGCAGCAAGCCAGAGGTGACCGCCACCGCGGAAGCCCGCGCCCTGGGCGCCACCTGCGGAGGCCTACGGGTGTGGAGCCTGTACGTGCCCAACGGGCGCGCCCTGGACGATCCGCACTACACTTATAAGCTGGATTGGCTTGCTGCGCTGCGGGATACAGCCGCCGGTTGGCTGCGCGACGATCCCACCGCACCGATCGCGCTCGTCGGCGATTGGAATATCGCCCCGACCGACGAAGACGTCTGGAGCACCGAATTCTTCGCTGGCTGCACCCATGTCTCCGAGCCGGAACGCAACGCGTTCAACGCAATAGTCGACGCGCAATTCATGGATGTGGTACGCCCTTTCACTCCCGGGCCCGGGGTCTACACCTATTGGGATTACACCCAGCTGCGATTTCCGAAGAAGCAGGGTATGCGCATCGACTTCATCCTCGCTTCGCCGGCGTTGGCGGCCCGCGTGACCGACGCACAGATCGTCCGCGAAGAACGCAAAGGCAAGGCTCCCAGTGATCACGCGCCGGTTCTAGTCGACGTGAGGCAAAGCTAAGTCACGCGCACAGCGGCTTACTGGCGCCAACATTCAATAGGGGAGTCGGCGGAAATTCCAGACGCCTGCTCGTTGTCTGCGCGTTTACAACGTGGCAGCATTTCGCTTGTTAGATGTTGTGCACAATTTCGTTGTTGCTGTTAATTTCGCGTTCAACGGGTATACATGTTGCCAACGCAGTTTGCAACGAGAGCGACCGAAAGCCTAGGGAGTCATCATGGGTGTCGTCGGAGGGGCAGTCCGCAACGTGGGGAAAACGGTCAATCGTGTAGCGGGCGCCACAACCGCGGCCGCGGGCGCTGTCGGCGGCGCAGCGGTCAATGGAGTTGTCGGCGGCGTAACCGGAGCCGCAGAGGGCGTCAGGCGCGGAATCAGCTCGGGCAGTCATTCGACGCCGGCTGCCGCATTGGCTTTTGGCGCGCTTGGCGCCGTCGGCCTGGTCGAGTGGCCGGTGATATTGGCTGTCGGCGGCGGTGCGTTGTTATTGCGTAAGCTCAGCCAGAAATCCGAGGCGCCCGCGCCGGCGCCGAAAGCGACCCTGAAGCCGGTGCCCACCGAGCCAGCGCCAGAAAAGGCCCCGGCACGGAAAGCCGCTAGTAAGCCGGCAGCCAAGAAGGCGGGCGGCCGCCGGGCCGGCACCACCGAGCTGCGCAGCACCAACTGATAGGCACCTGGAAGGGGCGCCCTGAGTAACCCCCTGAGTAACCGTTGAGCATCGGCCTATCCCTACGACGATCACTGCCGTTGCGCGCTGTCGCGACGGGTTTCCAAGTTTCTTCCACCCTCGCCAATGCATCGGTGACAACCGCGACAGCTATCGCGGGGACCATAGGGAAGACCGCGGTCTCGGCCGCCAAGGCCGGCGTCGAGACCGGCATCAACATCGCCGCCATTCCGCTGCGCGAAGGAGCCAGGGCGCTTTCCGGCGACATTTCCCCCGAAACGCTCAGCCGCCGGTGCTGGCGCGGCGAGAGCCGCGCCTGGATCGAGGTGCGGGGCCTTGATGGCGTCGGTAACGGTGAACTCGGCCGCGTCGTGCTCGACGCGGTGCGGGCGCACCCATCCGTGACCTCGGCCAGCCTCAACTACCCGTTATCGCGCGTGGTCGTCGGCATCGACACTCAGCACACATCGCTACGCGACCTTTGCCGCATTGTCGACGGTGCCGAAAAGCGTTGCCGCCGAAAGCAAGACGCCAAGAGCTCGACGGCGTCACCGGCAAGCCTGCCGGGCGACGGCGTGGTGCTGGCGACCCGAGCGGTGACCGTGGCCGCCAACGCGACCGGGCTGGGCCTGGCGCTGGCCGGCCGAGCTCTGCGTTGGCCGCGCTTGCCGCTCAGCGTCCTGGCGGGCGTGCAGCTGGCGAATTACCAGCCCCACCTGCGCCGTCTGCTCGAGGACCGCATCGGCGTCGCCGCGACAGACACCATGATGACGCTGGCCGTTGCGGCCGCGGAAACGGTCACCCAGTCGCCGGCGTCGTTGTCGGTGGGTCTGCTACTGCAGTCTTTGCGTGCGGCCGAATCCCGTGCCGAGGCGCGAGCCTGGACGCAGCACGAACCGGAGCTGGCGCGGCACGCCGACCAACCTCTCGACCCGTCGTCGTCGCGGCCGAAGCCGCCGCGCGCACGAGCCGTTGAACGCTATGCGAGTCGTTTCGCGCTCATCCAAGCGCTCAGCGCCGGAGTGGTCGGCGCCAGCACCCGCAGCCTGAACATGGCCGCGACTGCGGCACTGGTGACCACCCCCAAGGCAACCCGGACCACGCCGGAGGCGTTCGCCGCCGGGCTGGGACAAGGATTGACTGATCAGCACGGGATACTGCCGTTGCGGCCCGACGCGCTGCGCAGGTTGGATCGCGTCGATGCGATCGTCATCGACCCCCGGGTGTTGTACACCGACAACTTGCGGGTGGCGCAAATCCGCGGTGCAGACGAGAGCGAGCTGTCTGCGGCGTGGAACCGCGCCCAGCTCGTGCTGGAGAAAAACGGCCTGCGGCCGGGCTGGCACCCGGTGCCCGGGATATCGGCCCTCGGGCCGGACGACGAAGTCGAGGCACTTTTTCGTCCCGCACTAGATCCATTGGCGTCGGCTGTCGTTGCCGAGGCGCATCGAACCGGGCTGGATCTGGTCTCGGTCGACGTCGATGCCCTGGGTGAATTGCGACCGGCGTTCGACGACATCAAGCCCCTGGCAAACGGATCCATCGACAACGTCCTGGCTCGCGCGGTGGCCGACCTGCAAAAAGCCGGTCGGATGGTAGCGGTGTTGTCATCGGCTGGCGCACAAGCGATTTCGTCCGCCGACGTAGCACTGGGCATGATGCCCAAACCCGGGGGCGGTCCACCACCCTGGTACGCCGATGTCCTACTGCCCGATCTCGCGGGTGCCTGGCGGGTGCTGCATGCGCTTCCGGCGGCCAAGGCAGCGCGCCGACGTGGTATCGAGATATCCAGTGGTGCAACAGCTTTAGGCGCACTTTTGATGCTCCCGGGTATCCGCGGCTTGGGGCCCGGGCCGGTGACCACCGGCGCGGCAGCCGGATTGCTCTCGGGATACCTGCTGGCGCGAAAGGTCGTCGGCGCACCCGCACCGCGACCGGCATCGATGCATGAGTGGCATGCGATGTCAGTCGAGCAGGTCCGGAAGATATTGCCGTCGCCCGACGCCGACATACGAGCCGAACCGCAACATTCAGCGTTGGCCGCCCGTGCACTGGCCGGTGGCCTGCAAACGGCCAAGCGGGGAGCGCAGTTGACCGACCGCCCCAGGCACGCGATCTGGCAGCTGTTGACGGCCGTGCGCGCTGAGTTGTCGGATCCGTTGACCCCGATACTGGCTTTGGGCTCGGCGGCCAGCGCGGTGTTGGGTTCGCCCGTCGACGCGGTGATGGTCGGTTCGGTCCTGACCGGCAACGCCATACTGGCGGCCAGCCAGCGACTGCGTGCCGAGGGCCGGCTGAACCGCTTGCTGGCTCAACAGATCCCACCGGCCAGGAAAGTGTCGACCGGTCCAGACGGTCTGCCGGAGTACACCGACGTCATCGCCGGACAACTACGCCCGGGCGACGTCATCGAGGTGCGCACCCACGAGGTGGTGCCCGCCGACGCCCGGTTGATCGAGGAGGTCGACCTCGAGGTAGACGAATCGGCACTCACCGGGGAGTCACTATCGGTGACCAAACAAGTCGAAGCCACTCCGGGCGCCGACCTGGCCGAGCGTCGCTGCATGCTCTTCGCCGGGACGACCATCGTGGCCGGGACCGCGGTTGCGGTGGTGACCGCTGTCGGAGCCGAGACTCAGGAGCGACGCGCCGCCGAACTCGTGTCCGGTGAGCCGTCCAACGTCGGGCTGCAACACCAGCTCAGTCAGCTCACCAACCAAGCCTTTCCGATCAGCATGGCCGGCGGTGCACTGGTCACCGGGCTCGGGTTGTTGCGCAGCCAGGGCTTACGTCAAGCGGTGGCCAGCGGCATCGCGGTCACGGTGGCCGCCGTCCCAGAAGGGATGCCGCTGGTGGCCACGCTGGCGCAGCAGGCGTCGGCACGACGGCTTACCCACTTCGGTGCCCTGGTCCGGATCCCGCGTTCGGTGGAGGCGCTCGGCCGTATCGATGTGGTCTGCTTCGACAAGACCGGAACGCTCAGTGAGAACCGGCTACGGGTGGCCCGGGTGCACCCGGCGCCCGGCAACTCGAGCGAGGAGGTGCTGCGCTGCGCGGCTCACGCCACGCCGGCTGCCAGCGGCGGCCCGCAGATCCATGCCACCGACGTCGCCATCGTCGAGGCAGCCGCCAGTTCGCTTAACGGCTCGGCCCCGGGCACAGAACCCGACGCTCACCTCCCGTTCCGCTCCGGCAGGTCGTTCTCTGCATCGGTGTCAGGCACCGAGCTGACCGTCAAAGGTGCGCCAGAAGTGGTGTTGGCTGCATGCGCAGACGGCGGCTCGAGCATGGAAGGCACGGTCAGCCAGCTGGCCGGCGGCGGGTTGCGGGTGATCGCGGTGGCACAACGCCGGCTCAGCCCGAAACAGGCTGAGTCGGTCCTCGACGACCCCGACGACATCACCGAGTTCTGCCACGACGGGTTGTCTCTGGTGGGTTTCCTCGGGCTGTCCGACACCCCGCGCGCGGAGGCCGCCGGCCTGATCGCGGATCTGCGCGAGCACGAACTGGACGTACGGCTGATCACCGGTGACCATCCGATCACTGCCGCGGCCATCGCCCAAGAGCTCGGCCTGCCGGTCAGCACCGACCAGATCATCAGCGGTGCCGAATGGGACGCCCTGTCGCGCAAGGACCAGGAGCGGGCCGTCGCGGAGCGCGTCATCTTCGCCCGGATGACACCGGAGAACAAAGTTCAGATCGTGCAGACGCTGGAACGCAGCGGTCGGATCTGCGCGATGGTCGGCGACGGCTCCAACGACGCGGCCGCCATCCGGGCCGCCACCGTCGGTATCGGCGTGGTCTCGCACGGCAGCGACCCCGCCCGGGTCGCCGCTGACATGGTGTTGATCGACGGTCGGATCGAGTCACTGCTGCCCTCGATCCAGGAAGGACGCCAACTCTGGCAGCGTGTGCAGGCGGCGGTGTCAGTGCTGCTGGGCGGCAATGCCGGTGAGGTGGCTTTCGCCATCATCGGAAGCGCGCTCACTGGTATCTCGCCCCTGAACACCCGCCAGCTGCTGCTGGTGAACATGCTGACCGATGCACTGCCCGCCGCGGCGCTGGCGGTCAGCCAGCCGAGCGACCCGACGAACTCCGACGCGCGCGGCCCGGATCAGCGCGCGCTGTGGCGTGCTGTCGGTATCCGCGGGGCGACGACCGCGGCTGCGGCCACCGGGGCGTGGACGATGGCCAGCTTCACCGGGCTGCCGCGCCGGGCATCCACAGTGGCGCTGGTCGCGCTGGTATCCGCCCAGTTGGGCCAAACCCTGCTGGACTCGCATGCCTGGCTGGTCGTACTCACCGCGCTGGGTTCACTTGCGGTGATGGGGACGTTGATCAGTATTCCGGTGGTCAGCCAACTGCTCGGCTGTACGCCGCTCGGCCCGCTCGGGTGGGGGCAGGCGCTGGGAGCCGCCGCTGCCGCGACCGCGGCCGTGGCAGTTCTGAATCGTGTGCTGACGGATCCGGACAAATCGGCCCCTTCAGACCCTCAGCCACCTGAGCCCTCGAAGAACGGTGAGACGTCGCCTCCGTCGCCTCCGTCTCGGAGGTCTCTACAATCTGCACAACCCCAACACGCCACAGCAGCGCATAGAGTTCCAGCAACGGCACGCTCAGCACCGAAGCAAGCGACGAAATCGGGTCGGCAAGTCCGCCGGTCGTCGACATACGTCCGACGTTGATCGCACGACCAGGCGAAACAGCAAACCCCTCGTTACCGAAAGGCAAATGATGGCGGAAAAGAAAGCTCGTCGGGCAACGTCCCAGGCCGAGGCTGTGGAGAAAATCCGCGAAGGCGAGACCTTCTCGGTGAACCTGCCGGTGCTCGGTCAGGTGGAGATACCGCGACCTGAGCAACTGGCCTACTACGGCGGTCTGGCCGCCTTGGCCGCGTTCGAACTCATCGACTGGCCGGTTGCCGTGGTCATCGCTGCCGGACACCTCCTGGCGAGCAACCACCACAACCGGCTGCTCGAGGAGCTCGGCGAGGCGATAGAGGAGGTCTAGCGGGCAACACGGGTACCCCAACCCGCGTGTTGGATCAGGGGGGCTAGGGGTAGCCTCGCAAGCGGGCGATCCAACAAATTCAACAAGACGCGGGAGCGCACGGCGAGTGCGCTGAGAGGACGGCTTGGGGCCGTCGACCGTACGAACCTGACCGGGTAATGCCGGCGTAGGGAGATGACAAAAATGACCGTTACCGTCGAACCATCCGTGACCATCGGACCCATTGCGGGCAGCAGCAAGGCCTACCGCGAGATAGCGGGCCCAGGCGGCTTGGCTAGTGAGGGAGCCCGTCTTCGAGTGCCATTCCGGCGGGTGAACCTGTCCACCGGAGACCACTTCGACCTCTACGACACCTCCGGGCCCTACACCGACACGGACGCGGTGATCGACCTGGCCGCCGGACTGCCGGCCCGGCCCGGCGTGGTCCGCGACCGCGGCACTCAGCTACAGCGCGCCCGCGCCGGCGAGATCACGGCCGAGATGGCGTTCATTGCCGCCCGCGAGGACATGCCGGCCGAGCTGGTCCGCGACGAGGTCGCCCGCGGCCGCGCGATCATCCCGGCCAACCACAACCACCCCGAGATCGAGCCGATGATCATCGGCAAGGCGTTCGCGGTCAAGGTCAACGCGAACATCGGCAATTCGGCGGTGACGTCTTCGATCGGCGAGGAGGTCGACAAGATGGTGTGGGCCACCCGCTGGGGCGCCGACACCATCATGGACCTGTCCACCGGCAAGAACATTCACGAAACCCGCGAGTGGATTCTGCGCAATGCGCCGGTGCCGGTCGGCACGGTGCCGATCTACCAGGCGCTGGAGAAGGTCAAGGGCGATCCGACCGAGCTGACCTGGGAGATCTACCGCGAGACCGTGCTCGAGCAGTGCGAGCAGGGTGTGGACTACATGACCGTGCATGCCGGGGTGCTGCTGCGGTACGTGCCCCTCACTGCCAGGCGGGTCACCGGCATCGTGTCCCGCGGCGGTTCGATCATGGCTGCCTGGTGCTTGGCGCATCATCAGGAATCGTTCCTGTACACCAATTTCGAGGAACTCTGCGATATCTTGGCGCGCTACGACGTCACCTTCTCACTCGGCGACGGCCTGCGCCCGGGATCGATCGCCGATGCCAACGACGCCGCGCAATTCGCCGAGCTGCGCACCCTGGGCGAGCTGACCAAGATCGCGAAAGCCCATGGCGTACAGGTGATGATCGAGGGCCCGGGGCATGTCCCGATGCACAAGATCGTCGAGAATGTGCGGCTGGAAGAGGAGCTGTGCGAGGAGGCCCCGTTCTACACGCTGGGCCCGCTGGCCACCGACATCGCGCCGGCTTACGACCACATCACCTCAGCGATCGGCGCTGCCATCATCGCCCAAGCCGGTACCGCGATGCTGTGCTACGTCACCCCGAAGGAACATCTGGGGCTGCCGGACCGCAAGGACGTCAAGGACGGGGTGATCGCCTACAAGATCGCCGCGCACGCAGGGGACCTGGCCAAGGGGCATCCTCGCGCCCAGGAGCGTGACGACGCACTGTCGACGGCGCGTTTCGAGTTCCGCTGGAACGACCAATTCGCGCTGTCACTGGATCCCGACACCGCGCGCGAGTACCACGACGAGACACTGCCGGCTGAACCGGCCAAGACCGCGCACTTCTGTTCGATGTGCGGGCCCAAGTTCTGCTCGATGCGGATCACCCAGGATGTTCGCGACTACGCCGCGAAACATGGACTCGAGACCGAAGAGGACGTCGAAGCGATGTTGGCCAGCGGAATGGCCGAGAAATCGCGCGAGTTCGCCGAGCACGGCAACCAGGTGTATCTGCCGATCACGCAGTGAGCTACCTGCCGCTGGCGGCGCCGGGCACCACGCCGCTTCGGGTACTGTCCATCGCCGGATCGGACTCCGGGGGCGGCGCAGGCATCCAAGCCGATATGCGCACCATCGCGCTGCTGGGTGTACACGCGTGCGTGGCGGTTACCGCGGTTACCGTGCAGAACACATTGGGAGTCAAGGGCTTTCACGAAGTTCCCGACGACGTCGTGGCCGGTCAGATCGAAGCGGTGGCCACCGATATCGGGATCCAGGCCGCCAAGACCGGGATGCTGGCATCGTCGGGCATCATCGCAACGGTCGCCGCCACCTGGCGCCGGCTCGAATTGACGGTGCCGCTCGTCGTCGACCCGGTATGCGCATCCATGCACGGAGACGCGCTGCTGGCGCGAGAGGCCCTGGATTCGCTTCGCGATCAACTCTTTCCGTTGGCCACTCTGGTGACACCGAACCTCGACGAGGTGCGACTGCTGGTAGATATCGAAGTCACCGACTCTAATTCGCAGCAAGCAGCGGCCAAGGCCCTACACGCGCTGGGCCCACGGTGGGCCCTGGTCAAGGGCGGACACCTGCGGTCGTCCCAGCGCAGCTGCGACCTGCTCTACGGTGGCCCTTCCGGAAGCGCCGACTTCTACGAGTTCGACGCAGCGCGGGTGCCCACCGGCAACGACCACGGCGGTGGTGACACGCTGGCGGCTGCGGTGGCTTGCGCGCTGGCGCACGGGTACACCGTGCCCGACGCGGTCGGCTTTGGGAAGCGATGGGTTACCGAATGCCTACGCGCCGCCTATCCACTGGGCCGCGGCCACGGGCCCGTCTCAGCACTGTTTCGGCTGTCATGAACCTCGACGAGATCGCCGGCGTCACGCACGAACCCGCAGACGCCCCAGCCGGACGCCCAAAAGGAGTGGTGGTGCTGACCCACGGCGCCGGTGGTAACCGAGAATCCCCGCTGCTGCAACAGGTTTGCGACGAATGGGCCCGCCGCGGCTGGTTGGCGGTGCGGTACGACCTGCCCTACCGGCGGCGGCGGCCCACCGGGCCACCGTCCGGCTCGGCGGCTACCGACCGGGCAGGGATCGTCGAGGCGATCACGTTATGCCGCAGCCTTGCCGACGGCCCGCTCATCGCCGGCGGCCATTCCTACGGCGGTCGGCAGACATCGATGGTGGTTGCCTCGTCAACGCAACGGACCGAAGCGCCGGTGGACGTTTTGACACTGTTTTCCTACCCGGTTCATCCGCCCGGGAAGCCGGAACGGGCCCGCACCGAGCATCTGCCCGATATCGCGGTGCCTACCGTGTTCACCCACGGGACGTCGGACCCCTTCGGTACGCCCGCCGAGGTGCGCGATGCCGCGGCGATGATCTCGGCGCCGACCGAGATCGTCGAGATCGCCGGCGCCCGCCACGACTTACGCTCGAAGACCCTCGACGTGCCTGTACTCGCGGTCGACGCGGCGCTGCGCCTGCTGCGTTGACCGCGGATTTACTCAGTTACAACTGGACAGTTTTAACTGTCTACTTTAGGCTGGTGACGTGGACGACATCGCCGAGTCAGCCGCTGCGGCAGCCCGCGACCTGCGGGTGGTGGTCAGCCGGCTGCGACGTCAGTTGAGGGGCCTGGCGATCGATGGCGATCTGACACCGTCACAGACGGCGGTGCTAACCCGGCTCTGGAAAGAGGGAGCCTCATCAGCCAGCGTGCTGGCCGGCGCCGAGCGCATCCGTCCACAATCAATGGCCACGATAGTGGCCGCCCTCGAGCAGCGGGGGCTCGTTGAGCGCACGCCCGACCCCGAAGACGGTAGGCGCCAAGTGGTCTCGCTGACTGAGATGGGCCGGCAACGCGCCGAGAGCGACCGTCAGGTGCGCGAAGAGTGGCTGGCACGCGCCATCCATGAGCGCTATTCCGAACCGGAACGTCGCACCATCCTTGATGCGTTGTCCCTGCTCGAACGATTGACCGAAGATTGAAGACGCGAAAGGACTGATCTTGCAATGGAATTAGCAGTGCATTTCATCGACTTCCTGCCGGGCGATCCGGCGGCGCTGGGCCCCACGCTAGCCGACGCGGCCAAGGCCGCCGAGCAAGGCGGCGCGACGCTGTTCACCCTGGCCGACCACTTCTTCCAAATGGAAAACCTTGCACGCGCGGAGGATCCGTTCCTCGAGGGTTATACGTCACTGGGTTTTCTAGCCGGGCAGACGGCCGAAATCGACCTGAGCTTGCTCGTCACCGGGGTGACTTATCGCTATCCGGGGATGCTGGCCAAGGCGGTCACCACGCTGGACGTGCTGTCCGGGGGCCGGTCGATGTTCGGCATCGGCGCGGCGTGGTACGACCGTGAGCACACCGCCCTCGGCTTTCCGTATCCGCCGCTGAGCACACGCTTCGAGATGCTCGAAGAGACGCTGCAGATCTGCCTTCAGATGTGGAGCGACGACAACGGACCGTACAACGGCAAGCACTATCAGCTGGCCGAGACAATCTGTGAGCCGCAACCGATTCGGCGGCCGCCGATCCTGATCGGCGGCGACGGCGAGAAGAAGACCTTACGGCTTGTCGCGCAGTATGCCGACATCTGGAACAGCACGACAACAGAAGTCGACGAACTCGAGCACAAGATCGACGTGCTGAACCGCCATTGCGACGCGGTGGGCCGAGACCCCGGTGAAATTCGCAAGACCGTTGGCTTTCTGGTCGATCCATTCGAGGACACCGACGGATACCTGAAGACCACCGAACGCTTCGCCGAGCTGGGCGTCGAGATGATCAACGTCGGTCCGTTCCCGGGAAACCCCGACCCCGTCGGTTTCATCCGCCGCCTCGGCGACGAATTGATACCCAGGCTAGCCCAGATCGCCTGAGACAGCCGGGGTTATGAAGGGTAGCGCGTGTAACACGCGTCCATGTTGCCGGTGACGCCGCCACGAAACGCCGCTATCCGGGTGAAACCGGCTGGCACACTGATACCGTCGGCGTCGCTGGCGATCATGTGGTTGGTGAGCAGCCCGGCAACGGCCTCGTCAAGATCACCCGCGGTCAGCAAAAGTTGCTTCCCGGAGGGCAGGTCGATGGGTTCTGCCATCTTCCGGTGCGCAACACCGGTCAGGCACGCGGTTCTCAGGGCGGTCCAAGGGCTTTGCATCGGTAGGCCGCGTTCCTGCTGCACCGCCAGCGCGTATCTCGACATCACCACCGACAGGGCGGTGTCATCACCTTGCGGCAGGCTGTGCCCCTTTTCATCGGCGAACTTCCCCATCGTGGCCAACGCAGGCAAGTCGACGACGATGGTGTTGGTGGCCGGACAATAAGACGCCGGTGGGCTGGGCTTGACAGCGGGGCAATTGGCCGGCTGGTATGACAACGTTGGTGCTTGCTTGGGCGAGAAGACCTTTCCCATAAGTTCCATCAGCGTCGACAAGGTGTCTTCGTTGATAGGAACCTCACCGGTCTCCGGGTCCCCGCTGGAATCGACCCGCAAAGTTGTCGGCAGGTCACCGCGACGCTGCTCGATTTCGTGTTTGTTGATCCCCGCGCACGCCGAGGCACCTTCGATGAAGCCCATCTGGAAGGCACTGACCCGATCCAGGGCCGACCCGTGTTCGTCGTCGTTCTTGGTATCGGTGTCCAGTACTGGGTCTCGGGTGGTGATGATCCCGGCGAGCACATGGTCGAGCCCGTCAGCGGTGCTCAGCGTAAAGCGCGGCGACTTGCCGTCGGCCACCCAAGACAGATAGACGCCTGCGAAACAATCAGCCTGCTGCTCGCGGACGATGGTAGGGTCTTTCCTGGTCACAGTTTTCGCCATCGCCTGTAGAGCGTGTCCGAATTCGTGTGCTAACACACCATTGACGGACATGGGCCCGAAATACTTGACCGCAACTGCCATGAACACTCCACGGTCCCAGGCGATCAAGTTGCACCGCGAGGTGAAAAAGGCGTTAACGAGCTTGTAGGTCACGCTGTGGCACACGATCGGACTGTTGGGATAATTGGAGTCGTAGGAAACCAGCTTGCCAACGGGAGTGAAAGTTCCTTTCAACGATTGGCTGTACACCCCCTTCCAGTACTCCTCGATGTCGTTGACCGATAACAACGACAACTTGTCGATGGCCCCGTTGTCCGTGTTGACCACCGTTCCGGTCGGGCTGGGTGCGTTAGCGCGGATTCCGCTTGGACCGTTGGTTGCGGGCAATCCCCCCACCCGGAACGGGTCGTTGAGCATCGACAGCGCCCGTCCGTCGATGAACGTGGTACACCCTGCCACCACGAGCACCGCTCCAGCCAAGGCGATCACGGCCCGCAGCGGTGCTGCCGCCCTGCGAGCGGGAGCACCCGGCAACGGACGTCGATTTCGCGCGCCGATATCCATGACCAACCCCGTCCCGACCGGCCTGACTAAAGGGACCTCATTCTAAATCCGTTGGTTTACGGCCATGGCACAACGAATGCTGCAGCTAAGCACAAATGACCGAAGCAGGTCTAGCGGGGCCCCGGCCAGACCGCCCCAGAGTCGTGCCTGCATCATGGTTTTCGGTAGCAACGCCGCGCCCAGCAGACGGATCATGACTTGGTGAGCGCGTGCCGCGTGCGGTCGTCTACGGCCGGCGCCCCGTTGTGCCCGGTGAGGTCCTGCGAATACAGAGCGACCGCGTAGGCGACGCCGCCACCGTTGATGCCCAGCGAGGTGCGGTCGATGTGGTCGAGAGTGTCGGATTTCTGGTGATAGTTGGGATCGAACGGTTCGTTGGCCGCCCCGCCCCACAGCCTGGCCTGCTCGTCGGACTTCTTGGCCTCCGCGCCGGAGAACAGACCGCCTGCCGGGATGCCGGCCAGGGTGAAGCCGTCGTAGTCAGAGCGACCGTCGAACGAGGTGTCCTGCGCGGTCTTGCCGGCCGCCTTCAGATAAGCGACCAGCGTTCGCTCGATGCCGGCCGAGCCCTCCGGCACCACCGGCTTGCCACGAGCGTCGGAGGGCAGCGATTGATCTCCGTCATAGGTGAAGTAGCCGGGATTGGGTGACGCGATCATGTCGAAGTTCAGGTACAGCGCAATGTCTTTGAGCCCGGGGAGGTTCAGAGACTCGACATAGTTCCGCGACCCGATCAGCCCGAGTTCCTCTGCACCCCAGAAGCCGAACCGTACCGCATTATGCACTTGCGGTGAGTTCCCCAGCTGCACTGCGGTTTCCAAAACCGCGGCAACTCCAGACCCGTCGTCGTTGATGCCTGGTCCGGCGAGCACGCTGTCCAAGTGCGCGCCTGCCATCACCACATCATTGGGCGCCCCCGTCTTGGTTTGCGCGACGACGTTGCGGGCCTTGAAACTCTGGGTGCTCGCGTTGACCTTGATGGTGGTCGGCTCGGGCTGCGCGCGCAGCTGCGCGCCGATGGACTTGGTCACGCTCACCACCGGGATCTTGACGACGGTGTTCGCCCCCAGCGTGCCACTCATCTGCTGCTCGTCGACATTGTCAGCGACGATCATCGCCAGGGCGCCGCGCTGCGCCGCGGCATCCTCCTTCTGAGCGAACGGGCAGGTGCCGCGGTCGGTCAGCACCACCGCACCCTGCACCGCGAGCCTGTCGTAGTCGGAGGCCGTGCACCCCGGGCTCTCGCCCGTGGGCGTGGCCACCAGCGGGCCGGTCACCCCGTCCGACCCAGTGCCGAGGCTGTACTCCAGCGCACGTGCCTCCACAGTTGTGCTGCCCAGGGTCACCGACCCCTTGTCGGCATGAAAGACCCGGGCTGAAAACTCTGGCGTTTGCACATCAAAACCGCTGTTGCGCAACGTATTCACCACGTAGTCGACGCTGGCTTCGTAGCCGGGGGTGCCCACCGCGCGAGTGCCGTTATTCGCGTTGGCGATGTCCTGCAGTTTCGACAGGTGCGCCATCATGGCGTCGGTGGTGACCCGGTTACGCAACGCGGTGGCGAAATCGGCTGCGGCAAGGTTGCCGGCCGCCTGCTGCGACGACCGATGGAAGCAGCCGGTCAGAAAAACGATGAGGGCAACTACGGCGAGCAGTGCCGAGATCGTCCTTGATTTGTTGGCCATCGCGCCCAAGGTTAGACCGCGTCGCTCCGATTGATCGTCGCACCTGAGCCCTGCTGCGCGGCTGCGACTTCCGAGCCAGCGAAAAAATCAGACATACAACGCGTTGAACGGTGCAAATGGGATGTTGCGCAACACAAACCAAGCCACCACCAACGACAGCGTCACCATCGCAGACCACCGATGGTGTTGCCAGCTCCCAATTCGTCGACCGACCAGGCGGCCGTAGGTCCAAGCCAGGTACGCCCACACCAACAGCACCAGCGTCGCCAGACCGAGGGCGTTAAATTTGGCGGCCGCCGGCAGATTGCCGTGCATGAGGCAGTACAACATACGCAAACTGCCGCACCCCGGGCAGTCGATACCCAGCAGAGCCTTGGTAGGGCATACCGGCAGCGGGCCATTCGGGGTGGTCGGATCACCCACCCAGACGGCGGCGCACACCAAAGTGGTGGACGCCGCCACCATCAGCGGCGCACCCAACCTCAGCAGCGTCGACCCTTGACGGCTGACCATGAGTGCAATCCGTGCCTAGTAGTACAACGCCGCAAGCGCCGAGTTCGTGTCCTGGTTCAGGCCACCGGCCGCCATCAAGATCCCGTAGATGACGAATACGACAACACCGATGATGGCCGACCAGAGCGTGAACTTCTTGGCACTGCCGGCGGCCGCCTGCGCCTCAGCGTAACGGCCCTGTGCCCACAATCCATTGACCTGGCTGGACTTGACGATGGCCACGATTCCCAAGGGAAGGCAGCAGAACAGCGTCACCAAGATGGACCACACCAAGTAGTTGTTCGGCGCTTGACCGGCGGGCTGCTGCGGCGGGTAACCGGGCGGCGGGTAACCGGGCGGCGGCGGTGCAGTCATGGATTCTCCACTCAAGAGAAGTTAGCTGGCGTAAAGCGGTGCTTACCATACCCGAGAGGCGTCGCGAGGGCCACAAATGCGAAAATCCCGCTTCGGGCGTTTTCAGTGCATCGTCACGGCCTACCCCGCCGGCAACGTCGGCAGCTAACGAAACATATTGACTGTCTTCGGCTTTCAGAAGCATAGGATAGCAGGCAACTGCCGGGGCTGTTGCGCCACCGCATCGAGCCGAGTTTGACACCCAGACACAGAGCAGAATGTGTTGCATTGGCAGAACATAGCCCTACGATGCCTTTGGGAGATGGCTCAGTTTCCGTTGCACGACAGCAAATACACTCCGGATGTCAGCGCAGCTGCACCATCGGTCCGACAACCGTAAGGAGTCGAAGGATGTCTCACCTCAGCAACGCGTTGCGGGCCGCGGCGGCTGCAGCGCTGACGGGCAGTTTTTCCTGGCTGGGTTCTGTCACCGCGACCGCAGACCCCAACACCGGCAGTTCGTCAGATATCAACACCCTCGCCGCCTCGCTGTCGAAGGGCTACGGCCTCAACAACTGCACCGCCCAGAACCTGATCACTGGCCAACTGGCCGCGCTCACGTGCGGACAGAGTCCCGACCCCAGCGGACCCGTTCAAGCCAAGTACATCCTGTTCAGCACTGGCGACGATTTGGCCGGCATGTTTAAAGCAAGCATCAAAGATGACACGCTGACCGCTTGCGGGGACAGCGGCCAATCACCAACCACATGGCATCAAGGCAGTGCCGCCGCCAACGCGGGATCGGTGGCGTGCGGGACCTACCAGAACGGTGCCGAGATCATCTGGACCACGGACGCCAAAAACATATTGAGCTACATCCGTGCATCCAACAACGATGTCCCCACGCTCTACCAGTGGTGGCGCACTAACGGCTGACCCTCACGGTTGGGCTACAACTGCGCTAACACCAGTTCCGCCACCGCGCGCATCCCGGCACCGTTGGGGTGCAACGGCGCTGGCCGACCCGGTAGCGGCACACCGTATCTCGCCGGCGTGGTCGTCCAAGGTTCGGCCGACCACGCGTGGTGGTTGCGGCTGGCTGCGGCGGCATGGACAACCTCGCAGCCCGTTGCGGCCGCGGCGTCAGCCGTAAGTCGTTCGAGGGTGGCAGCTACGTGGCGGCCCAGGTCGGCTTCCGCTTCCGAAAGTGGCGGAGCCGGCGCACCGCAGGCGGCAGCATCGTCTGGGGGCACCTCCCGCTTGCGGGGGCGTAGTCGACGAAGAAAACCCGTGCACCTGCAGCGCGCTGCCGCAGCGCGGCCCCGATCGCGCGTGTCACGGTCGAGCAGCGAGGCGGCCATCAGCGGCGGAACGTAGCCAACGTCGTTGCCTCCGATGGTGAGGGTGACCAGGCTCTCTGAGCCGTCCAGCGCGGCAATCTGGGGTGGTGCGCCGCGCTGCTGATCGACCAGCACATGAGGTGGTCGCGCCGGAAAAGGTGACGTCAACAAAGTCCAGGCCCAGATCGTGGTTCAGTCGTTCTGCGACCAGATGCGGGTAGTTGCGCGCTGATCGGCCTGACCACCTGGGCGCTCCGGCGGCGCGAGGCCCGATACCGGGGCGGGCGGCCATCGAACTACCAAGTGCGACATATCGGTTCATTGGGGCGGGCTGGATGCCTGCGCCCAGAAACGTTTTGGGATCCGCCCGGCCCGGCGCGCCAGATAGCCGGCGGTGACCGCAGCGGCCATCGCGGCGGCCATGGCCGGCGGGTCGGCGGCCCGGGTCACTGCGGTGGCCAACAGCACAGCGTCGCAACCCAACTCCATCGCCAGCGCGGCGTCGCTCGCGGTACCGATGCCTGCGTCGAGCACCACCGGGACGCCGGCCTGGGCGACGATCATCTCTATGTTGTGTGGGTTGGTGATGCCAAGGCCGGTACCGATCGGAGAGCCCAACGGCATCACCGCCGCGCAACCGGTGTCCTCCAGCCGGCGAGCCAGCACCGGGTCGTCGTTGGTGTAGGGCAGGACGACGAACCTGTCATCGACCAATTGCTCTGCCGCCCGGACCAACTCGATCGCATCGGGCAGCAGGGTCCGTTCGTCGGCGATCACCTCGAGCTTGACCCAATTGGTGTTCAGTGCCTCGCGGGCCAGCTGTGCGGTCAGCACCGCCTCGGCGGCCGTGCGGCACCCCGCCGTATTGGGCAACGGCGTGATGCCAAGCCGGTTGAGCAGGTCGAGTAATCCCGTTCCGCCCTCGGCGTCGACCCGGCGGATCGCGACGGTGGTCAGCTCGGTGCCCGACGCGATCAGCGCCTCTTCCAGCACCGCCAGATTGGTCGCTCCCCCCGTACCCATGATGAGCCGCGAGGCGAAGCTGCGGTCCGCGATCGTCAGTTTGAGATCAACCACCTTGCACCGCCGTCACCACCTCGAGTCGTACCGGGGATCCGTGAAGCCCAGAAAGCTCAGCAAGTTTTGTCGCCCAGTCGGATCGAGGCAGCACCGAGAAGTCCAACGCTACGGCCACGCCCCGGTCCGGGAAACCCAGCGACTCCAGCAGCCCGGCGACAGTGGTCTGCTCGTCGACCTCGACCTGTCGCTTGTTGACAACGACGATCATCAGTGGGCTCCCACTGGAACAAGTTCGGAAACAATCTGTTCGGCGGTCCACGGCGCCAGCAGAAATCCTGATCGGCCGTGGCCGGCGGCAACCAACGTCCGTTCGTCCAGGCGTTGTACCAGCGGCAGATTATCCGGCGTCATCGGGCGTAGCCCGGCGGCGCACTCGGCCAGCTCGTACTCACCCAGCGCCGGCAGCACCGCACAGGCGTCATCAAGCAGGTCGCGCACTCCGGACACGACCGGTGCCGTGTCGCGGCCGTGTTCGTACTGGGTCGCACCGACGACCACCCCGTCCGCACGCGGAACCAGATACACCTGTCGGCCGCGCACCCGGGCCCGAATCACCCTCTGCAGCAACGGCATACAACCTTTCCGCCAGCGCAAACGCAGCACTTCGCCCTTCACCGGGCGTACCGGCAGGCCGGGCCACAGCGTGGGTGCGTCAATGCCGTTCGCGATCACTACCGCGTCGCCCTCGACCTGAGAGAGGTCGTTGACCGGCGCCGCCCATCGAACTCCGAGACGCTCGCAGGCCATCCACAGCGCGTCGAGGACCGCGCGGTTGTCCACCGCCAGTTCGGTGGGCGCTCGAAAGCCATGCCGGATGCCTTGTGCCAGCAGGGGTTCGACGTCGCGGGCGGCCGACTCCCAGATTACCGGGTGTCCCTGCGTCGACAACCAATCCGCAACGGTGCGCAGGTCGGCGGCATCGGCCTGGTCGACGGCCACCACCAGCGACTCACGGGCGGTGATCACCTCCGGCGGCAGCCCGTCGGTAAAGCCGCCCTCGCGCCACAGCCGTAGCGACTCCAGGCCCAGCCGCAGCAACTGCTCTTCACCGGGCCAGCCTTCGCTGTGCGGGGCCAGCATGCCGCCGGCGACCCAGGACGCACCTCGATCGCCGGTGCGGTGTAGCCGCACGGACCAACCGGCCTGTGCCGCCCGGCGCGCCACCGACAACCCGATGACACCGCCGCCGATGACAGCCAAAGATCCCGTCGTCGGGCCCGTAGGGCCTGAAGATCCTGTCCCCATCCTGGCCTCCCTTCGCCGGCATGATCCGGATCAGGTGTGACGGTAAGGGCAGGTCCAGTTGTACTGGCTGTGCCCACTCTCAGCCCCGCAGCAGTTGCCCGGGACTCCCGTGTCTTATTCCTTCAGGGTTATACGCTAGCGCGCTAGCGTCGCGGTGTGCACCCGCCACCTCCCCAGCCCTCCCAAAAAGTCGCGGCCCGTCTCGCCGCAGCGAAGCTTTATCTGTGCACTGACGCGCGGCGTGAACGCGGCGACTTGGCCGAGTTCGCCGACGCCGTGCTGGCCGGCGGAGTGGACATCATCCAGCTGCGCGACAAGGGTTCGGCAGGTGAGCAGCGGTTCGGCCCGCTCGAGGCGGCCGAGGAGCTGGCGGCGCTGGAGATCATTGCCGACGCCGCCCGCCGGCACGGCGCCCTGTTCGCGGTCAACGACCGTGCCGATATCGCGCGCGCGGCCGGCGCCGATGCGCTGCATCTGGGGCAGGGCGACCTGCCGCTCGGCGTGGCGCGAGGAATCGTCACACCGGGCACACTGATCGGCCTGTCCACGCATGACTCGGACCAGGTTGTCGCGGCTGCTGCCGACGCGGACGCCGACTATTTCTGCGTCGGCCCCTGCTGGCCCACCCCGACCAAACCCGACCGCGCGGCGCCGGGCCTGCCGCTGGTACGGACCGCCGCCAAACTCAGCACTGGCAAACCCTGGTTCGCGATCGGCGGAATCGACGCGGACCGGCTGCCCGATGTACTCGACGCCGGCGCTCGACGGATCGTGGTGGTGCGTGCTGTCACCGCGGCCGACGACCCGCGGGCCGCGGCCAAACACCTCAAGTCGGCGCTTGCAGCAGCGAGCTGACCCGGCGACTCAGCTGTGACGGCGCCTGATCCGCGTCGCCGGGCATGCACCAGACGAAAACTCCGGCATCGACCTCCACGGTGCGCGGCAAACGCTGCCGCCGTTCGTCCCCATCGCCCAATGGAACCAGCGCCGGGGCCGTCCGCAGCCGTTGCCAGCTGGCGGCGAAGCCGGGATGCAACGGCAGCTCGGCAACCTCGTCCTCACCAACCCAGCGCAGCTCTGTGCTTTCCCGGTTGGGCACGGTATGCAGCAACTCGCCGGCATCGGCGACGACGGTGGTGTAGGTCCAGCGCCTACCGCTAACCCCGGCCACCTCGGCCGTGACCACCGTCGCCCGCACGGTGAGTCGCTCGGCCACCAGGCCGGCCTCTTCGCGCGCTTCGCGCACGGCGGTCTCCTCAGCGGACTCGTGGCTGTCTCTAGCACCGCCCGGCAAACCCCAGGTGCCGCCCTGATGGCTCCACACCGCCCGATGCTGGAGTAGAACCGCGGGGGTACCGTCGGGCTGCGGGGCCCGTAGCAACAGACCGGCTGCGCCATAGCGACCCCAATAGTGAGCGCCGCTGTCGGATATCACCCATCCGTCACCGTCGCCATGCACGAGTTCAGGATAGGCGGGCTCGATCCGGAACGAACAAGACAGAACCGGGGAATTGGGTCGGCCTCCCCCCATCGGCCGGGACATTCTCTTAGAATTCGCTTATAGAGGTTTGCGCGATGGCCGAGAGATGAGGTCCGAACAGACGTGACGGTTGAGCTCGCACACCCGTCGACCGAACCGCTGGGGTCGCCGTCGCCGGCCGAACCGGCTCATCCCCGATGGTGGTTCGTCTCGACGACGCCGGGCCGCATCTTGACCATCGGCATTGTTCTGGCGGCTCTGGGCGTCAGCAGCGCGTTCGCCACCTCGACGACCATCAACCACCGGCAGCAGGTGCTGACGACGGTGCTCAACCACACCGAGCCACTGTCTTTCGCCGCTGGGCGGCTCTACACCACGCTGTCCGTGGCCGACGCCGCGGCGGCCACCGCGTTCATCGCCCAGGCTGAACCGCGCCCGGTGCGGTTGCGCTACGAGCAGGCCATCACCGATGCCGCGGTGGCCGTGACCAGGGCGTCAAGCGGGCTGGCCGATGAACCGTTGGTGCAGTTGCTGGGCAAGATCAACGCCGAACTGGCTGTCTATACCGGGTTGATCGAGATCGCGCGGACCAACAACCGGGAAGGCAACCCCGTCGGGTCGTCGTACCTGTCGGAGGCATCAGGGCTCATGCAGTCGACGATCCTGCCCGACGCGGCGCAGCTCTACCAGGCGACCTCGCAGCGGGTGGACACCGAGACCACCGCCTCTACTCAAATCCCGGCTCCGGTGATCCTGGTCGTGTTGACCACCGTCGTCTTCGGTGCGTTCTCCCATCGCTGGCTGGCCCGGCACACCAGGCGCCGAATCAACCCGGGTCTAGTCGTGGGCGCACTCGCTATTCTGGTCATGGTGGTGTGGGTCGGAATTGCGCTGACAATCTCCACAACCGCAAGTCGGAGCGCCAAAGTCACCGCCGCCGAGTCACTGAGGACAATTACCGGGGTTGCGATCACCGCCCAGCAGGCACGAGCCGACGAAACGCTGTCACTGATCCGGCGCGGCGACGAAGACATCCGCAAGCAGTCCTTCTACCAGCGCATCGACTCCATGCACCAACAGCTCGACCAATACATGGCGCGCAGCGACGCCGTCGACAAGCCTGACCTGGAAGGCGCCGACAAGTTGCTGCTCCGCTGGCGGCAGGCCAACGACCGGCTCAACTCCTACATCTCGGTGGGCAACTATCGAGCTGCCACCCAGGTCGCGCTGGGCAGCGGTGAGGGCGACTCCACCCCCGCGTTCAACAAGCTCGAAGATGAATTGGGCAAGGCCATGGACCAAAGCCGCATTCACCTGCGCAACGACGTCCTCAACGCGCGCAGCGGGCTGTCCGGCGCACAAGTCGGCGGCGTAGTGCTCAGCCTCGGCGCGGCCATCGCGGTCGCCCTCGGCCTGTGGCCCCGGCTGAAAGAGTATCGGTGATGGCGCGCCTGCCCAGGGCGGTGTGCAGCGCGCTCGCCACGGCGATCACAGCGATCACACTGGCGGGTTGCAGCCATACGGAGTCGCTGACGGTGGCGACGGTTCCGACGCTACCGCCGCCCACACCTCTGGGCTTGGAGCAGATGCCACCGGAGTCCCCGTTGCCGTCGGACAACTCAGATCAGGACTGCGACCCGACCGTCAGCCTGCGCCCCTTCGCCACCAAGGCCGAGGCCGACGCGGCGGTGGCCGATATCCGCGCCCGCGGCAGGCTGATCGTCGGGTTGGACATCGGCAGCAACCTGTTCAGCTTCCGCGACCCGATCACCGGCGAGATCACCGGATTCGACGTCGACATCGCCGGCGAGATCGCGCGCGACATCTTCGGCGACACTTCGCATGTCGAGTACCGGATCCTGTCATCTGAAGAGCGCATAACCGCGCTGCAGCACTCGGAGGTCGACGTCGTCGTCAAGACCATGACCATCACCTGCGACCGGCGCAAGCTGGTGAACTTCTCCACTGTCTACCTCGATGCCAGCCAGCGCATCCTGGCCCCGCGTGACTCGCCGATCCTCAAGGCTTCCGACCTGTCCGGCAGGCGGGTCTGCGTGGCCAGGGGCACCACATCGCTGCACCGGATCCGGGAGATCGCACCGCCACCCGCCATCGTGTCGGTAGTGAACTGGGCTGACTGCCTGGTGGCGATGCAACAGCGGCAGATCGACGCCGTCAGCACCGACGACTCGATCCTGGCCGGGCTGGTCTCAGAAGACCCCTATTTGCACATCGTCGGACCCAACATGGCCACGCAGCCCTACGGCATCGGGATCAACGTGAACAACACCGCGTTGGTCCGGTTCGTCAACGGCACGCTCGAACGCATCCGCCGGGACGGCACATGGAACACGTTGTACCGCAAGTGGTTGACGGTTCTCGGCCCAGCACCTGCCCCGCCCACGCCCAGGTATGTGGACTGATGTCCGAGCTGGAAAAAGAGCCTGGCAAGGACTCCGAAAAAGGCGCCGCGCAGGACGTGGGCCCGGGCACGCGGCCGGCGGACACCCAGAGCGGCGCGGTAACCGGGCCGCGGCCACAGGCCACCGAGGCGCTCTTCCGCCCGGATTTCGACGATGACGATGACTTGCCGATCATCTCTGGCGGCAGCATGGACACCGAACCGCAAGAACGGATGACGGTGGCGACGCGGGTGCTCCCGCCGGTCAGACACCTCGGCGGCGGCCTGGTTGAGATCCCCCGGGTGCGGGATATCGACCCCCTCGAGGCCCTCATGACCAATCCGGTGGTGCCGGAGTCCAAGCGGTTCTGCTGGAACTGCGGGAAGCCGGTCGGCCGGTCCAGCTCGGAGGGCAAAGGGTCGTCGGAGGGCTGGTGCCCATTCTGCGGCAGTCCGTATTCATTTCTGCCCCAGCTGTCTCCCGGAGACAGGGTGGCCGGCCAGTATGAGGTCAAGGGCTGCATCGCGCATGGCGGGTTGGGCTGGGTCTACCTGGCGGTCGACCACAACGTCAACGACCGCCCGGTGGTGCTCAAGGGTCTGGTCCACTCCGGTGATGCCGAGGCGCAGGCGATCGCGATGGCCGAACGGCAGTTCCTAGCCGAGGTGGTGCACCCGCAGATCGTGCAGATCTTCAACTTTGTCGAGCACGAGGACCGGCGCGGGGATCCGGTCGGCTACATCGTCATGGAGTACATCGGCGGGCAATCGCTCAAGCAGGGCCTCAAAAAGGGCACAGAGGAGAAGCTGCCGGTCGCCGAGGCCGTCGCCTACCTGCTGGAAATCCTGCCCGCACTTAGCTATCTGCACACCCTCGGCCTGGTCTACAACGACCTGAAGCCGGAAAACATCATGCGCACCGAGGAGCAATTCAAGCTGATCGACCTCGGCGCGGTATCGCGGGTCAACTCATTCGGCTACCTGTATGGGACACCCGGCTTCCAGGCGCCAGAGATCGTACGGACCGGCCCCACGGTGGCCACCGACATCTACACCGTGGGACGCACGCTCGCGGCGCTCACCTTGAACCTGCGCACCCACAATGGCCGCTACGTAAACGGGCTGCCCGAAGACGACCCGGTCCTGATGACCTACGACTCTTTCGCCCGGTTGCTGCGCCGCGCCACTGACCCTGACCCACGGCGCCGGTTCACCACCACCGAGGAGATGTCCGCCCAATTGATGGGGGTTTTGCGCGAGGTAGTCGCCCAGGACACCGGGGTGGCGCGGCCCGGGCTGTCGACGATCTTCAGCCCAAGCCGTTCGACATTCGGAGTGGACCTGCTGGTCGCGCACACCGACGTGTACCTGGACGGCCAGGTGCATTCGGAGAAGCTGACCGCCAGGGAGATCGTGACCGCGCTGCCGGTACCGCTGGTCGATCCGACCGACGTCGCCGCGCCGGTCCTGCAGGCAACGGTGCTCTCCCAGCCGGTGCAGACGCTGGACTCGCTGCGCGCTGCCCGCCACGGTCTGCTCGACGCGGACGGTCTCGACGTATCCGAGTCGGTCGAGCTGCCGCTGATGGAAGTCCGGGCGCTGTTGGACTTGGGTGATGTGGCCAAGGCCACCCGCAAAATCGACGACCTCGCCGACCGGGTCGGCTGGCGATGGCGGATGGTCTGGTATCGAGCCGTCGCCGAGCTGCTCACCGGCGACTACGACTCTGCCATCAAACATTTTACCGAGCTGCTCGACACGTTCCCCGGCGAGCTCGCGCCGAAACTGGCGCTGGCCGCCACCGCCGAGCTGGCCGGCTACACCGACGAGCGCAAGTTCTACCAGACGGTCTGGAGCACCAACGATGGCGTGATCTCAGCGGCCTTCGGACTGGCCAGATCGCTTTCGGCGCAAGGTGATCGAGGTGGCGCGGTGCGCACCCTCGATGAAGTGCCGGCCGCCTCCCGGCATTTCACCACCGCGCGCCTGACCAGTGCGGTGACGCTGATGTCCGGTCGGACGACGAGTGAAATCACCGAGGAACAGATCCGCGATGCCGCCCGCCGAGTCGAGGCGCTGCCACCCACCGAACCCCGCGTGCTGCAGATCCGCGCCCTGGTGCTGGGCGGCGCGATGGACTGGCTCGGGGGCAACGACGCCAGCACCAACCACATCCTCGGTTTCCCGTTCACCGAACACGGGTTGCGACTGGGCGTCGAGGCGTCGCTGCGCAGCCTGGCCCGGGTGGCACCCACCCAACGACACCGCTACACGCTGGTGGACATGGCGAACAACGTAAGGCCCACCAGTACTTTCTAGGGGCCCGAGAGGGCCCGGCTTCACATTTATTACATGGCGGGGCAGTCCACGCAGTGGGTGACCACGGCCCGCGTGCTGCGGCGGGCCGGGCTCGGGGTGACCGGACCGGAGGTCGACGCGGCGCTCACCCAAGACTGGCCTTCCTGCGTCGACGCCATGTTGGGCTCAGACCCCGACGCCGACCCGGGTGCAGTCGCCACCCCGATACCCTCCTTGGCGGAGCCCCGCGCGCCCGGTAAGGGTGCGACGCCAGCGGCCCGCAAGCAATACAACCAGCAGCTGTCCGAACAACAAGGCGTGGGGTCGGACTGGTGGCTGCGCCGCATGGTCTCCGTCGCACAGCCGGTCCATGAAAAGTTGACACTCTTGTGGCACAACCACTTTGCTACTTCCGCGCAAAAGGTCCGGGCCGCCGCCCACATGGCCGCGCAGAATCAGAAGCTGCGCACCCTCGCGCTGGGCGATTTCCGCACCCTTGCCTACACGATGCTGACCGACGCGGCGATGTTGCGTTGGCTGGACGGGCAGGCCAGTACAGCCAAGGCGCCCAACGAAAATCTCGCCCGTGAATTCATGGAGCTGTTCGCCTTGGGCCATGGCAACGGCTACACCGAGGACGACGTGCGCAACGGTGCCCGAGCGCTCACCGGATGGGTCATCGGCCCCGACGGTAGAACCTCGATGGTTTCGAAGCGCCATGACGGCGCGGCCAAGACGCTGTTCGGCCGCACCGGCGATTTCGATGCGGCCGGGTTCTGCGACACCGTACTGGCCCAGCCCAAATCGGGCGCATACGTCGTGGCACGTCTGTGGCAGCAACTGGCATCTGACGATGTGGGGGCAAAGCGCACCGCGGCGGCGCTTTCAACGGCCGGTGCGCCCGGTAAGGCTGGGAAATTCGACACAATCACGACTGCGCTGGGTAACGACGACCCCAACGACACTCCCGCGATGGCAGCGGTGTGCAAAGCCTACCGGGCCGCGCATACCACCAACACAGCCTTCGCGTCGGTCAAACCGTCTACCGAAGAACACAATTCGTTGGCCACCCAGCTGAGCATGGTAGCCGGCACGGTGCAAACCCGCGTCCCCACGCGCGCATACACAGTGCAACTCGGCGGGTTCGACACACATGCCAACGAACGCGAAACCCAGCAGCGACTGCTGCAAACCTTCGACGAAGCCGTTACCGGATTCCTGCAGCAGATGGCCGGCGACCCGTACGGCCGCAACGTCGTGTTGATGGCGTATTCGGAATTCGGGCGCAGGGTAGCGGCCAACGCCTCCGAAGGCACCGATCACGGTACCGCCAGCCCGGTGTTCGTCGCGGGTCCACCGGTTAAGGGCGGTTTCTACAGCGAAGAGCCCAGCCTTGCCAACCTTGACCACGGAGACCTCAAGTTCACCACCGACTTTCGCGACATCTACTACGAGCTGCTATCGCGCACTATCGGGACTGATCCCACACCGTCGGTCGGCACCGGCCGCACCAGCCTGGGCTTCCTATAGAAGCCCGGCCAGACCGGAAAGCACACCGACGCAGTCCCGGGCGATGGCCAGTTCCTCATTGGTCGGGACCACCAACACCGCAATCGATGAGTCGTCCCTGGAAATGCGAGCAATGCGCCGCCCGCCGGTGCCGGCACTAAGATTGCGGTCCTCGTCGACCATGATGCCCAGCTCTCCCAAGCCGTCCAGCGAGTCGCGGCGCACCGCCGAATCATTCTCGCCAATCCCTGCCGTGAAACTGACCACGTCGGTGTGCCCCAGCACCGCCAGGTAGGCGCCGACGTACTTGCGCAATCGGTGGATGAACACGCTGTAAGCCAATTGCGCTGAGCTGTCGCCCGATTCGATCATCACCCGCAACCGACGAAAATCACGTTCGCCGGCCAGGCCGAACACCCCCGACTGCTGGTTGAGCATCGACTCGATCTCGTCCACATCCATCTTGGCGGTGCGCCACAGGTAACTGACGACGCCGGGGTCCAGGTCACCGCTGCGGGTGCCCATCACCAAGCCCTCCAGCGGGGTCAGGCCCATCGAGGTCTCGACCGGCCGGCCGCCGACGATCGCCGAAGCCGAGTCGCCGTTACCCAGGTGCAGCACGATTTGATTCAGGCTTTCTACCGGCCTGTCCAGGAAGGCAGCGGCCTGCTCGCTCACGTACCGGTGCGACGTGCCGTGAAATCCGTAGCGGCGGATCTGCCATCGCTCGGCCAACTCGCGGTCGATGGCGTAGGTCGCGGCCGCGGCCGGTAGGTCGTGGAAGAAGGCCGTGTCGAATACTGCGATGTGTGGAATATCGGGCAGCAACATTCGCGCCACCTGTATCCCACGCACCGCGGGCGGATTGTGCAGCGGGGCCAGTTCCGACAGCCTTTCGAGCTCGGAGATCCGCGCGTCGTCCAGCAGCGTCGGTCGTTGGAACTGGTTGCCGCCGTGCACGACCCGGTGTCCTACCGCCACCAGGCCGGCTGCCTTGAGGTCGATGCCGGCTTCGGCCAGCAGGTCAAAGGCCAGGCGCAACGCCGCCTCATGGTCAGCGACCGGATCGTCGCGCTGCAGATGGCGTTGCCCGGCAGTCAGCTGAGCCGACGACGACCGCTCGGAGATCCGCTCTACTACGCCGGCAGCCGGCGACAACCCGGAGTCGGGTTCTATTAGTTGGAATTTGAGCGACGAAGAGCCGGAGTTGATCACCAGCACGACCGGGTCGACGCCATTGACCGCGCTATTGGTCACTGCCGATTCCCTGCGCCTGGATCGCGGTGATAGCAACGGTGTTCACGATGTCTTCGACCAGAGCACCGCGGGACAGATCGTTGACGGGCTTGCGTAGACCCTGCAGCACCGGGCCGATCGCGATGGCCCCGGCGCTGCGCTGCACCGCCTTGTAGGTGTTGTTGCCGGTGTTGAGATCGGGGAAGATCAGCACCGTCGCGCGGCCGGCCACTGGCGAACCACGCATCTTGGTTGACGCGACCGAGGGCTCCACCGCGGCGTCGTACTGGATGGGCCCCTCGACCAGCAGCTGCGGATCCCGAGCACGCACTAACTCCGTTGCCGCCCTGACCTTATCGACATCAGCCCCGGCGCCGGAATCACCGGTGGAATAGGACAACATGGCCACTCGCGGCTCGATGCCGAACTGTGCGGCGGTGCGCGCCGAGCTGATGGCGATATCGGCGAGCTGTTCTGACGTCGGGTTCGGGACGATCGCGCAGTCGCCGTATGCCAGCACCCGGTCGGGCAGGCACATCAGGAAGATACTGGATACGGTGGAGACGTCCGGAGTGGTCCTGATGATCTCGAAAGCGGGGCGAACCGTGTGCGCTGTGGTGTGGGCAGCGCCGGACACCATACCGTCGACCATCCCGTTGTACACCAGCATGGTGCCGAAATACGACACATCGCGCATGATCTCGCGCGCCTGCTCGACGCTGATTCCCTTTGCCTTGCGCAGCTGCGCGTACTGGTCCGCGAATTGATGGCGTAATTGCTCGGCGCGCGGATCGATTACCTTCGCCTCGTCCAGATTGACGCCGAGTTCCGCTGAACGCAAACGGATTTGGGCTTCATCACCCAAGATGGTCAGATCGGCGACCCGGCGCACGAGCAGGCGGCCGGCGGATTTGAGGATGCGATCGTCGTCGCCTTCGGGGAGAACGATGTGCTTGCGATCCGAACGGGCCTGCTGTTGCACGCCATAGGTGAACATCTGCGGAGTAATAAGCGTCGGGATCGGGATGGCGAGTTGCGCCAACAGATCCGAGACATCGACGTAGCGATCTATTAGTTCCAGCGCGGTGTCGATCTTGCGCTGCGAAGCGAACGTGACCCGTCCGCGAGCCGAGGCGGCTGCGCCGGCAGTTTCATAGGTGCCCAGCGTGGTGGCGATGATGGGTAGCCGCAGCCGCAGGCCGGCGACCAGCGCCGCGACCGACGGATGCAACTCGAGTCCGCCGTTGAGGATGATGCACGACAGTGACGGAAATCCCTCTGCCGCATGGGCGCTGGCGACGGCAAGTACGACGTCGGAACGGTCGCCGGGGGTGATGACCGCCATACCGTCACGTAGCCGTTCCAATACGTGGTCGGCGGTCATCCCGGCGACCAGGATGTCCATCACCTCGCGTTCCCGCAGTGCGACGTCACCACTGATCGGCGTCCCGTTGACGGCCTTCTCCAGCTCGGCCACCGTCGGCGCCGACAACAGCGGCTCTTCGGGCAGCACATAGCTCCGCGGGGCGAACGCGCGCAGCGCTTCGCCGACAGACGCAAGTTCGCACGGCTCACACCGATTGGCCACCACTGCCGCGGTGTGGGCACGTTGCGCGGACAGTTCGGCCAAACAGACCTCGACGACACCGGCAACATCACCGGCGGTGCGGCCCTTGGCGTTTACCGCCAGCAACACCGGCGCACCGAGGTTGACCGCGATCCGTGCGTTGATCGAGAGCTCGGCCGGCGTGGTGGCCCCTCCCAGGCCGGAGTAATCGCTACCTACGATCACCACCACGTCGCACTCCTCGGCCATGGTGTGGTACGAGTCCACGATCATGGCGACCGCGGTGTCGCTGTCGGCGTGCAACTGCTGATATGTCACCCCGACGCATTGCTCATACAGCAGCCCCGCGGTCGTGTGCTGCAGCAGTAGTTCCAAGATGTAGTCGCGGCCTTCACCGAGCCGGCTGATCGGACGGAACACGCCGACTTTGGCAACTGTGGCGCTCAAGCGGTGCAGTAATCCAAGCGCGATCGTCGACTTGCCGGTCTCTGGTCCGGGCGAGGCGATGTAGATCGACGACGGCCCGGCCGCCACCCGCCCGCCGTTCAGCCCAGCCGCCGCAGCCTGGGCGCCAGATCCTTTTCAAACAGCTCCAGGAACCGGCGCTGATCATGGCCCGGCGCGTGGAACACCAGGTGGTTGAGGCCCCACGTCACGTACTGACCGACCTTTTCGACCGCCTCGTCGGGGTCCGACGTCACTATCCAGCGCTTGGCGATCTGCTCGATCGGCAGTGCGTCGGCCGCTTTCTCCATCTCGATCGGGTCGTCGATGCTGTGCTTCTGCTCGGCCGACAACGACAGCGGCGCCCAAAACCGGGTGTTCTCCAGCGCCAGGTCCGGGTCGGTGTCGTAGGAGATCTTGATTTCGATCATCTTGTCGATGTCGTCGGCGTTGCGGTTGGCTGCTGCTGCCCCTTCTAAGACCGCGGGCATCAGCTTTTCGGTGTACAGCTCGTCGCCCTTGCCGGACGTGCAGATGAAGCCGTCACCGGCGCGGCCGGCATATTTGGCCACCACGGCGCCGCCGGCAGCGATGTAGACGGGTACCCCACCTTCGGGCACGTCATAGATCGAAGCGCCTTTGAGCCGGTAGTAGTCGCCGTCGAAGTCCACGCGGTCGCCGCGCCACAGCTCCCGCATCAGGCGCACCGATTCGCGCAGTCGGGCAAATCGCTCCTTGAAATCCGGCCACTCGCCCTCATACCCGGTGGCGATCTCGTTGAGCGCCTCGCCGGTGCCCACGCCGAGGAAAATGCGGTCCGGGTACAGGCAGGCCATGGTGGCGAAGGCCTGCGCTACGACGGCGGGGTTGTACCGGAAGGTCGGGGTGAGCACCGAGGTGCCGAGTGCAATCCTTTCGGTGCGCTCGCCGACAGCGGTCATCCAGGACAGCGAGAACGGGGCATGCCCACCTTTGTGCCGCCACGGCTGGAAATGGTCACTGACGGTGGCGCTGTCCATGCCGTGAGCTTCGGCGGCGACAGCAAGTTCGACGAGCTCGCGCGGTGCGAATTGTTCAGCGGACGCCTTGTATCCGAGTTTCAGTTCAGCCACAACTTCTTTCTACTCCTAGACTCGCGGACATGGCACCGGCACCAACTCTTATTCAGGTGACCGACCTCGTGCATCTCGTACAAGGCCACGCCGTTAACTGGGTGCTGGTCACCGGCGACACCGGCGTCATGTTGATCGACGCCGGCTATCCGGGCGACCGGGAGGACGTGCTGGCCTCGCTGCGCAAGCTCGGCTACGACGCCGGCGACGTGCGCGCCATCCTGCTGACACACGCGCACATCGACCATTTGGGCTCGGCGATCTGGTTCGCCAGCGAACATGGCACTCCGGTGTACTGCCATGCCGACGAAGTGGGCCACGCCAAGCGGGAGTACCTGGAACAGGTATCGATCCTCGACGTCGCGCTGCGCATCTGGCGGCCCCGGTGGGCGGCGTGGGGCGTCCATGTGGTGCGCAGCGGCGGCCTGATCCGCGACGGGATCCCGACTACCCAGCCGCTGACCAACGAGACGGCCGCCGGGCTGCCGGGTCATCCGATGGCTGTTTTCACCCCGGGGCACACCAGCGGGCATTGCTCTTATCTGGTCGATGGGGTGCTGGCCAGCGGCGACGCGCTGATCACCGGCCATCCGTTGCTGCGTCACCACGGGCCGCAGCTACTGCCGGAGGTGTTCAGCCACAGCCAGCAGAATTGTCTGCGCAGCCTGGCCGCCCTGGCCCTGCTGGATACCGAGATCCTGCTGCCAGGTCACGGTGAGGCATGGCGCGGCCCGATCCGCGAGGCCACCGAGCAGGCCATCTCGTTGGCGCGTTAGGCCTGCTCAGTTCCTGAGCCCCAGGTGCTCGCGCAATGTCTCGCCGGCATACTCGGTGCGGAACGCGCCGCGCTCCTGCAACAGCGGCACCACCCGGTCGACGAACTCGTCCAGGCCGTGCGGTGTCAGGTGCGGCACCAGGATGAACCCGTCGCAGGCGTCGGCCTGGATATAGCGGTCGATCTCGTCGGCGATCTGCGCGGCGGTGCCGACGAACTGCTGCCGACTGGTGACGGCGATGACCAGCTCGCGGATGGACAGGTTCTCCGCCTCGGCGCGTTCGCGATAACTGCGGGCCGCCGCCACCGGATCGCCGTGTCGTACCCGACCCTGGGTGATACCGATATCGTCGCTCGGGTCGACGTCGGGCAACGCGCCGTCGGGGTCGTAGCCCGACAGGTCCCGTCCCCACACCTGCTCGAGCATCGCGATCGCCGTCGCGCCGCTGACCTGCTGAAAGCGGATGTGCCGCGCCTTGTCCTTGGCCTGTTCGTCGGTGTCACCGATGACGAATGTCGCCGCTGGAAAAACCTTGAGCTGGTCGGGATCTCGACCGTAGGACGCAGCGCGGCCTTTGGCGTCGGCGAAGTACCGCTGACCGTCCTCCAGCGAGGAATGCAGGGTGAACAAGGCGTCGGCGTGGCGGGCGCCGAACGCGCGGCCGTCGGCGGAGTCGCCGGCCTGTAGCAGCACCGGATGGCCCTGCGGCCCCGCCGGCAACGTCGCCAACCCGCGCACGCCGAACTGCGGACCCGAGTGCTCGACGCTGTGGATTCGGTCCGGATCGACGTAGAGCCCGGCTTCCAGGTCGGCCACCACGGCGTCGCTGTCCCAGCTGTCCCAGAATTGGCGGGCCACGGTCAAGAACTCCTCGGCTCGCGCGTACCGATCGGCGTAGTCGAGAAATCCGGCGCGCCGGAAGTTGGCACCGGTGAAAGCGTCCGAGGAAGTGACGATATTCCAGCCGGCACGGCCGCCGGACAGATGGTCAAGTGTCGCGAATTGCCTTGCCACTTCAAACGGTTCGTTGAAGGTAGTGTTGATGGTCCCGGTCAGCCCGATCCGGTCGGTGACCCCTGCCAGGGCCGCCAGCGCGGTGAACGTATCCGGCCGGCCCACGACGTCGAGATCGTAGATCCGGCCGCGGTGCTCCCGCAGCCGCAGCCCTTCGGCGAGAAAGAAGAAGTCGAACATTCCACGTTCGGCGGTACGGGCCAGGTGCACGAAGGAGCCGAACTCGATCTGGCTGCCGGCGCTGGGGTCGGTCCACACCGTGGTGTTGTTGACGCCCGGGAAATGGGCCGCCAGGCGAATCGGCTTGCGGTGCCTGCCCTCCCGGATACCACCCGGGCTCATCCCGTTAGTCCCCACCGTTTGGCGATCAACTCATGCGAGCGCAGCCGGTCCTCATGCCGGTGGGTCACCGAGGTGATGACAAGTTCGTCCGCACCGGTCGCGCGTTGCAGGGTCTGCAACCGCTCGGCGACTTCGTCCGGGTCACCAACGAATTGCGTTGCTATCCTATCCGTTACCACGGCCAGCTGCTCCTCGCTGAGCGGTGCGCAATCGTCCGGATCGGGGTAGGGCATGGCGCCGACGCCGGTTCGGATTGAATACACCCAATGGCCGTAGCCGGAAGCCAAGTGTCTGGCGGTGGCGCTGTCGTCAGCGACCACGATGTCGGCCGACACCACGACGTAGGGCCGCGACAACGCCGCCGAAGGTCTGAAGGCGTTGCGGTAGGCGTCGATGGCCTCCAGCGCGGTGGCCGGCGTGATGTGATAGCTAGCGACGAACGGCAGCCCCAGCGCTCCGGCTACCTGCGCGCTTTGACCCTTGCTACTGCCGAAGATCCACGGCGTCAGTCCGGCCCGTTCGCCGGGCACCGCGTGCACGTCGAACCCGCCGGTTTGGTAACTGCCATCCAGCAACGCGATGATGTCACCGACCTGGTCGGCGAAGTCGGGCGAAACCGCCTCGGGCTGCTGCAGAATCGACATGGTAGCCCCCAGCAGTTCGAGGTTGAGCAGCTCGCGCACATCGAACGGCGGCGGGATCACCACGCCGTCGACCTCGCGCCATTCGCGCGGCGGTCTGGGATCGCGGGGTTCTTTTGGCGTTCTTGCTTTTTGGCCCTCTTTGCGACGCTGCCCGGACCGACCCAGCCCCAGGTCGATGCGGCCCGGATAGAAGGCCTCGAGCATCCCGAAACTCTCGACCACCGCGACGGCGGTGGTGTATCCCAGCTGCACCGCGGCCGAACCCACTCGAATCCTGTTGGTAGCGGCCGCGATTTGTCCGATCAGCACAGCGGGTGACGCACTGGCAACGGCGACGAAGTGATGCTCGGCGATCCAGTACCGGTGAAACCCCCACTGCTCGGCCTGCTGGGCGAGCTCAATGGTGTTGCGCAAGGCCGTGCCGGCGTCGCTGCCGGCGCTGATCGGCGCCAGGTCCAGCACCGACAGCGGCACCCGCGTCACTGGTTCACCGCCGCGTAGCGGTTAGGCGCCACCGGCAGGCCGAGCCGTGCGCGCAGCGTTTCGCCGTCGACGTAGCCGGTGCGGAATCGCCCGGCTCTCTGCAGCAGCGGCACCACCTGGTCGACGATGACCGGGAGATCGGTGGCGTTGACGGCAGGCCGCAACCGCACACCGTCGATACCGAGCCGCTGCCAGTCCAACAGCATGTCGACCAACTGCGTTGCGCTGCCGGCGAAGATGAGCGCATCCGAAAGGAAGTCGCCCAAGTCGTCCCCGCCGTGGAACGAAGCCACCACGTCGGCAAATACTTTCAGCCGGGCGCCACCGGCAACCCGGACCTCACCGAGGATGCTGCCTACCGTGGTCCCGTCGGTGGGTGTGATGAAGACGACGTCGGCGCTGGCGGCGGCGAATTCATAGACGGGCCCGGCGTGCGCAAGCACGGCCACTACCGGCTGGCCCTGCGGGGGGCGCGGCGTGATCGAAGGCCCTTTGACCGAGAAGTACTTTCCGGTGAAGTCGACGTAGTGCAGTTTGTCCCTGTCGACGTAGCGGCCGGTGCTCACGTCGCGGATGATTGCGTCGTCTTCCCAGCTGTCCCAAAGCCGGCGCACTACCTCGACATGATCCGCGGCCTCGTCGAACAAGGGATGCTGGGATCCATCGCGGCGCCCGAACAGGGCCGCCTCGTGTGCGGTCGCGCTGACTCGTGGCTGCCAGCCCGCCCGGCCATGCGACACATAGTCAAGGGTGGCAATGGATTTAGAGACATGGAAGGGCTCGGTGTGGGTGACCGTGGCGACCGGAATCAGCCCGATATGCCGCGTCGCCGGAGCGATGCGAGCCGCGACCAGCACGGCATCGGCTCGACCGGCCAACCGTCGCGCACTGATCCGCTCACGACGCCCGGGCTGCGGCATCAGCGTGTCGTCGATGGTCAGGAAGTCGAGCAGCCCACGCTCGGCGGTGGCTGCAAGTTCGGCCCAGTAGCGACCGCTGAGCACCGGCGGGACGGCGGGGTCGGACGCCAGCGTGGCTCGCCAGGCCTGTGGGTGCCAGCCGTATCCGTCCAGCGCGACGGCCAGGTGCAGCTGTTGGTCGGTCATAGGAGTTCCTTGAGAAACGCGATCGGGAAAACCGGGCCCGAGGCGGCCAGCGGCCCGGGCAGCTGGGTGTATCCGGTAGCCCGGTACAGCTCCTCGGCCTCGGGCTGACGATTGCCGGTCATCAGGTAGACCTTCCGGTAGCCACGGGCCGCGATCTCGGCCTCCAGCTCGCCCAACAGCGCCATGGCGAATCCGCGCCGCCGATGCTCGCTGTCCGTCCAGATTCTCTTGAGCTCGGCGGTGTCGGCGTCAAATCGGCGAAACCCACCGCCGGTGACCGGACGGCCATCCAAGAGACCGACCAGCATGCCGCCGTCGGGCGGCGCGAACTCGTCGGTCGGGTTGTTTCGCAGCCACGACAGAACCATCGGCGGCGTGCTGCCGTAGCGCTGTGCGTACTCGACGGCCAGCTCCGCCAGCAGCGGCTGCGCCAGCGCATCGTCTAACGTGGCCGGCACAAACTTGAGCTGCGTTTTGCCCATCATCTAACTCTCTAACGCCTCTGCGGCGGATGCATTCCGGATCGCGCCTCTACATGCCGCGGAGTCCTCGTGGCCATGTGGTCGGTGGTCAGACGTCGGAGCTGTGCCGCAGGGCCAGGCCGACGGCCGCCCGCCAACCGAGTAACAGAACCGCGGTGACCGACGCTGCCACTACTACGAAACTTGCTGCCACACCCGCCGAACTGGCTTTGCGCAGCACCATGCCGACCACCACGGTGCACAGCCAAACGACCACGCCGGTGGGGACTACAACCGTGGGCCGCCGCCAGCCACGGGACGCCAGCCACCCCAGAACGGTTCCGGTGAGAAACGGCCACGCCGTCGCCGCGACGCCGGTGACAGTGACTCCCTCGGCATGGCTGCGGCGTCCAAGGGCGCAGAACACCAACACGCCGATGACGTCCATGACTAGCCAGGCCGGCCGTTGCATGCTGCGAGACTACCGGGTGGCAGGCTGACTGCCATGAGCACGGACGCTTCCCAAGTTTCCCAGCCCGCCTTCGACCGGTACGACCCGCTTGGCCTCGACGCATCCCTGTCGAGCGACGAGATCGCGGTGCGTGACACCGTCAGAAAGTTCTGCGCCGAGCATGTCACCCCGCACGTCGCCGAGTGGTTCGAAATCGGCGACCTTCCGGTCCGCCAACTCGGAAAGCAGTTCGGCGCACTGGGCCTGCTCGGCATGCACCTGCACGGCTACGGATGCGGCGGCGCCTCGGCGGTGCACTACGGCCTGGCTTGCGTAGAGCTGGAGGCCGCCGACTCCGGACTTCGGTCGATGGTCTCGGTGCAGGGGTCGCTGGCGATGTTCGCGATCTGGAAGCACGGCTCTGAGGAGCAGAAGCAGCAGTGGCTGCCCGGCATGGCCGCCGGCGAACTGCTCGGCTGCTTCGGGCTGACCGAGCCCGATGCCGGATCCGATCCCGCCGCGATGAAAACCCGGGCCCGACGCGATGGCTCCGATTGGGTGATCAACGGCCGCAAGATGTGGATCACCAACGGGTCGGTCGCCGACGTCGCGATCGTGTGGGCCGCCACCGACGACAAGATCCGCGGCTTCATCGTCCCAACCGATACCCCGGGTTTCACCACCAACACCATCCACCACAAGCTGTCGCTGCGGGCATCGATCACCAGCGAGCTCGTGCTCGACGACGTACGACTGCCCGCCGACGCGATGCTGCCCGAGGCGAGGGGCCTCAACGGGCCACTGTCCTGCCTGTCCGAGGCGCGCTACGGAATCATCTGGGGATCTATGGGGGCGGCCCGTTCGGCCTGGCAGTGCGCGCTGGACTACGCGACGCAGCGCACCCAGTTCGGCCGTCCGATCGCCGGATTCCAGCTGACCCAGGCAAAACTCGTCGACATGGCGGTCGAACTCCACAAGGGGCAGCTGCTGTCGCTGCACCTGGGCCGCCTCAAGGACAGCGTCGGGCTGCGTCCCGAGCAGGTCAGCTTCGGCAAGCTCAACAACACCCGGGAGGCGATCAAGATCTGCCGGACTGCTCGAACGATATTGGGCGGCAACGGAATATCACTGGAATACCCGGTAATCCGGCACATGGTCAACTTGGAATCGGTGCTGACTTACGAGGGCACGCCCGAGATGCACCAGCTCGTCCTCGGCCAGGCTTTCACCGGTAGCGACGCCTTCCGCTGACAGGAGTTCTCGATGACCGCACGCCTGGAATACACATCTGTTAGGTTGACCGGTCATGCCGACTAGGCGACGTATCGCACATCGGACAGGGATGAGTGTCGCGGCCTGCTGTCTGGTTCTCGGCGCCGTGGTCGGGATGCCCACTGCAGTCGCCGACCCCACCGTCACGCTGCCCCCGATGACATCCACCGGCGGCGGTTCGATCATAGGTGGCGGAAGCAACGCAGCGATCTCGCAGCAACTGACCAGCCTTGGCAATCCAAATGTCCAAGAGGTTGACGGCTCGGACGCGGCGCAATTCATCACGGCTGCCGCCGCAGTCGCCAACCCGCAGCTCGCGGCACCATTTGCGCTGTTGCGTCGTGTGTTGGCATGCCAGAACAACAACGCCGGGTTCGGGGCGCGCGCCTACCGACGGACCGACGGGCAATGGGGAGGCGCAATGCTGGTCACCTCCAAGAGCACCACCCCGAACGTCGACGCCCTCAATAGCTGCGCCCAAACCAATTGGCGTAGGCCCACTGCGGGCGCGGAGACTTCGATGTGCAACAACGGTTGGACCACCCCCACCTCGGGCGATCGCCGGAGCGAGATCTACTACATCTTGCTCGCCGGCACCGCCGACGACTTCTGCAGTGGGCTCAACGGGAAGTATAAGACCAACGCGTCCGGGTGGCCGTTCTAGAACGGCGGTGGCTCGTCGTTTGCGGTGACGCGGATTTCTTCGCCTTGCCGTTGTGTGGATGTGCGCTCGCGGATCTGCTGGTTTTGGTGGCGTTCGGCGGCGATGCGGTTGGCTCGATTGGCTGCCCGGGTGGCGGCTCGGAGCGGCATCATCGCCGTCCGGCTGCCGCAGCGGCCGGCGCCGGCCGAGTCGACTTCGGGCAGTTCACCGGTGGGTGCACACAGGGTGGGGAACAGCAGCGCACTGCCCGGGGTGGTGATGAAGGTGTGTCCGTCGGGAAGTTTCCAGATCACGTGGCCGTCGGGTAGCTGTTGGTCGCGCCAGCCCCAGAATGTTTTGAGTAAATGATGAAGGCGGCAAAGGCATTTCAGGTTCGACGCATGAGTGGCACCGCCGTCTCGGTAGGCGATGGTGTGGTCAATATCGCAATCGGTGGCGGGGCGGTCGCAGCCCGGGGCCCGGCAGGTCAGATCCCGCGCCCGCACGAATGCGGCCAGTGTGGCCGACGGGGTGTATCGGGGTTCGGCGCGGGCTGGGACGTTCAACGGCTGCAGCTTGGCAGCCTTGGCCAGTTCGGCTACTAACACAGCTGGGATCAACTCGTCGGCGCCGAGCACGCATGCCGGTGTGTTGCTGCGGCCATCGAGACTGGCTTGATCGGCGACCACGTGGATGACCACCGGCGCGGCGGGTGGTCTTCCCGCCGAGCACTCGGGGGTGGCGCAGCGACAACCCAGCCGGTCGGCCCCGGCAGCCAGTGCACCGAGGGCGTCGGCGCGGCGCTGCTCGCGGGTGCGCTGGTCGGCCTCACACACAGTGGCCGCCAGGGCATCCAGCCGTCTGTCCAGGGCCGTGGCGTCGGTGAGCAGCAACCGGCCATACATCTCGGCCATGCCGGGCTCGGATTCCCAGATCGACACCTCGCGGTCTTTGCTGCGCTCGCGGGCACGGCGCACCGCATCCGGATCGGCGTGGGCCACGACGCGGTCGATCTCGCTGGCCAACCGCCCACGCGTCATCGACGGCCACCGCGCCACCCGCAGCGCCAGCGTCGCGTCGACACCCGCGAGCACCGTGGGATCGGTGATCAAGTCGGTGCGATATACGAGTGTCTGAAACAGCCGGTAGTCGATGTCGCCAGCCCGAAACACCGCCGCCGCCTGCGGAAGCCGCTGGAGCATAGCCAGCGCGTAGTGCATGAAACTGCCGGCCGTACCCAAGCCGACGCGCAACGCCGCGGCCACCTCGGCACCCACGGCCGCCCAGGTATCCACCGCCCAGTCCTCGTGTTCGCCGCGTTCGGCGCGGCGCAACTCGAACAACTCCCCGATCGCATCCAACCGACCCGCCGCCGCCTGGGCCTCGGCACGCCCCGCGGCACACATCTGATCGATCAACGCCCGCGACTGGGCGGTGTCGGCGGGCGTGAAGTGCTCATGCAATCGGGTATCGAACATGTGTTCGAGTATAGCCGCGAGCGCTGACAACCTATTCGGCAACGTCGCCGGATTGTGGATAACCGGCTGAAAATATGGTGAAGATGGCGACACGGAACGCACCTACCGGAGAACTGGCCGGGAAGGTCGCAGTCGTCACCGGAGCGGCACCCGGAGTCGGACGCGCGGCCGCGCTCGCGCTGGCGCGCGTCGGCGCGCGCATAGCCGGAATCGACATTGCCGCAAGGGTTTCCATGATCCTCGACGTCACACCCGCTACTCACGAGGCGAGCACACCGCGATCCGGCAGCTCACGGCCAAAACCCCACCCGACGACATCGCCCCCGTGATGATGTTCCTCACGTCAGATGCAGCTCGAATGGTGAGCGGCGCCACGGTCGCCGCGACCGCAGGCGACGGCGCAAACGTCACAGCACAAAACTCGAATCGGCTCACCTACACCGAGATTCGTGACAGAGAGAGCAGGACAGGGGTGGATCGGAGCCGCGGCAGTAGCCCGGAACAAGCTATGTTTATCTGGGTGGAGTCGCAGGGCGGACATGTGCTGCGGAGACTGTAAAGACCAGAAGGATCAAATGACCTGAAGGAGAAATATGTCGCGCCATCGCGTCGTCATCATCGGAAGTGGGTTCGGCGGTCTGAATGCGGCCAAGGCGCTCAAGCGGGCCGACGTCGACATCACCCTCATCTCCAAGACGACCACCCACCTGTTCCAGCCACTGCTGTATCAAGTGGCCACCGGGATCTTGTCCGAAGGCGAGATCGCCGCCACCACCAGGCTGATCCTGCGGAAGCAGAAGAATGTCCGGGTCATCCTTGGCGAGGTCAGGGGGATCGACCTGAACGTCAACACAGTGACGTCGAAGTTGATGGGCATGGAAACGGTGACACCGTACGACAGTCTCATCGTGGCTGCCGGTGCCCAGCAGTCCTACTTCGGCAACGACCAGTTCGCCACCTACGCCCCCGGAATGAAGACCATTGACGACGCCTTGGAGCTGCGTGGCCGCATCCTCGGCGCGTTCGAGGCCGCCGAAGTCAGCACCGATCCGGCTGAGCGGGAACGCCGCCTCACGTTCGTCGTGGTGGGGGCCGGACCCACCGGCGTCGAGGTTGCCGGACAGATCGTCGAACTCGCCGAGCGCACCCTGGCCGGGGCGTTTCGCACCATCAAGCCCAGCGATTGCCGGGTGATCCTGCTCGACGCCGCGCCCGCGGTGTTGCCGCCGATGGGCCCGAAGCTGGGCCTCAAGGCAAAACAGCGGCTGGAAAAGATGGGCGTCGAGGTCCAGCTGAACGCGATGGTCAGTGATGTGGACTACAAGGGCATCACGATCAAGGCGGAGGACGGCACCCAGCGCCGCATCGAATGCGCGTGCAAGGTGTGGGCTGCCGGCGTCCAAGCCAGCTCGCTGGGCAAGATGATCGCCGAACAGTCCGACGGAACCGAAGCCGATCGCGCCGGGCGGGTGCTCGTCGAGCCCGACCTGACCGTCAAGGGGCACCCGAACGTCTTTGTCATCGGTGATCTGATGTTCGTGCCCGGCGTACCCGGGATGGCACAGGGCGCGATCCAGGGGGCGCACTATGCCACCAAGCTCATCAAGCACGCCATCAAGGGACAGGACGACCCGGCCACTCGCAAGCCCTTCAAATACTTCGACAAGGGCAGCATGGCGACGATCTCCCGGTTCAACGCCGTCGCGCAGGTCGGCAAGCTGGAGTTCGCCGGCTTTTTCGCCTGGTTGGCGTGGCTGGTGCTGCACCTGTTCTACCTGGTCGGTCACAAGAACCGCTTCACCGCGGTGCTCGCCTGGACGATCTCCTTCTTGGGTCGCAGTCGGGGCCAAATGGCCATCACCAGCCAGATGATCTACGCCAGGGTGGTGACGAACTGGATGGAGGCGCAAACCCAAGGAGCGCTGGCGGCGGCCGAACGCGCCGAACAGGCCGAACAAAAGGCGGCCGGTTAGTTAGCTCAGCGCCTGGTCGATATCAGCGATCAGATCGTCGGTGCCTTCCAGCCCGACGGAGATGCGAACCACGCCGTCACCGAGCCCGATCGCGGCGCGACCCTCCGGGCCCATCGCCCGGTGAGTCGTGGTCGCCGGGTGTGTGACAAGCGATTTGGCATCGCCGAGGTTGTTGGAGATGTCGATCAGCCGCAGCTTGTCCAGCACCTGGAAGGCGCGTTGCTTGGCAGCGCTTACCGGGGAATCGAGCTCGAAGGTGACCACCGTCCCGCCACCGGACATCTGGCGCTCGGCCAGGTCGTACTGGGGGTGCGACGCCAGAAAGGGGTAGCGCACCCAACGCACCGCCGGGTGCTTCTCAAGGAACTCCGCGATCCGCTGTGCCGAAGAGTTGCTGTACTCGACCCGAACCGCCAGCGTCTCAAGGCCTTTCAGTAGTACCCAGGCATTGAAGGCGCTCATCGCCGGGCCGGTGTGCCGCATCAGCTTCTGCACGGGTCCGTCGATGTACTCCTTATCGCCGAGGATGGCGCCGCCCAGCACCCGGCCCTGACCGTCAATGTGCTTGGTACCTGAGTACACCACGACGTCAACCCCGAGCGGCAAGCCCCGCTGCAGCAGTGGTGTGGCAAATACGTTATCCAGCACAACTTTTGCCCCCGCCGCATGAGCAAGCTCGGTCACCGTGGCGATGTCCACCAGCGACTGCATCGGATTCGACGGCGTCTCGAAGAACACCGCCGCAGTAGGCACCGATAGCGCTTGCTCCCATTGCGCGAGGTCGTCGCCGTCCACGAAGACGGTTTCCACACCCCAGCGCGGCAAGATCTCGTTGCACACCACGAAGCACGACCCGAACAGGCTGCGCGCGGCGACCAACCGATCACCGGCGGCCAACAGCGCACCCAGCGAGGTGAACACCGCGGCCATGCCGCTTGCGGTGGCGAACGCCGCCGGGGCTCCCTCGATCAGGCGCAGCCGTTCCTCGAACATCGTCACCGTGGGGTTGCCGTAGCGCGAGTACACGAAGTGGTCCAGGTCGCCGGTGAACGACGCCTCCGCAATGGCCGCCGACTCGTAGACGTAGCCGGACGTCAAAAACGTCGCCTCGGCGGTTTCGTCGAAGCCGGACCGCAAGAGTCCCCCACGCACGCCGATGGTGGCTTGGCTGACACCGTCGGGCAGCGCCTTCGGCGTGCGAACCGAGCGGTCTTCTGTCATTGTTGCTTCCAGGGCAATCCGACTGCCCGCCAACCAGTTTCACCGCGACGACCATTGGCGTTGAGATTGCCTTCGAAGCCGTCGAGCACGTTGTAGGCCGGTGTGATGCCCGCCTCGGTCGCGACCTCGGCGGCGCCGATGGAGCGGTTACCCGAGCGACAGAGGAACACCACCGGCCGCTCGCCGGCACCGGCTTCTGAGGGCGCGACCCGGTCCTGCAGTTCGGTGAGGAAATTCTTGTTGCGCGCCCCGTCGTTGCTGTTCCATTCGATGTACACCACTTCATGTCCGAGGCTTGACAAGTCGGGCACCCCGACCCACCGCCATTCAGCGTCAGTGCGCACATCGACCAGCACTGCCTGGGGGTTGTCACTGAGTAGCTTCCATGCCTGCTCGGGCGTGATATCTCCTGCGTATCCCATGCCTGAGCAGCCTACCTAGACCGTTCAGACCTGGTCATATGGGAGCAGGGGCGCCGGCCTACGGCAGAAAGGAAACCGGCCGTCCCGTGCAACGACGCTTGACCCGCTGCCGGTGTGATACGCCTGTCCAGAGCGTGCGGCCTAGCAAATGGGACAGATAGGCTGCGTGCATGCGAGAGCGTGCTGCACGCCGATGAGGTCACGTGTCCGCGAGGACTGCCGCTGCCGCTATGCGCGGAGACGGGCGCCGTTCAAGGAGGCACCGTGATCTCGCCTTCGTCTCCGCTACACCACAAGGAGAGTCCGTTCTTCGCAGCAGACCGCGGCGCCTATTGGCGCCAACTGCGCGGGCTGGGCCCGGTGGTGGAAATCAACATAGGCAACCCGACCCTGCGCGGCTACTATCTCACCGGGCGGGACGACGTGCGTGCGGCTTTACGCGACCCGCACACGTTCGCGTCGCCGCCGAAAACCTTCAAGCTCGCCTTGGCCGGCGTACCGCTTCCTCAGGTGCCGCTCTCTTGCGCGACGCCGGCGGAGCATGCCCGTTTCGCCAGCGTCTTACATCCTCTCTTCAGCCCCAAAGGGCTGGCCCCCTACGCTCCGGCCTTGCGCGCCCAGGCCGCGACGCTGGTCGACACGGTCGCCGCCAAGGGGCAGTGTGATGCAATTAACCTCGCCGACAACTACGCCTGCCAAGCGATGTGCACGGTGTGCGGGATGCCCGGCAAACGACCGGCTCGGCTGATCCAGGCCGCAGTAATCGGCGACTCCAACGGCGCAGCCGAACTTCAACTCCTCAACTGGCTGAATTCCGAGCTGGGCGCCCAGATGGGAAATCCCCAGCGCCCGCCCGGCGTGCTCTGGCCGCTGCTGGACGGACTCGGCGGCGATAACGATTTTCCACTGAGTAAGTTCGAAGTGACTGCAGTCATCCTTTTGTTGTTCTCTGTTGCAGGCATTGAAATGATTGCCGCGGCAATCGGTTTCACGCTTCTATATCTCGCGCGCGATCCGCAACTGCAGGCCCGGCTGCGCGAGGACCCAACACAGATTCCGGCGTTCGTCGAGGAAATCTTGCGGTTGGAGGCGCCAGGGCCGGCCATTCCGCGCGTCACCACGAGGGAAGTCACTATCGGCGGCGTCACAATTCCGGCACAAAGTGCGGTGTGGCTGGCCTTGGAAGCTGCGGGCAGAGAGAACGGTGGCGACGAGATATCGACGGCCAGCGACGGAAAGATTCGGCGACAGCGCCATTGGGCGTTCGGCGCCGGCATGCATAGATGCTTGGGCCTTTACCTGGCCCGACTTGAAATGGCCGAGTTTGTGACCGAGTGGTTGAGCCGCATCCCGCAATTCGAACTAGAACCAGGCTCCGCGCCGGCCATTGTGCATAAACCGATCGGCGTGACCCACCTGGGCAGCCTAATGCTGCGCTGGGAGGCTCGGTGAGCGCGCCGGGGACGCGGGCCGGCCCCCCTACGTGGCGAGAGGATTCGAACGCGCTGCCGCCACTACCGGGCGACATATGACAGACCCAATCGCCGGAATTCAGAAAGCACAACTCATTGCACGCATTACGCAGCGGGTGCTACGCGGCATGCAAGTCGGCGAATGGGTCCTTACTAGTCTTCCGGTGGATGACGGCAGCAGTCTTGCCCTTGATGATCAGGACTTCATGCCCGGCCTTGGCCCGCGCCTCGTAAGCTCGACAGCCCGATTTCCCGCGATGAACGCGAGCGAGAACCTCGTTGCTGCCGGGCAGGTATTTTCTACCGCACTCACTCAGGAACCAAAGCTCAGAACCGCGTCGGTAGCCACATTGTGCCGCTCGGCAGTCGAGGCATCAGCCAAGACAATATGGCTTCTTGGCGACACCAGTCGTGAGGTACGGCGGGCCAGGTGCCTTGGTTCTATCGAGGGTGAACGCGAGTATCAATCTGCCGATATCGATATCGAGGCAGCGACTTTTGCGATTCGGACTGACGAAGCAAGAGATGCTGAATACCAACGGTTTCAGCTGCGTAATCAGAAGTTCAACGAGCGTCTCGAAGCGATCACCTCGTTGCCCGAGTCGGCGCGGGAGAAACCGCCAGGCTTCACCGGTTGTGTCAATAAGGCGGCGGAATGGATCGACGAGAATCCGCCGTCCGATCTTTTCGGGGAGTTGAGTCACCTCGGCATGACTATTCCAACGAAAAGCTTTTACTCTGTGGGGTCTAGCTTCGTCCACGGACTTAGGTGGGTGCGCGAATACATGAAGAGCGAAACGGACTTACTGCGACTGACGTTAATAGGATTCGCCACTGCCGTCATGATGACTGAATGCGCTGTCGCTTTGTTTGAGGCCCAGTCGATCAACGCGGCCAGTGCAGCGACGCGGGCACAGAACTATCCGGCTGGAATCGCCGGGATGGTTGCGACGTGGTCTGCCAAGTATCAATGAGAGATGTTGTTCCACAACATACCTGAGTCCTGCGGGCTTCGTCATGGGCACGGTCGGTTGCCTTCGCGGCGGTGTGCCGCAACAGATGTGGATGAAAGTCGTCAATCCCGGCCTGGCTCACCCGCGTGAATCTCGCATATCAAGCGCGGCGGCCACCTCCCGGGCCCGGTCGCGCGCAGTCGCCACCTCCGGCGCCGTGGCCAGCGCCACTCCTCCGGCAGACCCGAACACCTGGATATCGCTTTCCGGCACACCGAGTGCCGCGGTCAGTGCCTCAGCGCCCGTGTGGCCGGCACTGATCAAGCGGGCGGCACCCGGCGAAATCATCACGGTATCCACCGGGAGGCCCAGGATGGCCCGGGCCTGCAGATCGAACGCCGAAAGCCGCTGGCTGCACACGGTGACCCAGGCACTATCGCGTGGGGATGCCGTGACGTCGGCGAAGTACACCTCGTCGCCGTTGATCATCAACTCGACAGCGAAGACACCGCGCCCGCCAAGCGCCCTGACGATCCGCGCGGCGATCGACTTGGCGGCATCCAGCGCCGCCGCGCTCATCTTTTGCGGCTGCCAGGATTCCAGCACGTCGCCATCGGCGTCGCGATGACCGATGGGTGGACAAAATTCGATCAGCGGCCCCTTGGGGCCGTCGCTGCGCACAGCGAGAAGGGTGACAAAAGATTCGACCTCGACCACCGTCTCCGCCAGCACACGGGGCTGCGCCGCTCCGGTCTGATGCCCTACTGCACGCTGCCAGGCCGCCTCGGTGTCATCGGGGCCCGCGACCACCGATTGGCCCTGCCCGGCCACCCCCGTCACCGGTTTCACCAGCAGCGGATACCCGGCATGGACAGCGACCGCCTTGAGTTCGCCGACCGATCCGACGAACCAGAACGGCGCGGTGGGCAGTCCGAGCTGGTCGGCGGCGAGTCGGCGCAAGCCCTCCCGGTCGCGGGTGATCCGAACGCTGCGGACACTGGGGACCAGCTCAATGAATTCGCCGCCGCCGAGAGCATCAAGCGCATCGACGGAGATCCCGTCGGCCAGGCTCACCAGGAAATCAGGTTGCAGTCCGCCGATCAACGCCGACAGCTTTCCGGGCGCGTCCGGGTACTCATCGACGGCAGTTACGACGGCGCCGAGACGCCGCAAGGCGATCGCCAGCTGGCTGCTGAGCTCGTCGGAACCCAGCAGCACTGCTCGGGGCCTGGCATTGGCTGCAGTGGCTTCGGAGGCTTCGGTATGCACCTGTTGCGGGGCCGCCACACTTGTGGTCGTTTTATCGCCGTCGCCAGCCGCCGGTCGCTCATGTTTGCCGGGGGGGTCGTGCAGTCCTTCGGTCACGCCGTCAGTCACCAGCTCACCTCTCGCTTCGTTTCGTCCTGTCACGCGGTTGGACGACGCATACTGCATGGTACGAGCCGTCGGCGGCCGGGCGCCTTAGGGCTGGCCCGGCAGCAACCGCACCATCAGGCCGTTGCCTTCGGCCAACACCGTCTCGTCGCTGTCGACCAATTCCGCGGACACAAACGCCTTGCGGCCCTCGGTCCTGGTGACGCGTCCGCGCACCAGCAGTGGCATATCGATCGGGGTGATCTTGCGGTAATCGACATGCAGGAAGGCCGTCCGGCTGATCGGCCGCCCCGCAGCGTGCGAGATCATGCCGAACATGTGGTCAAACAGTAGCGGCAGCACGCCGCCGTGCACCGCGTGGTTGCCGCCGACGTGAAAGCGGGTGAAATACCCCGTCATTTCGACACCGTCGGGGGCGTAGCGCGTCAACGTCCACGGCGGCACCAGCAGACTGCCCATGCCGGGCAAGTCGGGTGTCCGCCCGGCCGGCGCTTTGCCTTCATCGGCCTGAAACGGTGCTAACAGGTCCGCCAGCGCCGCGGCGCGTTCGGCCGCATCGTCCCATACCCCGGCTCCTCCTCGGGCCGCTGCACGGCCCGCATCGTCGCCCGGGGCGTCCCAGACGTCGCCATCGGGGTCGGCGGACACGGCGAGGTCCTGCAGGCGCCGCATTGCGGAAACGAACCGGCCGAATCCCGGGCCGGGGGTGGCCGGGCCGTATTCCGGAAAACCGCCGTGATGCTCGTAGTCGGGGTCGAGGTCCTTTGGATCCTGGCCTGGGCTGGCGGAAGCATCCGTCACGGGCGCGCCTGCAGGACGTCGCGGCGCACGATGGTCTGATCTCTTCCCGGACCGACGCCGATGCACGAAACCGGTGCTCCGGCAAGCTCTTCCAGCCGCAACACGTAGTCACGCGCTTTAGCGGGCAGGTCGTCGAAGTCCCGCGCGTCCGAGATGTCCTCCCACCAGCCCGGCAGTTCCTCGTAAATCGGTTCGGCGCGGGCGAGATCGCTCTGGGTCATCGGCATTTCACGAACGCGCGCCCCGTCTATCTGATAGCCGACGCATACTGGCACCGTTTCCAGGCTGGACAGGATGTCGAGTTTGGTCAGGAAGTAGTCGGTGATGCCATTGACCCTGGTGGCGTAGCGGGCGATGACGGCGTCGAACCAGCCACAGCGCCGCCGCCGTCCGGTGGTGACACCGAATTCGCCTCCGGTCTGGGACAGGTATTCACCGTTCTCGTCGAACAGTTCGGTGGGGAACGGACCCGAACCCACCCGCGTGGTGTAAGCCTTCAGGATCCCCAGCACGGTGGTGATCCGGGTCGGACCGATGCCGGACCCGACGGCCGCGCCGCCCGCTGTCGGATTCGACGACGTCACATAGGGATAGGTGCCGTGGTCGACGTCGAGCAGCGTGCCCTGCGAGCCTTCCAGCAAAACCGTTTCGCCCGCCTCGAGCGCATTGTTGAGCAGCAGCCGGGTATCAGCGATGCGGTGCCGGAAACCTTCTACCTGTTCCAGCAGGGCCTCGACCACCTGTTGGGGGTCCAGCGCCCTGCGGTTGTAGATCTTGACCAGTATCTGGTTTTTGAGCTCCAGCGCGGCCTCGATTTTATGGGTCAGCAGCTCGGGGTCGAGCACGTCGGCGACCCGGATGCCCATCCGGGCGATCTTGTCCTGGTAGCAGGGGCCGATGCCGCGGCCGGTAGTGCCGATCTTCTTGCTGCCCATGTAGCGCTCGGTGACCTTGTCGATGGCCACGTGGTAGGGCAGCAGCAGGTGCGCGTCGGCAGAGATCAGCAGCTTGGAGGTGTCCACACCGCGTTCTTCGAGGCTTTGCAGTTCGCTGAGCAGCACACCGGGGTCTATCACCACACCGTTGCCGATGACGTTGGTGACACCGGGCGTGAGGACGCCCGATGGGATCAGATGCAGCGCGAAATTCTCGCCGGTGGGCAAGACGACGGTATGACCGGCGTTGTTTCCACCCTGATAGCGCACCACCCACTGCACGCGCCCGCCGAGCAGGTCAGTGGCCTTACCTTTGCCCTCGTCGCCCCACTGGGCGCCGATGAGGACGATTGCCGGCATGACATGCTCCCGCCTGGTCTCGCCTGCTTATTGTGGTCCAGCCGGGGACCCACCCTATCCCAGCAGGTTGCGACGAGCCCATGACGGAGCCGATAACGGAGCCAATGAAAAAGAGCGAAAGCGCGGCCGAGAACAGCCCTAGCGTCGTTGTGCTGTTCTTCGGCGATGACCGTCCCCGGCAACGATGGAGCCCACTGAGCGGCCTGCCCACCCGCTGTGCCGACGGTCCAGCCGAAATCGATGCCGCCATTGGGGCCTACGGGCGGCTCGTGGTGATCGGGACCGACGCCGGCCTGGCCACAGTGCTGAGCCGGCTGTTGCGCGCCAACCGGCTCAACGTCGAGGTGGCTTACGTGCCGCGCCGGCGCACAGCGGCGACAAGGGTGTACCGCCTACCGGCCGGGCGTCGCGCGGCGCGGCGCGCTCGACGCGGCTCCGCCCGGCGAGTGCCCCTGATCCGCGACGAGACCGGATCGGTGATCGTCGGCCGGGCCAGCTGGCTACCGGCCGACCACCAGCAGGTGATACACGGCGAGGCGACCGTCGACGACACCTCGCTGTTCGACGGCGACGTCACCGGCATATGCATTGAGCCGACGCTGGCCATGCCGGGCTTGCGGGCTTCGTTGAAAATCAGGGCACAAAACAAGCGCACCAGAATCTGGCGCCGGTGGATCGCCGGCCGCGCAGTGCAGCTGGGCAGCACCGGCGTCACCGTGGTGCGTGACGGTGTCCCGGCCCCCCGCTCAGCGCGCCGATCGACGTTCTACCGCCATGTCGAAGGATGGCTGTTGGTCCGGTAGTTTTCCACCGGTGAGATCCTTATGAAGAACATGGGCGTGCAGGGATCGGTACGACCCAGCCCGATCTTTCTGGGCCTGGTCGGCTTGACGGCGGTCGGGGGCGTGCTGGCCTGGTTGGCCGGCGCGAGCGTGCGGCCGCTGGCCTATGCCGGGGTGTTCATCTTCGTCATCGCCGGCTGGTTGGTGTCGCTGTGCCTGCATGAATTCGGGCACGCGCTGACGGCCTGGCGATTCGGCGATCGCGACGAGGCCGTGCGCGGGTACCTGACGCTGGATCCTCGGCGCTACAGCAATCCCGCGCTGTCGCTGCTGCTGCCGATGGTGTTCATCGCGCTCGGCGGGATCGGCCTGCCGGGTGCCGCGGTGTATTTGCGGACCTGGTTCATGACGCCCACCCGTCGCACCCTGGTCAGCCTGGCCGGCCCGGCCGCCAACCTGGTGCTGGCGGTGCTGCTGCTGGCGCTCACCCGATCGTTCTTCGATCCGGACCACTGGGTGCTCTGGGCAGGGGTGGCGTTCCTGGGCTTTCTTCAGATCATGGCGGTGGTGCTGAACCTGCTGCCGATCCCGGGCCTGGACGGTTACGACGCGTTGGAGCCGCATCTGAGTCCCGAGACACAGCGCGCGGTGGCACCGTTCAAGCAGTACGGCGTATTCATCCTGCTGTTCGTGCTTTTGGCACCGGCGCTGAACCGGTGGCTATTCGGGATTGTGGACTGGTTCTTCGAATTCTCCGGTGTGCCCCACATGCTGGCGAGCGCGGGCGACTCGCTGACCCGCTTCTGGAGCCAGTGGATCTAGCCCTTGCGATATATGCATCAACACGCATATATTACGGCTATGGGCGCCGGTCACAGTCACACCCCCGCCGAGGTTGACGCATCTCGGGTGATTCCCCGCATGATCGCTGCAGCGGCGATCTTGGCGACGTTCTTCGCGGTGGAACTGACCACCTCGTTGCTGATCAACTCGATCGCGCTACTGGCCGATGCCGGGCACATGCTGACCGACGTCGTTGCCGTGTTCATGGGGCTGGCAGCGGTCTCGCTGGCCCGGCGCGGCAGCTCGTCGCCCGCGCGCACCTACGGCTGGCATCGCGCCGAGGTGTTCACCGCGGTCGCCAACGCCGCACTGCTGGTCGGGGTCGCGTTGTTCATCCTGTACGAAGCTGTCGAACGGCTCGGTCCAGGAGCGCCCTCTGTCCCGGGCGTACCGATGATCGTGGTGGCGCTGGCCGGGCTGGCCGCCAACTTCGTGGTGGCCTTGCTGCTGCGCTCAGACTCGTCGCAGAGCCTGGCGGTCAAGGGCGCCTACATGGAAGTCGTAGCCGACACCGTCGGCAGCCTGGGCGTGCTGGTCGCCGGCGTGGTCACCGTCACGACGCACTGGCCCTACGCCGACGTGGTGGTCGCCGTGTTGGTCGCACTCTGGGTGCTGCCGCGGGCCATCTCCCTGGCGCGCGACGCACTGCGAATCCTTTCCGAATCGTCGCCCACTCATATCGACGTGGAGGAGCTGCGTTCGGCGTTGGGCGCCGTCGACGGCGTGACCGAAGTGCACGATCTGCATGTGTGGACGCTTTCGCCCGGTAAGGACATGTGCACCGCACACCTGACCAGCGGCGCCGACTCCGCCAAGGTGTTGCATGACGCGCGCGCGGTGCTGTCCGCCCGTGGACTGGCTCACGCCACCGTCCAGATCGACTGCCCTGACGGCAACTGTTCGGAAACCTTCTAGAGCCCGAGCCCCGCGCGGGCCGCGGGGTCGCAATCGTCGAGCAGATCCACGCAGCGTAGATATTCTTCGGTCTCGCCGATAGCGTCAGCGGCCCGCGCCAGCGCCGCCACGCAACGTAGGAAGCCCCGGTTGGCCTCGTGTGAATACGGCACCGGGCCGAAGCCCTTCCAGCCATTGCGGCGTAGCTGGTCCAGGCCCCGGTGATACCCGGTGCGGGCGTAGGCGTAGGCCGTGATCGCCTTGTCGTCTGCCAGCGCCTCCTCGGCAAGCGCCGCCCAGGCCACCGACGCCGACGGATGCGCGGCAGCGACAGTGCCCGGGTTCTCGTCTGCGAGCAGTGCTGCTTCAGCGTCGCTGTCGCCGGGCAGCAGGATCGGATCAGGTCCCAGGAGATCACTTATCGGTGCCATGGCTCCTATTGTGCCGTTCCGCTCTCACCGGCCCTGCCCCGGACCTCGGCCAACACCCCAACCCGGGACCGGGTCGCTAAGCTCCAACTACGCAATCGATTGCGGGAGGACAGCAACACTCATGGTCAATGCACCCGAGCCCGACCACGGCGCTCCCGGCGAAGAAGCCACCGAGGACTACCCACTGGTGCCCAGCGACCCCGAGACCGAGACCGTAGTGATCAACAAACCCGATCCGGGCGACGATCCCGAGGCGAATCCCGAAGGGCAGCCGGAACGTCGCTTCACCGCACCCGGCTTCGACGCGAAAGAGACCGCCGTCATCGCCACCACGCCGGAACCCGCCACCGAAGTCTTCGCACCGCCAACCGCGCCGGCCGGGCCGCAAGCGCAACGGGGAATGGCCGCGAAAAATGCTGCGCCACAGTTGTTCCCGCCTCGCGCGGGAAGAAGGCTCCGGACCTCCACGCAGTTCAACTGGGGCTGGGTGCTGGTGCTTGTGGTGATCATTTTGGCGGTGACCGCGATCGCAATCCTGCTCACCGTGCTACTGACCCGCGGTAAGAACTCCAAAATCTCGCAGGAAGACCAGGTACGGCACACTATCCAGAGTTTTGACACCGCGGTGCAGAGGGGCGACCTGACCGCGCTGCGCACCATGACGTGCGGCACCACCCGCGACGGCTATGTGGATTACGACCAGCAGGCTTGGGATGAAACCTATCGCCGGGTTTCAGCGGTCAAACAATATCCAGTGATCGCCAGCATCGACCAGGTCGTCGTCAACGGCGAGCACGCGGAAGCAAACATCACCACATTCATGGCCTACGACCCGGAGGTCCGCTCGACGCGCAGCCTTGACCTGCAGTACCGCGACGATCAGTGGAAGATCTGCCAGTCCTCCAGCGGCTAAGAACTCGCGTCAGCTGCTGAGAGACTTTCCGGCGCAGTGCAGGTCGTTGCAAGCCTCCACTACCCGCTCGGTCATCCCAGCTTCGGCCTTCTTGAGGTAGCTGCGCGGGTCGTAGACCTTCTTGTTGCCCACTTCGCCGTCGACCTTGAGGACGCCGTCGTAGTTGGCGAACATATGACCGGCGAGGGGGCGGGTGAATGCGTACTGGGTGTCGGTGTCGACGTTCATCTTCACCACGCCGTAGCCCAGCGCCTCCTCGATCTCCGACTTCAGCGAACCCGAGCCGCCGTGGAAAACGAAGTCGAAGGGCTTGGATCCGTCCGGCAGTCCGAGCTTGGCAGCGGCTACCTTCTGGCCCTGGTCGAGAATGTCGGGACGCAGCTTGACGTTCCCGGGCTTATAGACGCCGTGCACGTTGCCGAAGGTTGCGGCCAGCAGGTACGTGCCGTGCTCGCCGTGACCCAACGCGTCGATGGTCTTCTCGAAGTCCTCCGGGGTGGTGTACAGCTTGTCGTCGATCGCGCCCTCGACGCCGTCCTCCTCGCCGCCAACGACGCCGATCTCGACCTCGAGGATGATCTTGGCGGCCGCCGCTGCCTTGAGCAGCTCCTTGGCGATGGCGAGGTTCTCGTCGATCGGCACCGCCGAGCCGTCCCACATGTGCGACTGGAAGAGCGGGTTCTTGCCCGCGGCCACCCGTTCCGCCGAGATCGCCAGCAGCGGCCGCACGTAGGTCTCGAGTTTGTCCTTGGGGCAGTGGTCGGTGTGCAGCGCGACGTTGATCGGGTATCGGGCCGCGATGCTGCGGGTGAACTTGGCCAGCGCTACCGCGCCGGCCACCATGTCCTTGACCCCGAGGCCGGAGGCGAACTCCGCACCACCAGTGGAGAACTGGATGATGCCGTCGCTGGCCGCGTCGGCAAAGCCTTTGATGGCGGCGTTGACGGTCTCTGAGGAGGTGCAGTTGATGGCCGGGAAGGCGTACGAGTTCTCCTTGGCGCGGCCCAGCATCTCGGCGTAGACCTCGGGCGTTGCGATGGGCATGAAACTTCCTCCTCCA